>TARA_R110002012_G_scaffold208433_2_pt1 | contig 13955 bp, 11 predicted proteins | sample TARA_R110002012 | Tara Oceans TARA_R110002012 (sample SAMEA4396515) | marine metagenome | biome: Westerlies Biome; feature: [DCM] deep chlorophyll maximum layer (ENVO:01000326); material: water (ENVO:00002006), including particulate matter (ENVO:01000060) such as... | depth 40 m
CTGACGGTATTTAGCGGGATGTTTTGTTCCTGCGACAGTTACCTAGACCCCAAGCCGGATCAAAGCCTGTTAGTGCCGCGAACCTTGGAAGATGTGCAATACCTCTTGGACAACAACGTGGTGTTTAATTTTCAGGGATTTATTCCCTTGCTGGCTGCGGATGAATTCAGCATGACAGAGGAGGCATTTAATGGAGCAAGTGTTACCGAACAGGGAGCCTACACTTGGTCAGAAGATCTGTTTCCTACAGGAACATCCACAGATTGGAATTATCCCTATGAGGCTGTTTTTTACAGCAATGTGGCGTTGGACGCCTTGGGAAAATACACTGGCGAGAAGGATCAACAATACTATGAGCTGGAAGGAGCTGCTCTTTTCTACAGATCAATGGCTTATTATGAGTTGTTGCAGACATTTGCCCCTGCTTATCAGCTGGAGGGAGGAAATGAACAGCTTCTTGGGATAGTACTGAGAAACGATCCGGATATAAACCTGCCATCAGAACGGGCAACCCTCGAGGATAGCTATATTAGGGTAATTCAGGATTTGGAAACTGCATTAAATCTTTTGCCTGATTATGTGGAGTATAAAACCCGTCCTAATAAAGCTGCTGCAGCAAGCCTATTGGCAAGGGTTCAACTGTCCGTATTTAATTATGCCGAGGCAGCAAGGTCTGCAGAAGCTGCGCTGGGTCTCTATACCGAACGGATGGATTTCAATGACATTGACTCCGGTACCTCCAGACCTTTTCCACTCTTTAATTCCGAGACCATTTATTATACTCAGCTTCAGAGTACATCAGTGATGTTTTCCCAATTGTTTACCGTGGATAATGGGCTAATTGAAAGTTATGATTCGGCTGACTTAAGATTGCGGTATTATTTTCAGACCAATGCTGATGAAAACCATCGGATGACCGGGCATCATACTGGTTCATCTACATTCTTTGGAGGGCTTACGGTGGGAGAGAATCTTTTGATTGCTTCAGAGTCAAACCTACGCTTAGGGAATGAGGGTAAGGCAAAATCTTGGTTGGGTGAATTGTTATCCCTCAGATATGAAGACGATTCATATAGGGAAATACTGGACTTGGAAGGGGAAGAATTACTCGCAAGGATTCTTTTGGAGAGAAGAAAGGAACTGGTAGGGAGAGGGACACGATGGACTGATCTAAGGAGACTGAATCAGGAAGCCGAGTGGGAGAAAACTATTAAAAGGGATTTAGGGGGCGAAATTTATCAGCTAACTCCAATGAGTCCAGCTTACGTTTTTCCTATCCCAGACCAGGAAATTTTACGAAGCGGAATAGTACAAAACCAGCGTTAAAAAAATAAATACCCAAGGTCTCTTGACCTTGGGTAAGTTTACTTGGGTTAAAGTTCTACAAACTCACCGGCTTGTAAAACGGTTTTTTCTCCATTGATGGGGTCATCATCTGTAAATGCTACTCTACATTCCAGAGAAGAGGCTTCACATCGATACTGGTTTTGATTCACAATATCTGTGACATCAATATAGGTATCTGGATTTGAAGGGTCCTCTGCCCAGACCATGGTAGAATTACCAGGCAGTTAATTTGGAGAGGTAAAAGCAACTGCCGCGAAGGCAGCTACTACAAACGCTATTAGGGGCAACTTGCCCTCTAGATTCTTCATATAGTATCCTGTTTTTTGACAGATCAAAAACAGGGAAAACGTTTAGGGTTTCCGGATTGAGCTACATGCTGTTTACCGGAAGTGGTTAAAATGCCTACTCTGTTCAAGGGTTTTGGGCGTCTCCCGTTTTTATCCGTCCAGATGCGGCTGTATTCCTTTCTGCCAGCCTAAAGAATGACGGATGTACTGTCCCCGGATACTCCTTGCAAGTGATCAAAGTAATCCGGAGATGATGGATTGAACTTACACGCTCAAGTGGCAAAATGCAAATCACTGGCTCTGATATGGTTATGTAAATCTTATTTTGATAACTAAGGTTATGAAAATAGAAATTACACACCTATCTTATTGGCTATTAAATGAATTTAGTATCGAGGATTTTGTCGGAATTTTCGGCAGATTCCATTAATGTGCAGTTGGAATGGTTAGCGACATTAGGATCAAAAAGGGCATTCTTGATTACGCCCTTAAATATGAAATTTATGTACCAGAGCTTTTTCCTTATCTATTCGAAAAATCTGGAACCCTTTTTTTCAAAAGGGGAGAAACCATCAAATTGAGGATGGATGATTTGCTGTGCCTGATTCATTCCGGAGCTGTCATGGGGGATATTCTTACGCAGGATGGACATAGGGAGCACCACATTTCTCTTCGGGAGCAGGTATTTTTCGCAGGATTGGAACTGAATTCTATAAAAAGGAAAGTATGTACCTGGACAGCCGTAATGCCTACCGAATTGACATTTATCCGTTTGTCAATTATTCGCAGTCATATAAGTGATGAGCAGGAATATTGGGATTCATTACTGGAGCATATAGTCAAATCCACACAGGAGCAAAGCAGAAAATTTCATCATATACAAAATCAGCCCACTTTGGTAGCTAAGGTGTCCGAAATGCTCAGTCTATACCCAAGGATTTTGGATATCAAACAGACGCATCTGGCAGAATACCTGATGGTGCGTCCACCCTCATTTAGTCGGGCTCTGAAAGAGTGGGAGCGAAGAAACCTGCCTTAGGAACTGTGATGAAGCCTGATTTTTTTGTTGCTCTTACCCAAGTGATAGGTGCCGCAGTACGGGCAGCGATAAGCTTCCAATAAGTAGGAATCCGTGATGTGGTTTCTGATCTGATGCCGCCGGTTATAGTCCAAAACATACCAGGCAGTTTCCGGAGAGGGGAATCTGGTTTTTCCCAGGCACATGGCACGGATGTGGGATAAGGAAGGGGACGATATGACCAGTGGCTTATTCATAGATAAATCAATGAGTATAATTTACTGAGAATTGCAATTCCCTGCCAGTTTGGTTATCAAACTGGGATTTAGATAACATTTACTTGTGTGTTCCTCAGGCCACTTTCATGTATGGATTCGTTTCCATCCTCCTGCATTACTTCTTGTTTCCAAATGATGATCTTAGGCAGGTGGCAATGGGATTTGTTATCTTTTACCATGGGTGACATCCGCTCACTTCGTGTCGCTCTCTCACCCATGGCTATTATAGGTTTCACCCCTTCAGGGTTATCTTCCGCCACCGTTCGTGTCTCACGAACGGCTCATTGCCACATTTTATTCTGTATTTCATGGACCATTTTCATGTATGGATTCGTTTCCATCTTGCTGGCAAAACGCCACGTCTTCGCTAGACGATTCCGGGCCAGCGCTGGTTGTCTATTATATTCCTATACACCGGGTTAAAACCCGGCGCTACCCACCTTGCATACCTACGGCATGCTCTATTCATCCCCAATCTCTTTCCATTTTAAATTCTCAATTCCTTCATTTTAAATTGTAGATAACTAACAACCAACAACCAACAAACCTCCCACCTCCCACTTCCCACTTCCCACTTCCCAAACTCCCAACCTCCAGCTTCCGCCCATTTTAAATTCTCAATTCCTTCAATTTAAATTCTTAAAACCAACTAACAACAAATAACTGTTATAAGACTTCGACTCCTGTCACACTGAGCAAGGTCGAAGCGTCAAGCCTGAGACAACCTTTCACCCATTTCAAATTTCTCCAACCCAATCGTGAGGCTTTAATAGTAGGGGGATAGCGTCCGGATTTGCGCGGGATAGAATTAGTTTGACCGCTCAAGAAATTAGCCGTGTCTGTAGCGTTTTCGCTTTACTTCCGTATTGGATTGGATAGAAAACCAAATCCACGGTTAACTTTGCATTCGAAATCTCCTCTTTTGGTTTCTTTTAGCTTGTTGATCCGGAGATTTTTGCAAGGCTAACCATTTCTCGTTTTCTGACAAAAAGACTCAATCGTACCACCACTAGCAATTCCGATTCTACCTTGATTCATATTTCAGACAAGAAAAGCGTGTCCATCGTGATTCCAAATTACAATGGAGTGACGTTACTGGAAAAGTACCTCCCGCATACTTTCCGTGCTATCGAAAATGCAGCAGTAGAATATGAGGTGATAGTGGTAGATGATTTTTCCACTGATGACTCTGTAGTTTGGCTGAGATCCAATTATCCTGAAATTACTGTGCTGGTAAACTCTGCTAACCTGGGTTTCTCGCTCACCTGCAACCGTGGAATTAATGTAGCTAAGAAAGAGTTGGTGTTATTGCTGAATTCGGATGTGTCGCTAAATGAGGATTATTTCGAGAGACTTTGGCCCTATTTCAAGGAGAAGGATGCCTTTGGGGTGATGGGAAGGATAGTGAATCAGCAGGGAGAAATTGAAGATGCAGCACGTTTATTGACATTCAGCGGGATGAAGTTTAAAGGAACCAACTTTTATTTCTGTGAGGAGAAGGGAAAACTGACTCCAACAGCTTACCTATCGGGGGCCAATGCCTTAGTGCGCAGAGCAATGCTGGTAAAACTGGGAGGATTTGATGGAATCTTCTCTCCCTACTATAGTGAAGACGTGGATTTAAGTTTCAGGGCATGGAAGCTGGGCTGGAAATGTTATTATGAGCATGATGCTGTCTGTCATCACGAGGTCTCAAAAACCATCCGTTCCTCATCTTCAAAAAAACAACGGCTCACCATAGTTTACCGTAATAAGTTTATTCTTCACAGCATCCATCTCAATGGATTTAGATTAATGGCTTGGTTTCTACAGTTGATCTTTATTGAAGTTCTTTTCCGGGTTCTCGTAGGCAAAATATGGGTTCTAAAGTCACTGGATGGATTATTTGAAAATCGTAAGGCAATCCTCGAATCCAGAAGAAATCTTAAAAATTTGATGAAAGAAGAAAGTAAAGGCCAAAGTCTTCATGATGTTAAAAGAATGCATTTCGACCAGGTTCATTCCTGGAGAATCAAAATGGTCTGAGTCTATTCTTTCTAAAAAGTAAATTATAATCTGTGCAAAATTCCGCAATTAAAACTTATTTCCGATTACTGGCTTTCGCCAAACCTATAGAGAAATTTGCCCTGCCATACCTGCTATTTACTGTGTTGGCGGTGATATTCAATACCCTAAATCTGGCCATGCTTGCGCCACTTCTCAGCACACTTTTCAATAATAAAGATGGTGTGGCTGATACGGTGGCTAAGCCCGATAACTGGACTGATGTTTTCGGCTACCTCAACTATTATGCGCAGCAGGCTAATCTGGAATATGGCCCCCTAGGCGCTTTGAAAGTAGTCTGTGGAGTTATTATAGTGTCCGTGCTGTTAGGGAATTTATTTCGGTATTTTTCCGAACGTGTGATGGAAAATATGCGGATTCATACCCTTCTCAACATGCGTAAGCGGGTGTTTGATAATGTGATGAATCTGCACGTGGGCTATTTCAGTAATCAGCGTAAGGGCGATATTATCTCTAAAATATCCTCGGATGTACAGGTAGTTCAGTATTCGGTTACTGCTACCCTGCAGGTGATTTTCAAAGAACCACTGCAGCTTCTTGCGTATGTTTTTATGTTATTTGCGATCTCCTATAAGTTGACCGTTTTTTCGCTTTTGGTCATTCCTGTTTCAGCATTTTTTATAGCCAAAATTGTAAAGAGGTTAAAGACGCAGGCTACGCAAGCGCAGCATCTCTATGGAGTAATGATTAGCTACCTGGACGAAGCTCTTTCAGGAATCAAGATAATTAAGGCCTTTAATGCGACTGAACTGATTAAGGATAAATTTCACAACGAAAATGTGAAGTACTCCCAATTGGGTAAAAAGATGGCAAAAAGGCAGCAACTGAGTTCGCCGGTGTCAGAGTTTCTAGGGGTGATGATGGTCACTGGGATTGTATTGTATGGAGGTTCCTTGATCATTAATAATGAATCCGAACTCAGTCCTTCTGACTTTATCGCTTATATCGCGCTTTTTAGTCAGGTGATGCGTCCTGCGAAAGCGCTGACCAATTCTTTCAGTACTATACATTCCGGATTGGCTGCGGGGGAGCGTGTTCTGGAATTAATTGATGAAAAGCCTGATATAGCCGATGTACCAAATGCAATGGAACTCGGCGAGTTTAGGGAGAAGATTGAGATCAAAAACCTGTCATTTTCTTATCCTGGAAGACCTGTGCTTGATTCCGTAAATCTGGTGATTCCTAAAGGCAAGACCGTGGCTTTGGTAGGTCCATCCGGAGGAGGTAAATCTACCCTGATGGATTTGTTGCCTAGGTTTATAGAACCGCAGCTAGGTGAAATCAGCATTGATGGCCATGATATCAGGAATGTGACCATGGATTCACTTCGAGGAATGATGGGTTTGGTGAATCAGGAGTCAATTCTTTTCAATGATACCATTTACAATAATATCGCTTTTGGAAATCTGACAGCAACTCAGGAACAAGTAGAGGAAGCAGCGAGAATTGCGAATGCGCATGAATTTATTCTTCAGACAGAAAACGGCTATCAGTCCAACATGGGGGATAGAGGACTTAAGCTTTCCGGTGGACAAAAGCAACGGATTTGCATCGCTAGAGCAGTATTGAAAAATCCTCCCATTATGTTATTGGATGAGGCAACTTCTGCGCTGGACACAGAATCTGAGAAGCTTGTTCAGGAAGCACTGAATAATCTGATGAAAAACAGGACTACGCTGGTCATTGCCCACCGTTTGAGCACCATTCAAAATGCGGATATAATTGTCGTCCTGGAAGCAGGAAAGATCATTGAGCAAGGAAATCATCAGGAATTGATAGCACAGGATGGTCTGTATAACAGGCTGGTGAGTATGCAGCAGTTCAGTGAAATAGAAGCATAAACTAATGGCAAATCAAGTAAAACCCATCGCTATTTATTTACCCCAGTTCCATGCGATTCCTGAAAATGATGCATGGTGGGGAGAAGGATTTACAGAGTGGACTAATGTAAGAAAAGCGACTCCTAGATTTAAGGGACACTACCAGCCTCATGTGCCTCTCAACGAGGATTACTACGACCTGAATGATGTGGAGGTGATGCGGAGACAGGCTGATATGGCTAAGTCACATGGGGTGTACGGCTTTTGTTTTTACCACTATTGGTTCAATGGAAAATTGCTATTGGAAAAACCATTGCATCAATGGCTGGAGGCTAAGGATATTGACTTTCCGTTTTGCCTTTCCTGGGCCAATGAAAACTGGACCAGAAGATGGGATGGCAAGGATAAAGAGCAATTGATAGGTCAGGAATACAGCCTGGAGGATGACAGGAAGCATATTCAGTACCTCATGCAGTTTTTCAAAGATGAGCGCTATATCAAAGTCGATAATAAGCCAATGTTATTGATGTATAGGTCAGAATCCCATCCTAATATCAAAGAGGCAACAGACATATGGCGGGAAGAGGCAATCAAAGCCGGGTTTGATGGGCTGTTTTTGATTCGTATGGAGAATTTTGTGCAGGGAATTGATCCTGGCTCTCAAGGTTTTGATGCAGGGATGGAGTTTGCTCCGGAAAGAGCATTTTCAGGTGGGAAAATTCTCAAGGACAATAAGTCAAGCTATTTGTTTCGCAAAGCACTTCATAATCTGGGTATTAGACCTGATCTGCGTTATGAAAATGGAATTTATGATTATAATCGATTGGCGGACGGAATGAGTGGTAAAAAAACTTCTGACTATACTTATTTCCGGTGTACATGCCCTTCCTGGGACAATACTTCACGCAGGAACAGCAATGCCGTTATTTATACTAATTCAACTCCTAGGAAGTTCGAAGAATGGTTAAACTTCACAAAGGAATGGACGGAAGAAAATCTTCCCGGAGAGCTCCAGTATACTTTTATCAATGCATGGAATGAATGGGCGGAGGGATGTCATTTGGAGTCGGATTCTATGTGGCAAGATCAGTATCTTTTGGCTGTAAAGAAGACATTTTGCTATTATATGCATAGCATAAAAGTGGATAGGTAAATGAATAAAGTTTCCATAATAATTCCTGTGTTCAATTACGCTTTTGTAATTGCCGAGACCTTGAGAAACCTGCTTGATCAGTCGCATCAAAATTGGGAGGCTATAATTGTAGATGATGGTTCTACGGACAATTCCCGGGAAATAATTGAAGGATTTACTCAAGTAGATTCTAGATTTCACTATTTCTACCAAGAGAATCAAGGTGTTTCCATAGCCCGCAATTTTGGACTAGCTCAAGCCACCGGAGATTTTTATCAGTTTTTGGATGGAGATGATCTGCTAAGTGAAAAAAAACTTTCGCTTCAGCTGGAGCATTTTAAAAGCAATCCCCAGATCGATATCAGTTATACGGATAGTTACTACTTTCATACTGAAAATCCTAAATTGCTTTCCCCCAATATGGAAATGGATGGAAGGGAGTGGATGCATAAGCTTCAAGGAAGGGGTTATAAAACAGTTCGGTCTTTGATTGACCAGAACATTGCGGTGATCAGCAGTCCTCTTATCAAAGCTAGTGTAGTGCTCAACTCAGGCGCAAGATTCAGGGAGGGAAAAGCATTTTTAGAAGACTGGGAATTTTGGTTGAAGTTGGCATTTGCGGATTATTCTTATCACTATTTGAAAAACCCGGATGCTTTTACATCTATTCGGCTGCATAGCAAAAGTGTATCAAATAGGTATTTGAAAGAGATGAAGGAAGAGGTTCTTGCTATCAGATTGAAGATGAATGAACTCCTGAGTATTTCCAGTTTTAGTAGTGATGAAAAAGAAGAGTTGCTTGGATTCAACAAAGTCCTCTATAAAGGGAATTTCAAACGTCTGATGTATCATGTAGGGCTCTGGGATTTCATAGAACTGAGAAGATTAAAACAACACCTAAGTACAGGGGAATTTCTGAAGTATTACTTTAAATCTATCAATCACCAACGAAAGGAATTATTCAAATTATGGATAAAGCAATTGAGATAGATATTATCATTTTGAGCTACGCCAAAGATGAAACGCTAAGACAGGTCACTGAGAAAGGACTTGAAACTTTACTGGCTTCCGAATCAGTTGATAAAATCAAGTTTAATGTCTTTGTTCTAGAGTCCAATAAATCAGCTGACCCTTATGACTTTCCGCAGGTAAAGACAGTTTTTCCTAAGGAGAAATTTGGTTATCATAAGTATATGAATCTTGGGATAGCAATGGGAGACAGTCCTTATGTCTGTATATGCAACAATGATTTATTATTCCATCCTGGCTGGGCTACGGCTATTTTAAATGCATTTAAGCAAGATCCAGCGTTGAGTAGTGCTTCTCCAGCATGCTCTGTCCATCATCCAGCAGAGGGTATGAGACTATATGATGGGGTGAAATATGGATATAAAGTCCGGGGAGAATTGATCGGATGGTGCCTCTTTTTTAAGCGAGAGATGCTGAAAATCACGGGTAAGTTGGATCCAAAATTTACTTTCTGGTATGCTGATAATGATTACAGTATGATGTTGCAAAAACATGGACTTATCCATGCATTGGTCACTGACTCAATTGTGGATCATTTGGAAAGTCAGACATTGAATACAAAATCTGAAAAGGAAAGAAAAAAATTGACTACACGTGAGCAATTCTACTATGAATACAAATGGGAGGGAAGGAGTTATTTTTCTTACTTGAATAGATTGAGAAAGTTTAAGTAATGTTAAATCTATTGTGCTTAATAGTTGTTTTGATTATTATATTGTTTGATCATAGTTTTTTTAAGTTTAAAAATTTTATGATGATTTTTATTTAATCTAATTTCGAGAATTTTAAATTGGTATTTTGAGGAGTTGGTTGTGGTAATAAATGCATGTCATCTAATAATTAGATGACATGCCTAGTATTTGTTTATGGTTAAAATTTCAATGGATCGTCTAGTAAATTGTACTGAGAGATGTTGCTAACAGTTGTAGTTCCATTCCAATTAAATCTATATTTATTGAAAGCGTTTTCATCTAATATTCTACGCAGGGTGTTTCCTTCCTTTAAATATATGATTCCTGATGAAGCATGACGAATTAAATCTAAATCAGAGGCAAACATATTCCCTATAGGAATTGAATTTATTTCTGAGGAACTTAAATGAATGAGCATTGAGCTATGGAATGAATAAACCTTTTGAAGCATAGGGAAATGCGGTATATGTCTGATTTTACCCTTAAAAACCTGGTATATTTTTTCAGTTGAGTTATCTCTCAAAAATTCTCCATCTTTATATGCGGTTGTGACACAATCATAATCATTGTATTTTGCTGAGAAACTTATAACAGAGTTTGTGTGATTGCTGAGGTTTCTTAAGCTGTATGAAATGATTTCACCTCTTGAGCTATTTGTCATTTCTCCTCCTTGTTTAATGTAATTTACAAACTCATCGTACCCGCTAACAGACTTCACACCATCTGAACCTGAACCACCCTTAATTAAAACTCTCATTTTGGAAGAATTAAGAATGTTTTTTTGCTCTAAACTTACACTTCCAGAGCCTTTTACTACAAATTTTATAGTCGCTTCAAGTGCAAGTTTAGTATCTTGTTCTGAATAGGAAGATTCCATAAAGAACATAGCTAGTCTTCCATAGTTTAAAGATGAAATATACATTGGTGAATAGGTACCGAATTTTTCCTTGTTCGGGTATTCTTCTATATAGATTCCATCTTCAGGTATTGCTACATCTACAGTGAAGTATGATTGTATAAATTTGGCAATAATTCTTGTTTTGTTATTTTGACTGTTGAAGTTAAATTCGGCGCTTATGTCTGCAAGAGAACTTAATTTAAAATTTGCCGCCACTGCAATTTTAAGCTGCTCTTCTGATTTTATACTTTCTACAGAGTAGCTTATATTGGCTGGTTGTGTCCCATTAATAGGAGTATTTAGTATTTCTGTGTATGCTTTAAAGTAATTAGGGTTTGTAGGTACTATTGTCTTATTAGGATTTCCTTGTAGACCCTCTAGGGTAAAAGTTAAAGTCATTGGACGTTTAGTTACTCCCGTTATAGTTTGGTATTTCCCTGAAATGACACTTTGAGCATTAAATAGTGATCCAGGGTATATGATTCCATCTGTCCCCTCTAATAGTGTTAAATTTTCAATACCCCTTGTTTCTACAAGTGTGGTACTTGTACAGTTAGATCTTGAATTTTCACTGCGAAATACTTGTGTTGATTTTTTTTTAATAAGCTCCTCAATATTTTGAGGGACAATTTCCATTGAGTTGAAGGGATTTTTAGAATTATCAAACTGTTGAATTTTACTTGATTGAATTGGGCTAATATCTCCGTCTTCTTTACAAGAGAATATAATCGCAATGAAGCAACAGAGGATAATTGTTTTTGTGAATTTAATCGTCATTATTTAATTTTTATGATATGATGATGCAATAGTAATTTGATTTAACTATAAATACAAGAATTGTTTTTACGCCTATTTATATCCCCTTGATTGTTAGTGTGTAATATTATTTTAATTTTTTCTTATTATTAGAATATTCATAATTACATCTTCTATTACACTTTATTACTGATTAATTATAAATATAATTTTTTTTGTATTTTTAGTATTTATTTTAGTTTGAAGAGAAGATTTGTAATTACTGTCATCCGATAAAAAATGCTGTATAAAACACCTTTCTTGCAATAGTAAATAACAGAAAAAGTGAAACAACCGATTTGGTAAATTCCGCTATAAAAGAGATGTTGTGGTTACCTAATTGCAATCAAATCTATGCAACCTAGAAAACTATCCGGTCATCCGATAATCAGACGGCTACTTTCTTCTTTACCCCGTGAGATTGTGGACAAGGCCTCTGAAACAGTTCAGTCAGACCGTTATTATAAGACGATGGACGCCTGGAAACAGCTTGTATTTATGCTTTACGGAGTTGTTGACATCCTGCTTCCAGTGGCAAATCAGCACTTTTTGGAGGTTCTCCCATTCACAGTGCTTTTCTAGGTAAGCCCTGATTCTTGTCATGAGCCACTACTTTTCCGAAGAAATACTGTAAAGACCTGTCTGTGTTATAACGCTCCCACAATTGCCTGTCAATGATGTTAAGGCAAGACTTCAAAAATATCAGGGTTAACATGCCTTTGCTTCTAAATCAGCTTGGGGGCTCGCCTTCCTGTCCGTTCTTCGGGAAGGCAGGCGACCAATGCATCCCAGAGGTTAAATCATGTACCTGACTTAACAATAAATTCTTTAAAAGTGATATTTTGGAAAATATCCGTCGAGATCCTTGAAAAGAGGAAGCTGGATTTTATATTATTTTACTTTGTAACCTTAAAATACAAAAAAGGAAACCCCGGAAAAGCTAATTTAGGGTTTTTTATATTATTATTTTGTTATAAAAATAGATGAATATCAGTGGGTTATAAAAATCCCTAGAAGCCCTAAATTGATCACAGAACAAAACGACGATAGTCCACAATCTGATCGAAAGAATGTTAATGGCGGGAAAATTATATGTTCAAAATATAGTATGATAATAAATGAGTACCTCTATAGGTTGATTCTATTATTCAGGGTTTGTATAGAGTTTGTGTACATACCAGCGTAATTTTAAATATAGATACACACTCATAGCAGATGAAGCTCTAGCGGACTGAATAATGTCAGTTAAACTTGCTTTGCTAATCCCCATGTGTTTGGCATATTTAAGGAAGTTTCTGAAGTAGTATTTTTCATATGGCAAACAATCTTTGAGAGGAGAGCCGGTTAGATTTATTGGAAGAATGCTACTCCATTTTTTATGAATTTTAGCCTGAGCTTCTACCCATTCCTTCGTGCTCCCTCCTTCGGAAAAGTGATGTAATAATATCTCAAAAGTAACTCCAACCTTATAGTTCTGACCTACGGCAATAGAGTAATCGATATCATAGCCATGAAAGCCTTTAAGGAGCTTCTCATCAAATTTGAATGAAGGGAAGATTGTTTTTTTAGTACACATCCAGAATCCATCAACACATGCTACCTCGGCTAGCTTTTGGTCTTTTGGATTACAAAACTCATGCACGGGTTCTTTATGAATAGATTTGAACCCTTGAATGAGATTTACATATTTTTTTCCCGGGAATGATGCTGCAGCTTCAAAGTTGAACCAACTCGATGGAGCAAGCGATTTATAATCTCCACCAGCTACTCCCAATAAACCAAGAGAAGGATTTTCGGAGAAAATCCTTAAAACAATTTTACCCCAATCCTTGGTTTTGTATTCTATGTCTTCATGCATAAAGCATAGTATGTCATACCTTGCTTCATCAGCACCCTGGTTATAAATTTCACAAATGCCGCGCTCACCTTTAGCGTTTTCATAAGCCAAAAACTCATACTCACAACCAATGGTTTTGGCAATGCTTCCTTTCACTGCTTCCAGATAATTTTTATTAGCTGAAGAAATAATAATTGAGATCATTTTACTTTCGTTTTTATGAAATAAATAGTTATCTGAGTGGAAATGACAATTTTTGCTATTATTTTCTCCAATTAATAGATTTATTTTGTTGAATACGCCACAGTGAATACATTACCTTTCTGGAGAGAGTTTTCTATCCACAATCTACCATTCATGAAATTTGACTTTCTGTTTTCAAGCCAAAATAAGAACAAACAAGCTAAATCCGCTGCAAAAGAGATGGCAAGGATCTGGCATTTGCCGCCTGATGCCTCAGGATATACATATATATTCGGTACACCATTTCGGTTTCACCACGCAGCAAGTTTTGCAGTCACCTATAAGGAGCTATTTCAGGATGAGCTATATAAATTTAATCCTGCAATCTCTGAAAGTGGAGTGATTCTGGATTGTGGGGCAAATATGGGACTGAGCGTACTCTATTTTTCCTTGCATTACCCTAATCATCAGATCTTTGCTTTTGAGCCTGAAGAGGCCGTTTTCGAGATCTTGAAGGAAAATGTTCATAACTGCAAAAAACGATGAAGTTGACCCCCGGCTGACGATTTAAACTG
>TARA_R110002012_G_scaffold59532_1_pt1 | contig 13950 bp, 14 predicted proteins | sample TARA_R110002012 | Tara Oceans TARA_R110002012 (sample SAMEA4396515) | marine metagenome | biome: Westerlies Biome; feature: [DCM] deep chlorophyll maximum layer (ENVO:01000326); material: water (ENVO:00002006), including particulate matter (ENVO:01000060) such as... | depth 40 m
TTCTATTCACGATGGACATAAACAAAGTGGTAAGCCAATATCTTATCAAGCTGTTGTAAGAATTAAAGATGTTACTTTTGGCACAATTCCTTCATTTGCCTTTTTAATTGCGATAGGTGATGTGCCTAAAAACACTATAGGTAGAATGTATGGATATTATGATCCTATTGAAGGTGAAACAGCAGAAGAAAGATCTGAAAACACTAAAAAGCTTGTTAGCGAAATAAATAAAGATAAAGATTGGTCTCAAGTTGGTATGAATCCATTTAGGCATTCTTATTTCTATTTAAGAAAAAATGGTATGCCAGTAGTAAGTGCAGACGAAGTTGTTCAAATAGGTGGATTGGTTTATGCTAAAAACGCTAAAACAGTAAAGCCAGATGATGACGAATTTAAAATAGACAATAGTAGAGTTAAACAAAAATACCCTGGAGTTACACACTTTAACAAAGGTGGTAAAAATGATATTACTGATTTAGCATATACTGTTGCTTGGGATTGTCACATAGGTGGTAATAGACCAAACATTAAAAAAGTTAAAGAAGATATTAAAAAATTAATGTTAGAAGAAGATATAGGTATGCATTACCTATTAACTAATTGTTATGATTACTTTGAAAAAGGTGGTTTAATTTAGTCTATAACACAAAAAAATGACAAAATTAAAAAAAAAGGTATTAAATTTGACTACAAATAAGAAAATTAAATAAACTTATTATAAAATAAATAGTATGATACAAGTAAAGAGAGGTAAAATTATATTACCAGATGGTATTAAAAATAAATTAAAGTTTCCTAGATTAGAGTTAGCTATAGATAGATTTGACCCTATTAAAAACGACATTTTAAACTTTTCAAAAAAGGGTTTTTCAGGTTCTTTACCTAAAATGTTAGATAAAAGTAAAGAAAACTTAAAGTATTTAAGAGATGGTAAATTAGATACAGGCTCTTTACCATATAAAAACGATTATATAGTTAAACCTACTGGTCCTTATGGTTTAACTCAATATGAATATAATGATGTTATGTGTCCTGATCCTAACGCTTGTAATTATAGACAACTTGGCAGGTGCGTTTATCCTATTAAAGGACAATGTCCAGATTCTTTTACTCAAGGAGGCTCTGGAGATTTTGGTGTTCAAAGTGATGGGTGTTGTGACGAAGTAGCTGAATTAGAAAGTTATATAGAACAATTAGAACTAGACAACGGTATTTTACAAACACAAGTAGATGCTGGTATGGGGCTTGATTTTATAGAAGGTGGTTTAACGGATGAGGATGGTAGTATTATATATAATCCATCTAACCAAGAATTATCCTATTCTGAGTTATTCCAAGCCTACGGTTGTTTGCATAATTATTACGAGGCTCTTTACGAGGAGTATGTTAAAGCTACCACTATTTGTTTACAAGCTAGTAATTACATAGGTTGGGGTCCTTCAATACCATCTGGAGGACCAGGTAGTTCAGCTAATGACAATATGGTTAATCCTTTAGCTTATGGACCTGGTATAATTTTTGATTTTGACCCTAATTACCCTGCTGAGTTAATGTATCCAGAATGGGGAGTACCTGACGCGAGTCCTTACTCGCAAACTCCATACCCATGGAGCGATCAAACTGATGTAATTAATTTAGCTGAATGGTTAGGTGGTAATCTTCCAGCTACAATGGTTCCTTTTATGTCGCCTAGAGTATTTAATATGGATTTACCACCTATTGGAGGTTTTACTAATCTATGTGCAGATTCAATGCCTTCTAGTATCGGTGGTTTATTAGAAGACATTCTTTATGCTATAAATAATAATGATTCAGTTCAAATTACATATGCAGGTGTATCACCTACTTACCAGAATTCGTATTATGTTAATTTGTTTTCAGGAATGGAATCAACATTACTTCTTCTTGAACAGAATTTAGATGAAGCTCAATTAGAAAATGAAAACTTAACTAATTTATTAGCTGAAACACAATCCGCTTTACAAGTAGCTACAGATGCATTAGAAGCGGCTGTTGCTGAAAACGCAGGTTTAAATATACAATTAACCGCTCTACAGGAAGCTTTTGCTATATTAGAAACTGAATTTGGAGACTTTGTTGACTTAACTGAAGAACAAATACAAGCTTTAATTGATCAATATGAATTAGATTTAGCTGAAGCTACTAGTTTAAATTCTCAACTAGCAGCTATAAACGCTGAATTAGAAGCACAAATAATATCAGATGCCGAGACTATAAATGGTTTAGAGGGTGAATTACAAACTGCTCAAAACGCTTTAACACAAGCTTTACAAGACGTAGAAAACGCTGAACAATCTTTTCAACAGCTTCAAGTAGTTTATCAAGAGGCTCAAGAAATATGGGGTCAGGATCTATATGATTTAGGTATAGATGTTCAATATTGGATGGATCAAGCTAATCAATTTGAATCAGATCTTGCAATTGCTAATCTAGAAAATGGTGATTTAGAGCAAATCATCGGTGAGATGCAACAACTACAAGATAACCTTCTTAACCTTGTAATACCAGGTCTTGAGGAGCAAATATCTGCTCTTGAAGCTGCAAACCAAATATTAGAAGATGATCAAGGTGATTTACTTCAGGCTAACCTAGATTTATCTGATGATATACAAGGGTATTTAAATGATATTCAAGCTCTTACTAATCTTATAGATGGATATTACATACCTCAACTACTAGAAGCAGCTCAAATGGCTACAGATTATGAAGCTTTACAAGATACTTGTGGTACAGCTTCTGATGAGCAAGTCCAGAATCTTGAAAATCAAATAACTGCTCTAGAAGCACAATTACAAAATGAGTTTGTACCTATATCTGAATATAATCAGTTAATGCAGAGTTTTAATGATGTAAATGATCTTATAACTCAAGAAACTTTAGATTTAGCTTTAGATGAAGCTACTAATAGTTATGATGAAAGTATGGCTAGTAGTCAAGCTGAGTTTGATTTGGCGTTAAGTAGTTTACAACAACAACTAGATGAAGCTCAATTAACTGTCCCTGAAGATGGAGTAACACAGGCTGATGTAGACGCTATGCAAGCATATATGCAAGGTCTAATTGATACTATAGATGTTGAAGATGGTGTATCACAAGGTGATGTAGACGCTATACAAAATGACCTAGACGCTTTAGCTCTTTCATCTGGTACAAATATTTCAAATTTAACAGAACAAAACTCACAACTAGCATCAGATTTAGCAGCTCAACAAGCAATTAACTCTACACTGTTCACTCAAGAACAATTAGACGCTGCTATAGCAGAAGCACAAGCTTCTGTAGATATTACATCAAATGATGAAGGTGTTTACAATGAGGCTTACGCTTTAGGTTTACAAGAAGGAGCTGGAGGAGTAGATATTACTGCTGATAATGAAGCTGTGATAGCGGCTGCAATAGATGCTTTACCATATAACTTCAGTCAAGAAGAATACGACGCAGCTATAAATGCTGCTCAACAAGAAGCTTTCAATCAAGGATCTACTTCAGTAGATATTACTTCAGATAACCAAGACGCTTTCGATCTAGGTGCTGCTTCGGTAGAACAGTTGTTTAGTCAAACAGATATAGACAACGCTTTCACTCAAGGTCAGTTAGATGGTGCTGCTTCAATAACACCTGAGGATGGTATTAGTCAAGCTGATGTAGATGCTGCTTATTTACAAGGTCAAAACTCGATAACGCCAGAAGATGGTATTAGTCAATCTGACGTAGATCAAGCATACGAAGATGGAATTTCCTCTGTATTGCAAAACTTTACTCAAGCTGATATAGATGCTGCATACGCTAATGGAGTTGCATCTGTAACACCTGAAGATGGTATTAGTCAAGTTGATGTAGATCAAGCTTATCAAGATGGAGTTAATTCAGTAACTCCTGATGACGGTATCACTCAAGCAGATGTAGATAACGCATTCAATCAAGGTGCTGCTTCTGTTACTCCAGATGATGGAATAGGTGCTGATCAAGTTGCTAACGCTTTTAACGCAGGTTACCTACAAGGTCAGTCTGAATCTTTAGCTACAATAGAAGCTGGTGGAGCTTTTGGTATTCTACAAACTCAATTAATGGGTATTTATGCAGATATTGATGGTTTTTGTGAAGGATATGGTTATGGTGTAGCCGCTGGTATTATAGATGAAACAAGTTTTACAAGTAATCCTACTGGTAGTACTGACTCATCTAGACCATTACTTGACGCGTTAAACGAAATGACTAATTATACACTTAGGTTAGAATCTCAATTAGGTATTAAACCAAGCGCTTTAAAATCTAATGTAAGTTTTGATCCTAAAAGAATAAAAGATGTAAGATCAGTTAAAAACCAAAATAATTTATCACCTATTAAAAAGAGAAGATAATATGGCTGAGTTTAGTAAGTTTGGTTTTAAAAACCATTTTGATGTAGTTAATACGTCTAGGTTTTATTACGATGATATTAATATAATTAATCTTAAAAGAGATCCTAAAGACAAAAGAAAGTTCTCTTATGAAGATTCATATGGCAATACTGTAAGCGTAGATATGCTAAAAGATGGTAAAGCCGATTTTATTATTAGTGGAAAAAAAGTAGAAATTCTTTCAATAGATGAATTTGCTTACTTGATAAGTGGTGGAGATATAGATTCATTAGTTGCATTAAAAAAACAAAATAAAAAAATGATTGATTCATATGCTAAAGGTGGTAAAACCAATAAATTTTCATATATAGCTATACAGACTCCAGATAATATGTATGCTTATTTCTTTAAAGATGAAAAACAAGCGGTAAAGCTGGCTAACTCTGGTGAATTAGAAGATGAATTGGGTGATTCTGATTTTGTTTTTGGAGAAACAATCTATACCGATGAACATACTATTGTCTCTGGAAACAAACAATATAATGAAGGATTTTTAGTATATGTAACTGGTGATGTACCTTTTGAAGAAGGTTTTGAAATAGAAGATATATCTAAAAAAGATGCTATTAAAAAAGTTTATGAGTTAAAAGAAGATGACGAAAGAGCCATCGGCGCCTACTATAGCAAAATTAATACTAAAGATAGTGATAGTTCAGATTGGTATGTAGATATTAGAGGTAATGACTTTAGTAATTCTAAAGATGATTTCGAATTTGAGATAGGGAGTGATTATGAAGATGATATGATTTCTTATAATGATGGTAGAGATGTGACTTTAATGGCTATAGGGGGTAAATTAACTAAAAGCCAAATTACAGGAAAAGAAAAAGGCAAACTATTAGATGTTCTTTATAAATCAAAATTTGATGCTGAACAAGCAGGTAATAAAGCAGATGTAACTTTAATTGAAAAGCTAATATCTAAATCTATTAAAGGAGCTGATATTTCAGATTCAGTAGAATTTAAAACTATATTTGCTGAAGGTGGTAATTACTTTGGTTATTTTAATGAAACTCCAGACACTAACTTAAACTTTCAGCCTAGTTATGATTACGCAAAAGGTGGAAAAGTTGGAATTGATAGTAAAGTTCTTCGTAAAGCTATAAAAGAACATATTTTAGATAGTGTTTATGATGAGAATGAAAATCAGTTTGATAATTTTAATGATGCTTCTGAATATTTAATTTCTGACTTTAAAAGAGTAGCTGATGTACCGTATAATAAGAAAAAAACACCTAATGTATTTGAGAGATTTAGAGATTATTTAAAGGGAATACCTTTTAACTTTGAGTATAAAAATGATAAAATAGAAGAATTTTTAAAGGATTTAGGTTATTATTCAAAAGACAAAAATTATTTTCCAATTGACATCTGGCGAGATTACTCATGGTTTATATGGAGAGAGATTTCAGATAAATATTATAATGACTCAATAAGCGATTCTTTAACTGAATTTAAGGACGAAGATGATGATATATTTATAGTAAATAAGATTGACGATAAAACTTATGATATAGCTGTTAACAGTAACTATATTTATTGGGAACAACAAGAAGAAGGTGAATATGATGATGATGGTGATTATCCAGATGAAAAAAGCGATTTTGAAATAATTGATGAGTGGATAAATGATTATTGGTTTAAAGGTTCAAAAGATAATAAAGTTATAAGTATTGATGAATCTAGTTATGATAAAGAAATAGAAGGATATGATATTTATAGAATTGTTTTAAAAAATAAATTAAAAAAATACGCAAAAGGTGGAAAGACACAAGGAGTTGGTTTTAATACTTATGAAACACTTTCGCCAAATAAATTACAAGATTTAGGTTATAGACACGCGGAAGATTCAGTAAGAAAAATACCTCAATCAATATTTAGTCAGGAATTCTTTATGGAATATGTATCGGCTTACGCAAAACAATTTTACGATTATGCTCAAATTAGTAAAGACTTTTCTGAAAATAACTACGCGAAAGGTGGAGATTTAAAAGCAAAGCATATATTACATATTGACGGTCAAAATTGGTTTTTAGAAAAAATTGATAATACTCACTTTTACATGAGTAATGATAAAGACTTTAGAGGAATGGCTCATCATATAGGTCAACATAGAGGAGAGCCTTATTATGAAGAAGTAAGACAATGGCTTAAAGATACCTACGCAAAAGGTGGGGAGGTTGAATTAAAAGAAATATCCACACCACAACTTTACTCTATCTTAAAATTAAAGTTTACAAAAAGCATACAAACAAATACAGATTATAAAGTTGGTAATGATGTTTATTATATTAGAGATGGATTTGGTAGCAAGAGACTTGATGATGATAAATTATATTTATACAAAAAGACAAGAGGTGGAAACGAACTAATAGGGGTTCTAACAACTACTTACGCACCAACTGAATAAACAACATACTACAATTAAAATAAATAAAATATATCACGGATTTTTCTTATATTTGTGATGAATCAAAATTAAAACCAAAATAAAATGGCAAAATTCGAACAAACTTTAAAGAACTCAACTTTAACTTTTAACACTTTACCTGAACATATTTCTAAGAAAGTAGATGATATGGATAAGATGTTTAAAACTTATAAAGAAGCTATTGAAGCTAAAGATAAAGAAACATCTGATAAGATGAAAAAAGATCTTATAGTAAAGGATAATGAAATAGATTCTTTAATTAAAAAACATTTAGCTACACTAGCTAATGAAAAACAAATCAAAGAAGAACCTAAAGCTGAAGTTAAAGAAGAACCTAAGGCTGAAGTTAAAGAAGAAATTAAAGTAGAAACTGAAGTTGAAAATAAAGAGGAGACGAAAGAAAACGACTCTAATGATGACAAGGTTACTATAGGTTTTTTCGAGTGTTAAAATGTACTTAATACCCATAAGTCCAAAGCCAACCCCAAGACCAAATTACACAAAGTTTGGCGTTTACAACAAACCATCTTATACTAAGTATAAAAAAAACTTAATTACATATATTTTAAGTTTAAATATACCAAAAAAAGATTACGACGGTATTTATGCTAAGTTTTTTGTTCCTTATCCTAAGGGTACTTCCAAAAAAAAACTAATAGAAGGTTTGCCTTTAAAACAGGTTTTTGATTGTGACAATGTAATTAAAGGACTTTGTGATGCTTTAGAACAATCAGGTATAATCACGAACGATAGGTGTATTTCACATATGTATATAGAAAAATATAGAACATCTAAAACAGACGGTAGAATTGAGTTTACTTTATATTAATGAATAACAAACAAACTTTAAATATAATTGATGCTTTAAAAAACTCTATTGAAAAAATAGGCTTACAAATGACTTTAAATAATTTAAACAATTATAATAGTAAGTCTAAAGATCTAATAGATTTTATTTTAAATATTTGTTGTCACGAATTCGGTAAAGATAAATCAGAGTTGAATAAAGCTAAAAAAAATTATACATATAAGAAAGTTTATTTATTATCTTCTTATTTATTATATAACCACGCTTCTTTAACTCAACAAGAAATAGGTGATATGTTAAACAAAAGTAAAGCATCAGTAAATAGATTTATAAAAGAAATAAATGAATATAGTGATAATATAAAAGAGGAAAAAATTATATTATCAACTTTACGTTCCTTAGAAGAAAAAGTTATAAACCAAAAAAAAATAATTTATAAATAATGGCTAAAAGAGGTAGACCTAAAAAAACCGATACTGTAAAACCAGTTAAGGACAATGTAGAAGAAAATATTAAAATGGAAAAAGAAGTTCAAGAATTCGTGTCAGAAGGCATGGTTCAAAATGATTCTATTCCAGAAGAGAAATTTGAAACACCACCTTCTTTTGAACCAGAAGCTAAATCTGCTTTACATAAATTAAGAGACGAGGGATCTAAATATAGTCCTTTAGGTGAGTCTGTAACAGAAAAAGAATATAGAACTCCTAAAGTTGAAAACACAAATCAAGTAGGTGAAATAGATGAGCCTTATTTTGAAAGGCCTACTTTAGATGATTTAGTTCAATCAAACGCTGAAGATACTGGAGAAAGTGATAGTCCATTTGCACAACCAGAAATAAATGAAATGTCCTCGGCTGCTCAAGAAGAATCAGCTAAAGGATTGGTTGAAATGAGTTTAAATCTTTACACTTTAGGTTGTAAAGGAATGGGTAATTTAGCTAAAATTCCTGAAAAGAAATTAAATAGATTAGTAGAAGAAGGTGCTATTGATATAGGTTTAAGAGTACCAGTAGATAGATATAATACAGCTTCAGTACCTGAAATAGTTGATAATTTTAACAACGAAGTAGGTGATGCTTTTGTCGTAACCGATGAATTTAAAGAAGAAGTAAGACCTATTATGACAAGGGTTTTTGTCAAAAATGGTTGGGGTATGACAGACGAACAACAGTTAATGATGTTGTTTGGTATGGACTTAGTACAAAAAGGGAGTGTAGTAATTCAAATGAGAAAAGCCGCTCAGTTTCAATTAGACACGTTTATGGAGATGACTGAAATTAAAAACGGAAGAGATGTTAGATTTGAAGCTAATCAATCTAATTCTGAACCAGATATTAGTGTTCCTAAAGAACCCGAACCTGAAGAAGAAATTATAGATGAAAATTTACCTGAAGAACCATTAGAGGAAATATTAGAATCTAGTGTTGAAACTAAGTTAGGAGAAAGTATGACTCAAAAGATTAATGACGGATTAGAAGTAAATAAAGCTGATTTAGACCAAGTAGACGTAGATAATGTATAATGTTCCTAAAATATTAATAGCAGCTCCTCAATCTGATGTAAAGAATTATTGTTTTTTAGATTGGTTATTAAACGTTAAAAGATTTAATTATCCAAAAGAAAAGATAGATATTTTTTTAGCAGATAATTCAAGTACTGAAGAAAACTCTAAACTTATAGAAAGTTTAGGATTAAACGTAAAATATATTCCTAAAGATAAAAAAGGTATAATAGAGGTTGTAGCAAATTGTCATCAAGCATGTTTAGATTATGCGATAGAAAATGAATATGATTACATGTTGCATCTTGAGACTGATGTATTTCCTAAACCTAGTATAATAAAAGATTTAATGTCTTTTAAAAAACCAATAACATGTGGTATGTATAATATATTAGACGGTGCTTATAGACAACCTATGATTAGGATGATAGAAGCTAAAAACGACGGGTATATGCATGCTTATGGTATAAACAATAGCCAAGGATTGCACGTAGATGGTAAACTAATTAAAGTTTATAGTGGAGGTCTTGGGTGTTGTTTAATTAGAAAAGAAGTTTTTAAAGAAATAAAATTTAGATCTGTAGTAGGACAAGAGCAACACCCTGATACTTGGTTCGCTGTAGATATGTATACTAAAAAAATACCTATATATGTTGATACTAAATCAATGTGTAATCATTACAGTAAATCTTGGGGTACTTTTAACTTAAACTTTAAATAAAAATGAAAATTTATAAACCAAAAGCTGACTTTCAGCAATCACTTAACTTACAAAATAGTTATATTGAAGTTTTAAAAACTTATCATAAAGATCTTTTAGAAAAAGCTAGAAAAGCAAAAGGCTATCAAAAATCAAAATTTAATGTAGAACTATTTGAATTAGCTCAAAAATTAGATAGTCAAATAGAAATACTTAAAGAAAAAGTTTGGCATTACAATGAAGTTTTTATAAAATCATACGATGCTGAACTTAAAGATTGTGAAGAAAACTTTGAACACACTTGGGATAGTTCTTTAAAGTACATTGAAAAAAATATAGAGAAAAACACTGAAGTTTGTAATAAAATTAAGTCTTTAACAGAAGATTATTTATCTTTAGATAAAGAAAATAAAGATAACATTGAAGTAAAAAATATTTTATATAAAGACTTAAATACATTATTAAGTATGGATAAATAAAATAAACTAAAATGAGAGAACCCAAATTAGGAGTAGCTGTAGGTAAAAAAGGTATAGGTAAATCATTTACCACTGAGCAACTTTTAGCTGATTACGTAAAAGGAGGTAAAGGAGTAAAACCTCGTAGAGTACTTATATTAGATGTAAACGATGAATATGAATATGTTAAAGCCATGTCAATTAATGATATAGCTTTATTTAGTTTGCACCCAAAAATAGAGGTAAGAAGAATTAGACCATACAATCAAGATGGTAGTAAAATGGGTTTACGTGAAATAGCTGATGTTCTTTTCACTTGTTTAGAACACTTTAGAGGAGGTTTATTATTAATTGAAGATATTAACAAGTACGTGTCAGATTATTTACCTAACGATTTAGTTGGGGCCATATGTACAAATAGACACGCTGACTTAGATATAATTATGCATTTCCAATCTATTGGTCGTGTTACTCCTAAAATATGGCAAAATCTTAATTGGATAAGATTTCATAAAAACTCTGATTCAGTAGATAGGCATCAAAAGAAATTTCAAGATAAATATGACTACCTTAAATTAGCTGAAATAATGGTTAATGAAGAATATTTTAAAGGTAATAAATATTTTTATTTATACGTTGATTTAGATGACGAAATAATATTAGGAGAATATGAACCTTCAATGTTAAAAGAAGCTATAGACGAATATGTTTCTTTAAATTATAATAAGTTAGTTAAGCCTAAACTTAATAGACGTGATGATATGGGTAATATAGTTGCTGAACCTAAGAAAGTTATAAGAGAAGTTAAAGATAGATTGTTTATACAACATTACGGTAATAATAAAAAATAATAAAATGGAAGAAGAATTATTTTACGGTAACTTAAGCCTTAAATTAAAAAAAACATCAGAAGTTATGGATCAAGAATTTGATTCTATATATGAAAAATTCACTGATTCAATACATGTCTTTCCAGATTTATATAAAACATCTTTAGAGGTAGACTATCTAATAAATAATCTGAATGAAAATTTAAACGAAGATCATGATTATATATTAATGGATTATGATTTAAAAACTTACCTTGAAGAAGCTAGTTTAAATAAAGGTGTTAAAAAAAATGATTACGATTTTATAGATAAATCTATGGTTAAGTTTGAACCTTTAATAATAAGGTTAAAAGAATATTGGAATAGAGCTAGACCTTATCAATATGCGAACTTGATTGAAGCACCATTGTTTCCTATAAATACTTTTTCTGGGCACTCTCCCGCGTACCCTTCCGGGCACACGTTACAGGGGCACGTGTGGGCTAGGTTAATATCAACTGTTAATCCAGAGTTAAAAGATTGGGCTGAAAGTATAGCTGTTAAAATAAACCTATCTAGGTTGGCTTTAGGGGTTCATTTCCCTAGTGATATAGATTTTTCTAAGAAAATATATAAAGAGTTAGTATCTAAGAAATATATTTGAAACAATATCGTAACTATAAAAACCAACACAACACAAACATCTTTTAAATTAAACCAATAACGTAACTTTTTAGTATCACTCATTGTAATACTATTAAATTATATTTGTAACGTCCGGTTTGTACTAGGACACTAATGTAGATATTAACAATTTAAATTCATATTGATATGAACGCAAAAATGACATCTTTCCTTATGACTGCAGGAGCTGTAGTAGTTGGAATGTACGCTTACAAAGCTATCGCTGGAGATGAACAACCACAATGGGCTAAAGACAATGAAGTCTTAAATCCTGTAGTTCCATTCTCTGGACGTAGAGGAGGAAGAAGAAGAAGATAATCTATTTGAATAGATAATTTTTTTTCCTATTGATTAATTAACTGAATGATAATCCCAAATTAAATATATATAACATGAAAATGTCTAAATATTTTAATGATGCAAGAGCCGCAGCGAACTCGGACTTCAACTCTTTTTCTGGAGATGAGTTCTTGAACGCGAATGGTGGTAGTTCTGCAGGTATAGGGGGAGCGACTGCACAGCCGTATATCCTTAATATTGCAAACTCTACTGCTGCTGATGTTGCTACTGTAGTTGTTGGTGGTGCTTACACTAACCTTCAAGCTACAAACCAAGGTAACGTTGCTGCTATTACAATCACAATGGGTATCGCTGGTTTAACTTACCTTGAATTTCTTTACCAATCAATGAACAAGCCGTTTGTTGTTGGTTTATCTTACTTGTCTTCAGCTAACGCTTCTCAAGTGTTGGAAACTGTTACAATTAAGCAAAAAGATATTAACGGTAATGAATCACAGAAAACAATCGTTCCTACGATCGATCCTTATCAGCAACAAACTGATAAGATCGCTATCGCGTTTAACTACAAGTTTGACGGTTTTACAAGTTTAACAATTTCTAATATCCTGGCAAATGCGACGCTTAAGACGTATTTATACCCAGCAGAAAATGTTGCAACTGGTAGAGCTCTTACAGGCGGTAACGTAGTTAAAGGATTTAGTTCACCAGACATCGTGAAGAAAGACAAGGTTGAAGTAGTTAACGCTTCTCCAGCCCCAGCTGCTTTACCAATGTCAGGTGCTAGACGTAGCGCTAGAAGAGGACGACGTTTCTAAGAGATACTTTATAGTAGATTTTACGCATAAGACTAAGGTGGTAGGCAGGATGTCTGCCACCTTTTTTAATTTTAAAAGTAAAAAAAAATGGAATCTAATATTAGTTTATTTGAATACTTAGCTTACAACGTACCGGAAGACTGTCAAATGATTTTAGAACGTAATGATATTCCTACAGATCAAAATACTGAAGGTTTAGTTGAAGGTTTAAAATCATATGTAAGAGAATATAAGTATGATGCTTTAGATGAATTAGCTGAAATTCATCCAGATAGAGACTTAATAGAACAGCTTTTAGAGTATTCAACTCCTTACGAAGGTAAAAAAGAATCAGAGTTTTTAAATGCTGCTGGAACTATTAATATGAACACAAGTAATAGCAGACTAAACAATATAGAACAAAGTTTGTTGAATAAAAACAATGATCAGACACAAGACTCTTCATTGGTTAGTAAAATGGATGTTCTTTTTGGTTTAGGTATAGCTATTTTAACTGCTACTTTATTTCGTAATAACTCTTAATACTACTATTTAAATGGAGTATTTAAGTCCAAACGAAAGAATTGCTATTTCCAACTTGTATGGAGTTACTCGTAAATTATTGAGTGATTACCCTAGTGAGTTGGCTTTAGTGTATAAAGAGATTTTAGGAGAGGAAATAAATCCTTCGGAGTTAAATGTTTCTGAGAATGCAGCTTTATTATTTGAGTGTTTATATTTAGAAGAGGGTTCATATTCTGAAACCTTCAATATATTAAATGTAAGTATTGCTGATAACTCAGCTAATGACGCTTCTCCTCAATTATATGGTTGTGTAGACCCTGAAGCTCAAAATTTTAATCCTGAAGCAACCATAGATGATGGTAGTTGTATGCACGGAGGATCAAGAGCTATGAGAAGCTGCGATTGTTCTATTCAATTACCCTGCACGGTAATGAATTCTACAGATCCTTGTTATGCACCTTGTTGTGAAGGGGACTTCCCTTCTCCTAACCCTGATGATTACCCTGATAATAGTTTTTG
>TARA_R110002012_G_scaffold102414_6_pt1 | contig 13923 bp, 7 predicted proteins | sample TARA_R110002012 | Tara Oceans TARA_R110002012 (sample SAMEA4396515) | marine metagenome | biome: Westerlies Biome; feature: [DCM] deep chlorophyll maximum layer (ENVO:01000326); material: water (ENVO:00002006), including particulate matter (ENVO:01000060) such as... | depth 40 m
GCTCTGCAAGAGTTGCTGGATTCGCATTAGAGTATCGTAGCCAGTGAGGATAACCTTGGGGTTACCACCACGAACCCAAATCTTCTGGAACATATTATCAAGATGGTCCAGTGAAAGGGTGCGCTCGGTTAGGCCTGCGTCACTTGCGAGGTCAATCTCTGCATCTGCCCATGTGTTTGCACTTCGGTCGATGCTGTAGATGTCCACGTCACTTGCTGCACTGATGTGCGCAGTGTGGGTAGTTGAAGAACCACCGCTAACAGTGGCTGCATATCCAGTTCCTGTTGAATCCATTGTGCTTGCGGCAGTAACTCGGTCAAGTGACTCAAAGTCGTTGCCTGCTGGTGTGTCCACGTCTTGTGTGAGCATCACGTTGATGTGTTCTGCGTGGTGCTTGCCGACTTCTTCTTTGAGGACAGAGCGGATATCGCCCATGCCGTCGTCTTTGTCAGCAAGGAAGATTGCCACTTCGCTCATGTCGAAGGTGTGGGCAACCGTCTTGGGCTTTGCAGCCACTTGCTGGAAGGTAGGCTTGGTTGTGTCTGGTAGGGTTGCGTTCTCTGCAACACCGCCGCCCTTTGCGAACGAAGGCTTTGCAGTTACAACGCGCCATCCGCTTCGGTCCCAAGGCTTCTTGGGCAGAATGCTGAATGCGTTGAATTCTTGGTTGAGTTGGCTCCAGACCTTGCGACCATAAATCGCTTGGTAGGTGCCTGCTGTGGTGCTGAGCATTGGTGCATCTGCCTTCAGTAGTTCTGAACCACTGTAGGAATATCCCATTGCATTTCCAGCGCCATAGTAGTATCTTTCTAGGTCTTGGACTGTTCTTACGTAATTTCGTGCCATTTTATTTCACTCTCCGTTGTATGTTTTCTCCTGTGTCTCACTCCCAGACTTTGTTAGCCAAGGCGTGGACATCCTCCCAATCCATTGTTGCCAATTGCTCGGACGATGGAATTTCCACCGTAGCCAATGCATCGGACTTCATCAAGGGTGCACTTGTTGCTGGTGCAGCGGATAGGTTCTCAATTCGGGATTCGATTCCCTGAATTGCCTTCTGAATTTCTGCTAGAGGGCCGCGTGCATCGAATTGTGACTGTGCGCGTGCTTCTCGTGCTTGGACCTGTTCCTTTGAAAGGCGGTCTGCGAAGACATTGTTGAGGCTGTCCTTGAACTGCTGCTCTGTGGCTGCGGCTTTGTAGACCTCATATGCTGCTTCGACATCTGATGCCGAGACATTCTGTGGGACAAGGAAGTCAGACTTCTTGACTTTGCCAGAGTTGACTTTGCCAACTGCGTTAGTCGATGGGTTGCCACCTTCTTGTGCGCGACCTTTGACTTGGCCAGCGAAGTAATCTGCGCCATCACCAATAGATTCAGGCGTGCTACCTAGGTTAGCCTTGTTCAAGTCATCAAAGTGATTGCGTGCTGCTCCAGTATCTACACCTGCGGATTTGAGAGTGTTCTCCATCCAGTTCAAGTATTCGCTGGTAATAACATCGCTGTATTCACCTTTTTCCATATCGGCTTTACTGCCATACATCTTTTCTTCTTTTTCATCATCTTCGGCCATATCATCACCTTTGTCATCATCAGAGTCGGAATCATCATCTTCGTCTTTCTTCGCTTTGGGCGGGGGGAACGGCATTTCGTCGTCACCCTTTTCCATGCTGTCTAATCGCTTGTTCAGACGGTCAAGGACCGTCGATAGTTCACCTAATGCATCTGTTTCGCTCATTGTTGTGTCCTCCTTCAAAATTCTGAAGGTTGCTTCGGGGTTAATCCCTTTTTCGCAAATGGTGACCTCATGTAGTTCCAGTTTGGAGATTTCAGTGTAGTCGCCATGTTTCGCATCATGCTTGTTGATGCGCTTAAACGCCTGTCCTCCGATACTGAACCCACGTAGGTTCCCTTTGCGAACTTCATTGGCCACTTCACGGGCCTTTTCGATGTCATCGCGTAGGCGAATGACAACAAACATACCAGCGTCATCGACGTTGGATTTCCAAACTCGGCCTTCCGAGTCAGTGTAATGTGGGATAACTTCACCCACTTGAATGTTAGAGTGTGCGAGTTGCACGTTGCGGAAGGACTCAGCCTTCATGAAATCGCCAAATGCATCCCGTAGTGCCCCGCGTGTGATAAGGTCACCTTGCTTGTCTACCAATTCGACACTGGCGTAACCTGCCACAATGAGGTCATTTCCGGCCTTGAGAAGTTGAATCGAACCACTCTCCTGAACTGGAGATGTTCGCAACGGGGCGGAAATCATAACACAATCGACATCTCGTCATACTATATGAAGCGTAGCGGTGTCATCATCGACGTGCAAAAGACCTTTTTCGCCTTCTACATCTACGGGTAAATCAATCGACTGCGGCTTATCTCCACGCTTTTTGTAGGGTTCTTCGGGGTCTTCTTCTGGAACTTTCTTCGCATCGTAGTCAGGCAGCGCACTCTGGTCTTTGTTTTCAGTTGGCCCTGTTGGAGATTGGATGGGTGTTGCGTAATCAATTCCAAGTCCTCTGACACCTGAAGATGCCTGCCCTACACTACCGATTGTCTTCTCGATAGTCTTGAGTCCTTCAACAACTTTCTTCCAATGACCCGTGCCTTCCACCTTCTTCGGCTTAACCAATGGCTTACCATCACCTTTGGATTCATGCACCTCTTCCTTACGCTCTTCTTCAACCATATCCAGATTGCCCTTCAGCATCATTCCGACGACTGGAGCCCAGAATGGTCGTTGACTCTCAGCCATACGAATGAGAAGGGGATTCTCTGCTTCAGGTGAATGCACCATCCACTGCTCTCCGCGTGAAGTAGCCTTGTAGATAATGCGGCCTGATGGGAATCGCACAGTAACGTGTCGGTCAGTGCGCCGAACTTCGTGCGGCCAATTGGTTGGCTCTGATTTGGTCATCACCTCTAGTGTGTCTCGACTAACCAATGCCTCTCCCTCGGCTTCGTCTTCGATAGAACCTGCGTGAATCGTGTAAATGGTCTCTTCATCAGATTCGTGTGAAGTCACGCTGTCCACATTGACTTCAACATGGTCACCAACCTCATACTTCTTCGGGCTGCTGAATGCTGTGCCCACATCCATATAGGTCTCACCATCCAATTCGACGCCACGTTCACCCATCTTCTCATCCTGTGTAATTGGACCAGTTCCAAGTCTATACGAATACGGGCTTTCACCTCTTCGCTCAAGAACAATTAGGTTCACATCATTACCGGGCGCGAGAAGAACCCACTTGGGATGGCGGTGTTCGCCTGCCATGTAAGTAGACTTTGCATCTCGGAGGAGGATGCGCTTGCCCTCCTTCTCCAAGTCCTTGATTGCAGACTCTAGCCCTGCATCATCTGTGAGGCGCGTGTTGTATGCAGCAGGGAGCAGCACCTTCTCGTGACTCTCCATGCCGCCTCGGAGAATTTTCATCCGCTCTTGAGTGGGTATGTCGTGAACATCCTTGTCATCAAACTCTAGCACATCGAACACATGGTATTCTTCATCTACTTCGATTACATCAATGAGGAAATCCTTGTCAGTCGTTTTCTTGAGAGATTTAATGTTCTCATCACTGACCTCGGTCTTTCCACCCGACGCACTCCACGCTTCAATCTCATCATCTTTACGTCGAATGAAGTGCCGTGTGCCCTCAGGCATGAGGGTGACAACCCAATCGCCAGTGAATCCCTTGAGGTGTTCAAGGTCATCCAACTCAAAAATACGGTGCATGGGTTGTAGAGCAGGTGGCTTCTCGCCATCAATCTTCAGCAGCACATCAGGATTGGTCAATGAGGCCAACATTGTGGGTCCGTCTGAGCGATGCAAAGCGTCTGAACGCCTGTGTAACGGTATCTCCATCATTCTATTGGGTGCCATGACAGCAGGTAAATGTTCGTCTGGAACATGGTGTTTTGAGTTGAGATAAGGAAGAATTTCTGGCATGACCTTTCGCAAGACATCGCGGGTCAGCGATAGTAGGCGCCTATCCTTGCCTTCTGGAACGTGGTGATAAGTGTCCTCACCTGTATGATTCAACTCAACGTGGGCCGTCGGTCGTGCCAAGTGGCCCCAGTTTACCTGTGAACCATGAGAATCGTAAATCGAATGCACACCATGTCCTTCCGGTGTCCCTGCCTTTCCAATCGGGGCCTCGCCCCAGTGATACCCAGTCTTGGTGCTCTGGGATATGAGGCCCGATGCGGTCTCAGGGTCAGAAATCAGAATGGATTCAAGTCGTTGCAAGGCATTGTCCCTATCAATATCTGCCTTTTCCCCATGAGTCATTTTCATCTTACTGCTTCTTTGTTGAGAACCACCTAAAGATGAAGGGCTACTACGACCTTTCCCAGTAGTAAATCTTCCTCTTTTTGATATGGGCAGATGTAATCTCTCTGAGGAACGCAATGACCCATCAGCATCTCGTTCTTGGTGTCGTGGGTGCCGATTGGCTGCAACGGCTTGATGAATTCCCAGATTTTTGAGCACTTCAGGGTCTCGTAAGGAATTGCTTAAATGGCCCAATAATTTCATTTCACGGGAATCAATGTTTATTTTTCCGGGCCCTGTCTTGTCTCTCCCTGCAATAGCACGTGCATTTATGATATTGTCAAACAACGACTCTTCTTCAGATAAATCCTCACCAAACCACGGCTTGTGCTGAAGCATTTGACCCTGAGTCATCAACTTGAATTCCTTGTCAGGTCCTAATCGGTGCAGTTTGTCCTTGAGGTGCTTCACAGTCATCTGGTGAGATTCATCCTCTTCATTCATACCCAAAGCCCGATAGAAGTCCTCATCTGAACTCGATGCACTCAATGATTCTCCATGGTCTGTAATGTGACGTTTGATTTCATCTTGAATTTCACCACCCGTAACAACATCAGTCGACCTAGTGCTATGGAGAACACTGAGACTTGTGTGCCCGTGTTCACTTGGGTCTTTCATATTGACATATGTGTTGGCCTTAGAGGCAAATTCCATTGCGTTAGAAATGCTTCCCCACAAATCATTGGGGTCAAACGCCTCTTGCCCTGTAGCATCTTCCCATCGCTGACGCATACTCTTGGCTTCATCTCCAATCACCTCTATGTCTCGCTGATACTTGGCATCGTGCGAATCCAATGGGTCGTTACGAAGTGTCGTCACCTTACCTTCAGGCACATCCATACCCTCCAATGCGGCTTCCAGTGCGTCATACTCCGCCTGTTCGCGCCTGATATCGTCTTCCATTTCGGATGCCATCTCTGGGTTTTTATGGCGGACGAATGCAAGGCGTAGTTTTTGGTCAGCGATACGTTCAGCCAACTCATTGGCTTTGGTCTCTTTATCCGTGTATTCATCACTAACCTCACCACTTCCGAATTCTCCACTCTTGTCTTTAGGAACAATTTGCATCAACCTATCCAAACGCCCTTTGAGACCACCCGGCACGTGTCCCTCTTCAAGTGCGTGCCACGGGATATGCCCTTCCTGTGATGAGTGCAATGGATAAGTGCCGAAGCCCAATTGAGCAGCACGCTTCAGTTCAAGGCCCGTGATGTAGTCTGCTCGTGGAGGTGCGGCGTATCTCTTAGATTGACCAATCGTAGGGTGCCGGATATTCATATGACTGTCTTTGCCCTCAATCCGACCATCATCCAATACACGCATGACCCTTTTCCCTTCCTCAGTCATGTAACCATCATAATGCGTTTTGCGCATATGATTTCCCGCAGGTCCAGATAGATGAACGCCTGACCGCGTATAATCTCCTTTTGCACCAGACACAGCAGGCGAAAGCGAGACATTCTCTGTATTCAGCACTTGCATTCTCGGCGGCGCATCGTAGTCGTATTTGCGTTTTCCTTCACCCATTGACTGAGTCAAGTTCAGAGTGTAACCTTCACCGCCCTCTTGCTGAACCTTGACTTTCTGCTTATCCTCTTCCTTTTCATAGGTGACTCTTCGCTCGGTTGGGTTAGCACCTCCACCTGCCTTTTGCCCTGCTGGGTCATAATGAGCCACACCGGCCACAGACGAAAAGGGTCCCATCAGACCAGTAATTTCATCTGCAATCTGGAACCCATGCGTTAGTCCCGTTGTTGTTTTACCACCAATGGGATGTGAAGCGAATGTAGGGGCCTGAGGGTCATCTAGCATTTCTTCCGTAATCATCTCTGGAAAAGACCTACGCTTACTAGAGCCGCGACTGGAATGTCGCTCTCCATCGTCTGAATCTATGCCAGTATGTTGATGCTCAAGGTCCATCAAAATATGCTGATTACGGCCAGTCCCTCCACGAACGCGATAAGGCTCACCCCAGTGCGTAGACATGGTGGTATTTTCACCCATCGAATATGGACTGTGTCCTTTGTCCACCTCACGGTGTTGATGCGGGTCAATGTATTGATTCAGCCAAAAGGCGGCTGCATTACGCAATTTTCGCCCATTGAAATTTTCTGTCGCTTGTGAGTCTGCTGCCATTAGGGCCTGCTGCACCATTTGCTTCATGCTCTGACCATCTTCCCCATACGGTCGCATTAACCAAGAAGTAGTTGGGTCCCAATCTGGATACCACGGGTGCTCTCCCTTCTTGTAATGCTCAAGATTGTTGTATCTAGATGGCCCTCGACCCACACTCTTGGGGTCAATACCTGCAAAGTTCAACAAACTCCACTCACTGATATTCGTGTCATAACCACGCTTTCTATTTTTGAAATTACCTGCTCCGCCACCTTTCGATGCCTTAGGTAAACCCAAACCCGCTGGGTTCTCTCCTGTCTGCCCGAAATGATGGTCGCCTAGAATCTGCTTCAGGCCCAACTGCTCTGCTGCTGCGTGAATATCCTCACCACTTGCAATCGAATTGGCCGAAGGAATATTCCGATGTTCCAAATTTGGCCCATGCACATCAGTGTCACGCCCAAAGAACTCATGCATTGGAGAGTATCTTGACCAGAAGTTACGCTTTAGTCGCGCCATTTCAAAATTCTGAGCAGACTGCACAACTCGCTCATTTCCTCTGTGACTGTCTGTGCCATAGTGGCGCAAATGACTATGAATGTTTGTCCTTTCTAATGGGGAATGCCACTCCAGACCCATGTGATAATCATCAGAACCCATTCCGATAGGGTTGCCACCATCATCTGATTGGCCAACTTTCAGCCAATTTTCAATGGCCTGATTCATGTGGGTCTCGCGCAATTTTCTATTCCCATCAGCATCATCTGAGTGAAACCCATGTAAAGTGTCATTTTCAGCCAGCCATCTTTGGTAATTTCTTTCATAGATATCTTGCATGGTCTCATTGGATTTGCCTAGATAATGATTTGCACCATGGAAACTATCAACCATCATGTGCCCTGTAGCAGAATTGAAATCTGGGTGTGTTCTCATGTATGCCTCATAAGCACGGTCTTTGTCATGGTCTTTTTCAGACTGAGAACGCCCGCCACCTTCAGGGCGAAGGTAGAAATCTCTGAGTCGCTTTACCCACGGCGGTAAAGTGCCCTCGATTGGATTGTTGTAATCATAGTCACCGTGTAGTGGGTGATGTTGACCTAACAGATTTACGTTTTCAAATCCTTGTCCCTCATCAAAACCAGCGGCTCTTGAATCCATAGTCTGGTGCCAAGTCCTTCCGGCCTCTATCGGGTGCGCCGGAGGTCGCATACGTTCGCGCCAGTGTGAGTCATCGGTCTCTGTGCCTTCTGGCACAGCAATACCTTCTGCCCCACCAGCGTGCAGTCGTGTAGGTCTGAATCCTTCTTTCGCATCAATACCAAATGTGTGAGCACCGGGAGACCATTCTCGCCCCACAGTGCGCTCGGTGCCTTCTGGACCTTCTATTTCCTGTATGTCTAAATCAGGTAATTCATTGGCGGTTAGTGGCTCACTTGGCACCCAAGATACATTCCCTTGTGCGTCTATGATTTGCCTATACTGCTTGATTCGCCATTCGCCAGTTTGTGGGTCTTGAAACATCTGAGGTTGGTTTGTCCACGGAGTATCAGTTGATGAAGTAGGTATACCTTGCCCCATCATGGCTTCTTGCTGCCCCCAGAAATCTGCAAACTCTTCTTGCTTCAGAACCGGCTCGACCATCTTCTGTAGCATCTGGTCGATGTGGTCCATAGGAACGACACCGTCGTGTCGCTGAAGATTCAGCAACGCAAAGTGATAATCAACAGCCGCACCGGACTTGCCGATGCCGTCCATTAACGAATTGAAAAAGACCCTGCGAGTCCGCTTGTAAATCTCAGCGGGACCTTCCTTCACGCCATCACCAGCCGTTTACTCCAAACGGCGGGACAGGTTGTGGATGGACTTGGTGATAGTGTCCAGTCTCCACTGCTCACCGGATGTGCCCATCTTCTTCAATGCAGCAGGCCTTTCGTCGCTGCCGCCTTCGTGACTTGCGATAGTTGATTCGGTGTTGGGATAGTGGTTCTTGAAAGAGTCCAGTATCTTGGAATTCTCTTTCTTTGCCCCTGTGTTCTTTACATCTTCAGATTCGGGAACAACATTGTTTGTCATGTAACCATGATTTTGGACGTTGTTCTTTCCCGCAGATTGAGTCATAAATTGAGTCTGGCCATGCTTAGACCCTTCTTTTTGCTGAAAGTCAGGAGAGGCTTTCTCCAGACGTTCTTCCAATTGCTGGGCTTCTTTCAACAAACTGTCAAACTTTTCATCACGGGGTGTAAAACGGGGCTTCATCTTAATCACTCTAGCATTGGCACATTGCCGATATAACCGGCATCTTTGGCTGAATCAGCCAACTCATGAATATCTGCCCAATTCATGTCATGGAACTCTGAGTTGGATTGAGGCACAGTAATTTCTGCACGACCTTCTTCTGCCTTGAGAATATCACCTGCATCTCCTCGGAAGATATCAGGCATGACATCTTCTGCGAAAGGTGTCCTCATTGAGACAAAGCCCATTTTCTTTAGCAAACCTGTTGGATTTGCCATGTGCTTTTTGATAACCGCGTTTTCAGCCTGTAAATGCTGAATGTGCTGGTCCATGTATTCCATTTTGGAAATCAGTGCCTGCATCAATGTCTCAGCGACATTACCCTCTTCTGCTTGCTCTGTCATCTAAATCACTCACTGTAGACTACGGTTACTCTGTGGTCGCATAATGCTACCAATTCGGTTGGTTCGGATGGTTCCGGGCAATACCGAATCAGACACAGGGTGCGACTTTTCAATCTTGTTGAATCGTTGCACTGGGAAGCCACCAGCATAAACGTCGTTGATGCCTTGTGCCTTCTCTGCCTTGTGGACAATTGTCTCCACATCGTTACTCAAATACTCAGCAAATTTTAGAATTTCACCGATGTGGCCACGGGCCGACATACTGTCATTATCTTCAATTGCTTTGTAGAATCCGTCTACATGAACCCGCATCTTACGGGCCATTGGGTCTAACTTGCGTAGTTCGCTCATATCATTCTCCACTCCTTCTCATGACTTCAACCTTTCTCAAGCACCTCTGAATCGAGATGCCTGTTCAACGGGGCCCGGTTGCATACCTCGTTGCTGCACTGATGATACTGGACTTCCACTCATTCCGCTACGCCGTTGAGGGGCAGCAGGGCCGCTTGGTGTGCGGATTCCCATGCCTTCTCCACCGGGCTGTGAACCCGGTCCTCGTGCTGCGGCGCCCATTGCACCTGCGAGTTGTGGTGGGATATTTCGGCCCGGTAGTGCGCCGGGTGTTCCCATGCCACCACCCATTTGCATTCCGCCCATACCGCCACCCATAGGCATACCACCCATACCCATACCGGGTGGTCCTTGTTGCTGTGCATTGGGGTCATTAGGGTCAGGCTTCTTGTAGATGAATCGAATATCTCGTGTGCCCTCTTCTAACAATTGAGCCTGATAGCCAAGCATGGCCATGCGCTGTGCGATATTGACTTCCATCTCATCACGGCGAAGACGGGTAACTTCATCCTCTTCCTCTGATGGGTAAAGTGTCAATTTCCAATCTGTGACTTCCATTTGGTCTAGTATTCGGGGGAACAAGTTCTCAGTGTAGACCTTGTGACCGAACTCTACAGCCCGATTGGTCACCAATACCTGCAAACCTTCGTTGTTGAGGCCACCAGATTTACCTGTGTCCATCATGAACACATTCGATACACCATAGAACGATGCAATGCGCTGCCGCATTTCATCACGGGTAGTGATATACTGCATCTCCTCCAAAGTATCCATGAATTTGACCCAGTTGACGCCACCGCGTCCAGTCTGACTCTCAATGCCAATCTTCGGAATGTAGTGCGGGTCACGCTCTAACTTCTCATCGACACCCTTCCAGAATGATTTCATGGATTCGATGTTGTCTGTAGTGATGGAAATCATACCACGAGGTGTCCGTCGTTTACTGTAGGCTGTATACATATAATTGTCCATCGCAGTCAGAGTCATGGCCTGACGCCACAATGTGGCTACAGGTGCACGACCATACAACTTGGATGGTTGATACTTGGAAATGTGAAGGACTTCCCCGTCGAGGAAATACTGTGTTTTACCTGAACCGGCTGTGTTGACATAATGCACATCCTCTAACTTGTGGTCGCAGGTAGGACATTTCTTCTCTTCTTCGTGGTAAGAGCGGACTACATCTCGATGAAGTGGGCACACACGATATCGACCGCCGCGCACACCACGCTTGTCAGCAACAATGCGCATGAAGATAGGGTCACCACGAATGGCTTCTTTCACACGGTAGAAGGCAGGTGCCCCACTTTCTTCATCAACATAATATTCCTTGATGAGAATCAAGAACGCATCATCGGTGATATTCAAATCATACTCAATTTCACGAAGGACATCCATGAAAGATTGATTCATGCTGTTTCGCTGGTCAACAAACCAACGAGCATAGATGGCTTGGTCCGGGTCCGGGTCTTTGACTTCGCCTCCGCACAAGTCACAGGCATCAACATCATGCTGATATTCCTTATCGCACTCTACGCATTTCTTGTGGAATGCCTTTTCCCAATAGTAACCACGGCGGAAAATTTCCTGTTGTAGTGTCGTAATGACAGTTCGTAGAATTAGATTCTCATTGGATACAGCATACAATGCTGGAAGTGTAACGCCCTGAACCAATACAGGTTCTTGGATACCTGTTGTCCACAGAGGCATCTGCGGAGCCGGTGTCGAACGACGACGAAATGGAGATGCAATTGCACTCAAAAACCGACTGACTCTACCTTGTTCTCCTTCTGCCATCACAAATCACCTGCCCAACCCATGACCGTATCTTGGTCTACTCCCCACTGGCGGAGAGAGTCTTCACCTTTCTGTGTTCCTTCCCAGTTGAGATATTGAACCAGTTTACGCAATTGACCTTTCCTTGTCGAATCCTTCTCATCAATAAAGGCCAACACGGCCTTTGCCTGTGTCTCCTTCATCCGAAGGTGTGGGGCTAGACCAGTGAGGAGTTTTCTCAAGTGGTCTTTGGAATAGAACGATACACGGTGCTGTGAGCGTTGGCCGTTTTTGTAGACCTTCTGGTCCAACTGAAGAATGCCACAATCCAAGACTTTGTGCAACTGTTCACAGTGCACACGTCCTCTGTTTCCTGTAGCAATAAACGATGCACGTGGCTCATCACGGTCAGTGATGTAAATTGAACCATCAGCATCAAGGAATCCCGCAGCATAACCCCATACGTCTGAATTTTTTAGAACAAGACCATCGGACTTCAACAGAACATATTCGCCTTTGCGAGTTCCCTTGATAATGTCCATTTCCTCACCATACATTTTGAGTAACTTACTCATCTTAGCGGGTGTCAACCCATGCCCATTTGGAGCCACACCAACCATATTTGCAGTGATTGAACGAGAAGTCATAGGGCCTTTGTCATCTAATTCTTCTTTGGCCAACTCTAGCCAAGCCTTCTGGTCTTTCGTCAATGAATCAATCTGATGAAGAGACTTTCTCCACACAGAGCGTGCGGCTTTGCGAGTCTCCATTGCATTGACCCAAGCCTTCTGCTCAGGTTCACCCCAAACATCCTGATACTCATCGAGTGTCTTGAGTGCCATATCAGAGGTCTCCCACATCTCGCACGCACGTAGTAGAGAAGAACTACGGGTGTTGTGGAACAGGCGAAGTGATTTGAGATTGCGGTCAGTGAGCCCTAGTGAACGGAGTGTGTCATGCCGGTCTGTGGCCCAATCTATCCCCTCAAGTGTAACTTGAACCTCTTCACTCTTGATTGTGCGAATGAGGTTGACCAAGTGGTCGATGTCATCCTTGACATCCTTGTTGTGCCGACGCTGCTTCTTGAGTTGCTTGACCAACTGTGTTGCATTCATGCCGGTGTAGGCCTTAATCCAGCCCTCACCAGTTGGTGGAAATTGAAGTGTGATTGAAGGCGCAGTCTTCTCAATAGGTTCATTCAGTGTAGACTTGAGAATACTCGATGCGATGGTCACATCTATCTGCGGATGGTGGGCTAGAATCTCAGGAAGTGTTTCGCCTTGATTGACAACCAACGAATCCCACATATCTACGCCTCCTCCTTCCCGTTTATAGCACTATCTTTCAAGCAATGAACCACTCACTAGGTCTTGACCCGCCTTTGGATGCTGCGTCGCCACCCTTGAACCAGTCATCAAAGCCCGGTAGGTCGTCGTCATCAAGCATGATGATGTTGCCACGGAACTCTTTCGTAGCCCAATTGGCCAAAGCCAGTGCCATGGCCAAGTCATCGTGCACACCGACCGATTCCAACTTACCCTGCTTGGTCATACCAAAGCGATTGAGTTGAGTCTCCAATGTTCGTGTGAATTCCTTGCTGGCTTCATTGCCCCATGGTGTGCGTATCTTGCCCTGCTCAAACGCCATGAGGAGAGACATGAACATACTCTCCTTGCGCTGTCTGGTCGTCATAACTGTGCGCACAGGAATGTCGTCCCTCATATCTTCCAACTCAGTCTGGAACATTCTCTGGAAGTTGTTGCCTTCAAGTTCGATGATTTCAGGCTTGAATCGGTTGTTGAGGAGAATAACGTGTCGCTTTTGCGCTGTGCTGTTGAGGTTCTTCTGATTCAACACATTGACAATCTGCTTCTCATCGCCATCTGGCAAGACTCGCAGTGTAAGCATGGCCGTGTAGTCAGCCTTCTTGTCCGATGCAATCGCAGGGTCCCAGCCCACGAAATGCTGACCGAAGATACCGGCGACTTCACCATCCTCATCATACTCCATCTCCGCTTTGTCTAGCAAAATGAGTGTGTCATCTCGCGCTTGTTCCAAAATATCGTTCGGGAACATACTCGACAGGTCATGAATCGGTTCACAGAGGTATTCGCGTGCGAACTGAATCGCAGGCATTGAGTCCTCACGTGTTTTCAGTGCGTCAAGAGGCCAGCGATTGGGCCATAGCGGCTCGCCATTGGGCTGAATCGCGGGATATGTCTCAACAAGGAACGTGTCTTTGGTCTCCAGTTCAGAATACAGGTCATTGTAACTGAATGGTGTGCCGACCATCATCAAGCGAGAGGTGTGGTGAAGAACAGGAAGAAGAACCGCATAGAACCAGTCGGCTGCACGCTGCAACTCTGAGGCTGAAGTTCCCCATAGAATATCGTCACAGACCACAACGTCGGGGTGGAAACCACGGGTAGCACCACCGACCGACTTGGCCATCAAACGACTACCATTGGTGAAGTCGAAGTAGGATTTGTTCCAAGGGCGACCGCCTTCAGGCTTGAGGTGCTGCAAAACAGGAGTCTCCTCAATCTGCATACGGATGAATCTCATGTGTTCAAGCGTCTGTTCAAGGCTGTGACTGAACACCATGATACTGGTGCCGGGATTGAAAGCCGCAATCCACAGTGCATAACTCATGAAGAACACAGACTTGCCGTGGTCACGTGACGCTTTGACACAGTAGTAGCG
>TARA_R110002012_G_scaffold39245_1_pt1 | contig 13919 bp, 17 predicted proteins | sample TARA_R110002012 | Tara Oceans TARA_R110002012 (sample SAMEA4396515) | marine metagenome | biome: Westerlies Biome; feature: [DCM] deep chlorophyll maximum layer (ENVO:01000326); material: water (ENVO:00002006), including particulate matter (ENVO:01000060) such as... | depth 40 m
GTTGGCCCGAACTCGCCCAGGTGCCGAACGTCTCGTGGAACTGGTTGTTCCGAACGGTCGGGCTGTGGATTAGGTATCTCGCAGGGGGTGGGTCGAACTATGTGCTATCTGACGATTCCGACAACCTGACGAGCACTGCCGCCGAGACGATCTTTAAGCTATCCACAGCGGATATTAAGTACACGATCCCCGCAGGAACGCTTGCGGTCGGTAGCCGAATACGTGTTCGGTCGGTAGTACGCTTCGCAAACGCGTCGGGCGCGAGTTCGTCGTTCAACTCGCGTATTCGTATCGGCGGGTTGACCGGCTTGCAGATACCGGCAACCAACGCTGTCGATGCAGCCCCCTCCACAGGTAATTGGCTTATCACTGACGCGGAAGCCATTGTGCATTCGACGGGTGCGGCAGCGAACATACGCTTCAGCGGCTACGCGTCGATCGCTGGCGGCGGCGGCACGGTAGTGTACACACCGTCAACGACAACCACGCCAGCCTACGACAACGTGGACACGACCGGAAACCTCGACATCGTCGCGACGGGGGATTGGTCTCACAGCGATCCCCTCGATGTTGCGGTGCTGACGCAGTTCGAGGTCCGAGTCTTGCCGCCCGTCTAATCTTCCCGTGATAGGCTCGCGACCATGTCTGCACCTGTAGGAAATAACCTTGCCGTCCTGCTGACGGAGCTTACCGCCGGGCGCAACCCCGGGTGGCTCTACTACACCGCAGGCACGCCTGCGGCGTGGGATCCTCTCGACGAGCCCCCGAAGGACATCAACGACGGCATCAGTCTCCTCGACGGGGACAACGGCACCGCGATCACAACGATGGTCATGGTGCAGCCTCGCGAGAACAGCGCGTTCCGCACGGCGCGCATCAGCTTCACGGTCACGAACACCGCGCTGTACACGCTGGCGGTCACGGGCTCGGGTCTTACAGGTAGCCCTGTCAGCGTGAACTACACTTCCGATGGGTCTGCCACCGCGCCTGAAATCGTCGCAGGGCTGAAGGCTGCGGTCGAAGCCAACGCGAACCTGCACGCTTACATGTCCGCGAACGCGGACCCTGAGAACGGCGACAAGCTCCTCCTGGCGGGCAAGACCGGACCGGCTGCGACCCCCGGGCCTGCGAACGACGAGCACTGGACGATCACCACGTTGACAAACGGCGGCGGTGCGGACCCGACGTGCCTCGCAGACGCCCACTCGTGCGACATCGTGGTCAAGGGTTATCCCGGCGGTCACAAGTTCAATACGGCGCAGACGATCGACCCCACGACCGACCAAGCCGCCAGCGCCACGCAGGCGGCGCGGTCGAACTGGTCGATGGTGAACCTCGTCAACCGTCCGAGCCCGCTCCCCTCGACCCTTCCCGGCGTCTACATCGACTTCCGAGGCTACTGCGACGCTTTCAGCACGGCGGGGAGGGCTCGGCTCCATGTACAGGTCAAGAGCCTCCTGAGCGTCGCAGGCGAGAGCGCGCAGGTCACTTTGCGCGTGCCCGATGTCTTCGTCGGACCCTGCCGACGCGAGTCGGCGGTAACGGGCTCCTAGCGTGAGCCGCGCCACATGGCCCAAGGCGTCATGGCCCGCTGTCGCTGCGTTGGAAGCCCCGGCAACGGGTGGCTCCTCCGTCGTCGCGCTTTCAAAAGTCTGGACGCCTTCGGCTGGAACGCCGTCGTCGATCGCAGACGGCGCGATGATCGACGCGGGCATGTTGGGCGACGGGAACTGGAAGATTTCGGACCCGAGCGGCGCGTTCAACAGCGTCGTGGACGACGGGTCGAAGCTCACGGTCGGGTTCGACCAGGGGTCCGGCGGAACGACCGCGCTGTACAGCGCGAACTTCCAGTTGACCCAGCCGTGTTTCCGGCTCGCGAAGCGCCTCTTTGGCGACTTTGAATTCTCGATATACGTCAAGAACACGGGCTCGGCTGCGTCTGCAAACACAGCAATCTGCGTCTCGGCTGCTGGCGGAACGGTGTCGAACCAGTGTCACGCCGCGACGGGCATGCTCGGGAAGTGGCAGACCACGAACGCAAAATACTACGGGTACGGCGCTGCCGACTCGGGCTACCTCACGTACAACGGCACGTCCGGTCTCGCGCGGACTACGGCGAAGTGGCTCGGAATCAAACGGACCGAGGGCGAGCTTTTCTTCGGAGAGGGTGGCACCGGGGCGACGCCGTCGTGGTCGTGGACAACGTCTCGATGGGACCTCGGCGGCGGCGCACCGTGGATGCTGATCGGCCTCTACGCCGGGTCGGCTTCGGCTGAATCCTACGAATTGTACGAAGTCCGGCTCGACGGGTATCGATACACAGCGAACCCGGCGGCGTGATGGTTTACGTCATTCCCATAGTGAAATTGCCGCCTGCGCTCGGCTTGACGCTCTCGGCAGTCACACCCGACGGCGGGCGAGAGACTTGCCAGGGGTGCGCCGCCGGAACACTCCTCGACATGCCCGACGAATCTCTTGTGACCGGGGGCCTTGCAGAGCAGGGACCGCCGCGCACGGGTCCGAGCACGGACGCGGAACGAGACGCGATGATCGCCGGAAAAGATCAGTGGTTCATCGACGCCTGCGATTTGTTGGGCTACTTGTAGGGAGTCTCGATATGCCCGCCGCGCTTCCGGTTTCCTCCCCTAACGCTCGTCCCAATTTGCGTGTATTCGACGGCGAAGCGGAGAAACCCGAAGATCGTCTCGACTATCCGGGCAATAGAAGCCTTATCCTTGCTGCTATCGCGCGTTGCGAAGAAGTACGGCGGGTTGTGGAGGCGGCATGCCAACAAGGGACGATCGAGTAGGGGCACTGATAGCCCAGGCGATCGACGGTCAAGCACGGGCGACTGCCACACTTCTAGAAGCCGTCGTAGGTCTGCGAGAAGACACCCGAGCACTCAGAGACGAACTCGCCCCCGTTGTCGCATTCGCGAAGGCACAGCAGGAACGTGAAGAGGCGTCTGTGTTGGAGGCTCGAGTCGCCGCCGCCGTCGCAGCCCAGGTCGAGGCGATCAAAGCCAAGGAAACGTCCGTTGTGCCCGCAGTGCCCGATAACACGGGCGGCGGCGGGCTCGGAGCTTTCCTGCTCGACAAGCGGGTGCTCACGCTGCTCGCTGGGGTGGGCGTTGTGGTCGGCGGCATCATCGACGCCCTGCTTGGCGCAGGCGCGCCCCCTCCGTCGGCCCCCGCTGCCCTGCCGATGGACGACGCCCCGACCGTTTTGGAAGCGTTAAACGAAAACCCACCGGATTGATACACTCTCGTTGTCACCGACCGAAAGGACGATCATGCCTACACAATCTCGACGTTTCTGGATTCTGATCTGCGGCTCCGTGCTCGGGGTCGCCGCGATCATCGCGACCGCGATCCGCCCCGAAGCCCAACCTGCAATCGAAACTGTCCTGCCGATGGTCCTCGGACTGCTCGGCGTCGGAGTCTACTCCGACGGGCAGCGACCGATGGGCGACCGCCCCGGGACGACGCCCGCTGAAGACAAGGAGTAGCCCCGTGGCCCACCTGTACGTCGATTACAAGGCACCCATCGCACAGCACGCGCCTCTCGGGCACCACGAGCACATCGTGAACCCTAAGAAGCGCCAGGAGACCGACGCCGTAAACGTCCTCCAACGTCTCCGACAGATGGGCATCGACGCGAAGCTGGAGAGCATCGCTGCGCCCCGTGGACCCATCGACCCGAAGGCGCACTTCATTGTCGATGTGCCCGACGAGTACGCCGAGCGCGCGGCGAGGGCGATCGAGTCCTACCTCGACGACGTGTACATGTTCCCGAAGGAGTTTTTCGAGGCTTTCGGAAAGGGCATCACGATGTTCGCGAAGGGCTTGCTGGGCGTCCTGCAACGCACGGACGCGGGTGCGCCGCTTGCGGCATTCGTGCGCCTGTCCGACGAATTGGACGACCTGCCTGCCGCTATCGGAGACGGCATCACGGGGGAAGACCTCGACCTCGCACTCGAGATCGCGAAGTTGACCCAGGAGTTCGTGGAAGTCGCAGAGAAGTCCGCGAAGTCCGACGGCGAGCCCAAGGCGTCGTCCGTGGCCGAACGCATCCGAAAGCTGCAAGCGAAGTCCTAGTCAGCGAAGCTCCCAATGCGGCCAGTCGTTGAAGCTCTGGTCGAGGGTCGGGTCGGAGACCCGGTCCCAATCTCCGTCCCAATCTCCACCCCACCGGACGACTACGCCTTGCCTCTCCGCTTCGGCAAGCACGGCACGCGCGAAGTCGAGCCACCGCTTGGCGACGGCGGGCTGGTGGGTGTTCCAGTCGATCGGGTAGGGGGCAACGTCCACGGCTCGCGAGACGCCGTCGTCGCTCTGGTGCTTGCTCTTTTTGTTCACGCCGTCGAGCGTGCTCCTGCCCTGTCGGTAGAGTTCCTCCTGCCGCTCCTGGGTGCGGAGCCCCTCCAAGATGGTGCAGTCGTCGGTGACGACGACAGCGTTGAAGAGAGCCTGTAGACGGGGGTCACAGGTGGCGAGGCGGCTTCGGGAACTGCTGGAGAAAGAAGGCATGGGCCGAGTGTACTAGCGGTGCTCCATGATCCCACGGACGAATTCGCGCGGAACGAAGTTGGCTGCGACAACCAGCTTTCGCTCGCGGGACTTCGGTGTCTTCAACGGAGACAACGACGTGGTGTGCTCTCGGTCTCTGCCCATGTGAATGTCGCGCACATAAGCGCCCAGGGCTTTGTAACCCTCCGCGTAAGCACGGGCGCGAAGCTCGCGCTTCTCTGCCAGAGACACCATGACGCGAATCACACCGCCCTCGCGATACTCCATACTTCGAGCCTGTTGAGTAGCCCACGCTTCGGGCAACACCACGTCCCGCACAGCGGGCCACGCGCTCTCATAGCCCAAGGCGACCTCCCGAAGCCAAGACCCCGCACGCCTCGGTATTGCAGCGTCGGCGCGGGCCATGCGAGCGTCGATTACGCTTAGCTGGAACGCCGTCGCGCGATATTGAAGCGCCTCCGTGCGCCGCCGCTCCTTCGGTAGCGTGCGGCGACCCGCCCGACCCTCTGCGTGCTGGCGCTTCGCGTTCGCGCTCTGCTTCATGCGGGTGGAGATCGTAACGGGAGCCTGCTTGCCTAGAAGCTGTCGAACCGTCTTCTTCGACTCCCGGCGGGTCTTCGCGCTTTTCAACGCGGCTCGCTGGCGCTCCCGGGCGCGCACGCGCTTCCGATACTCCACGAGTTCCTCTTCCGTCGCGCCCTTGCCAGGGTGCGGACCCACAACGATACGCTTCGCTTTGCGTCGAGCACGACGCTGGCGCGCAGTAGAGCGTTTGGTCGTCAGGAACGGTTTTAGAAGGTCGTCGTCGATCATGGTGGGTCCAAGGGAGCGGGTCGGAGAATCACGCGAACGTCCATTCTTCGACCGCAGCGGCAACTTGCCGCAATCGTGGACGGGTCCACAGCGCGGCTTGTTTGACAGTAGGAGCACGAGATAACCAGCGTCTCGACACCCCACCGGGGGTTTGTCTCGCCGCCTAGAATACCGACACGCCGCCGGTACTCGCCCGCGCAGGCTTTCGTCACAATCCAACCCTGAGCGCGAAAGTAAGACATCGTCTCGATGTCTCGAGCCTCGGGGCGTGCCGTGAACCAGTCGCGCATCGCGTCCATACGTCGGATGCGAACGTCGGACAGCCCGAGGCGCTTCCGTATGGCACCCACAACTTTGTGGTCCGAGACGCCCAGGTGCTCCGCGACATCGCGGTCCGAAGCGAATGGAGAAGCGTCGAAGGCGTCTGCGACGGCAACCTCCTTCACTTCGACCTCGACCGCCACATCGCGACGCGGAGGAAGAAGAAGACCATCACCATCGCGTACAGCGGCTCGAAGCGGTACAGGAACGTCATGCACGCGACGAAGATCGCGGTCCTTGCAAGCCACAACAAGGTTCGGAACACGGTCTCAAGGTAGTTGTCGATAGGGTCGCTCATTGCAGCCTTCCAGGGCTCCGGGTGCCGCGAAGCCTCCCGGTGCGCCACAGCCCTACGCCTATTGCGTCCAGGGCTTCTTTGAGGTTGGGGTGGTCGGACTTCTGTCCGCGATAACGTCGAAGCAATTCGAGTTCACCTAGAGATAACCGTTCAAGAATGCGACCTTGATGCACGTTTTTCGGGACCTGCCCCTTCCACGCCTCGGGCTTTACTTTCTCTCTGAAATGCTGTTTAGAAACTACTGCGGCTGCGATTTGGTCGGAGACCTCCTGTAGCAACGCCACGTCCGCGTGCGTCGAGCGAAGGGTGCTCCGAGTCACGGGGTGCTCGACTGCCCATACCGACGTGCGATACGCTTCTCCGGGCAGACCTCCGTCTAGGCTCATGCGTTGCGCCGCGCGTGCCAGGGCGAGAGCCATTGCGCGTGGTGCGATGTGACGTTGCGAGCGCGGAGGCTCGACGATCACCACGTCGGAGAGGTGGTGGTAACTGCTACCGCTCGCAGGCGAAAACATCGCCAAACCCGAGACCCATAGCCCTACATCGACGGCGAAGACGGTCACCGGACCTCCAGCGTGGCCGCGCCGTGCCACCCGCGCTGCCAGACAAACCACGCGTAGTCCGTGGAGTCCGTTCGAGACGACGTGTAAGGCGACTTCGCCATAGGGCGGAAGCCGCTGTGGACGCAGCCCTCCGGGTGCAAGGCGTCCTTAGCCGCAGTCTCAGTTGGGAAACGCCACCGACCCCCACAAATCCGACACGACGTGGACAAGCAGAAACTCGGTCGGTTTCGGAGCACGACGACGTGGGCGAGTTCGGAGTCGGGGCCGACGAGGTCAAGGCGCTTCGAGGCGCTTCCCAGGAAGCCGAGGCGCAACAGGTGGACGGAGAGACCGCCTTCGTCAACCAACCCGTTCGCCCGGCGAATCCAGTCGGGGGCGACGTTGTACGGCGGGTTGCTGATTATGTGGTCGTAACGGAGCGCGGAGTCCCGGTCCATGTACAGGAAGTTCCCGTAGTAGACCTCGCCGTGCGCCGTGCCCGCTTGCAAGAGACGCGCGCTGTCGGTCTCGATGCCTTTGCACCGGAGCCCGTGGTCGATGAGCGCGCCCATGATCGCGCCGTCGCCGCACCCGGCGTCCAGCCAAATGCCGGGTGTCAGCAAGTCCGCGATGGTGTCCACGGCTGCTCGGGGGGTGCGGTAGTAGTTAAGAGGGTCGTCGCTGCCCCCTTTGGTCCTGCTCATGCCTTGCTCTCCTGCCCGTGGCGTCGGGCTCGGTAGTAACATAAATACATCGCGCTCGACGCGCCACGCTTTGTGTTACTTATTCCAACCGCCTTTCGGTTCCCACGGCAGCAACACGTCGCCGCTCGACGCCGGAAAGCCGCCGCCGTCTCTCCAGACCGCTTTCATGCTCTTGTGCCAGCGAAGGCACAGCGCGGGTTCGGCCTCGATCGCGCGCTTCATATCAGGGCAGAAAGCGCCGAGCGCCGCGACGCCGAGCCGGGACAACTCCATAGCGGCGTCCGTGGTGGGCTTCGGGTCGGCGGGGTCCCACGGCAGTTCGAGAATCTGCTCGTCGTGGACGGACAGCACGCCGCGCGACCCGTACAGCGGTGAGCGTTGCTTCGTCCGCGTGAACGCAGGGAGGTAGATGCCTGGGCGACCGGGAGCTTTGAACCCGCCCCACACGACGGGTCCGTAGCCGCCGACCTCGACGTGTCCCTCCGGGTGGAGGGTCGCGAGCGCCACGAGCCACTCCCACAGCCCCAGGGCGTCTCCCACGAGGGGCTGGAAGCCCGCGTTGCACCCGTCCGTGTAGCGGGAGCCGCCGCGCTTCCTACCTGAGACCCAATTCTCATAGGTAAACGTGTCGTCGCCGCACCACTCCGACACGCGATCGAAGTACCGGCGCATGACGGGGTACTCGTCCAACCAAACCTCTTTGATCTTACGCGCTCGCTCAAGCGGCAAATGAATCCCTGCCATCGCTCTCGCATAAGCGACAAGACCACGCGTGGGGTCTCCTTCGACGCCGGGTCCGAGCCCGCCACGGAATCCAAAATTCGGGACTTTCCCGAACTGCCGCAGCCCGATGCGCTCGGGGGTGCGCTCGGGTGCGTTGGGGTCGCCGGCGAAGACGCGGTGCAGGGGATGGTCCGAGTCCTTGAGCGCGGCTTTCGCCTCCTCATACGTCGTGGTGCGTGCGGAGTCCTCGGCGTTGAATATCGCCACGGCGGTCTTCGTGTGCGTATCCACGCCGTCGAGTACCTGCTCTGTGAATTCGTTTGCGCCGAACAGCCACAGCATGACCTGGGCGAGCGTGATCGTCTCCGCGCCCGACCAGTCCACCGAACAGAGCACATGCCCCGGTCGGGGCTCGAAACAGCCGCGAAACCCGCCCCCTCGCGGCGGTTGATGCAGCCCGTTCGACGCGGACGTGCGCCCCGTCCGCTTCAGCGGGTCGAACCTGTAGGTGATGGGGTGGTCGTATCCGCGCCGCACGATGGGCAGGAACGTCTCCATGTTCTTCTTCGCGGTCCCGAACTCCGCGTACTTGACGAGCACGGGGTCTCTGCTCTCGCGCAGGGCGTCGTTGTTGGTCTTCACCTGTCCGTCGGGGTAGCGCGTCGTGGGCGCGGTCCGAGGTGCGGTTCGGTTCGTCGCGTAGTACGCGGCTTCCACGAGGCTTTGAAGCGCCTTCTTGTTCGTGGTGCCGTCGAGGCGCACAAAGCCATTCTCGAGTCCCCAAAGGCTCTGCTTCCGCGCTTCCGCCGTGACCTCTCGTCCCCACGCCTCGCCGCGCTCTCGATTCGTCCGCAGCCCCCACAGCGCCTTCCAGTTCAGCCCGGGTAGTTTCCGGTACTGCCACGCCTCGTCCACGACGCCGCCTCGCGGTGTCACGACATCGCGATACGACACCGTGTAGTCCAAAACCGCGACAGGCTTCTGCGCGTAGCCCTTCTGCCCTCCCCGGACGCCGTATTCGTCGAACAGGTCGGACGACCCGTGCTCGGGGAACAAGCCCCCCTGGTCGAGAATGATGTCCACGACCCACTTCGCGTCTTCGAGACTGTATTCGACGGCTCTCTTCGGCCATGTGCCGATGGGCGTGCCTTCGAGTTCGTGGTAGCGGAGACGCCACGGGACGTAGGTGCCTGTGCCCTTGCAGTCGGCGCATGCGACGAGGTGCCGCCCGTTTGGGATCTTCCCGCTCGACGCGCACGTCGCACAGGGTCCGGGCTTCTTGTCGGCGCTCAGGTCCACGCGTTCGAGACCCCGCGTCAAGGGGTTCAGCCGCATGAACCGCCGCCTCACGATGTCGCGGAGGCTGAAACCTCCTGCGCCGACCGTGAGCCCCTCGCTGTGCATGTTGTGGTCACCGATGAGGCCGAACGCGATAGCGATGAGCTTGTCTCGCTCTTTTGTGTCGATCACCCTGTTCGCGGCGAAGGCGTCGAGCCACGCCTCTCGGAGCCTCACAGCGTCGGCGGGGAACCGCCTCTCGGCGTGCGCGATGCTCTGCGTCACGTCGTACATGACGTTCTGTCCGACGAGTAGCGTGTCTCCCGCCAGGGCTTCGCAGATGCGTCCGTGCGCTGTGTTGGGGTCGGTGACGTAGCCCTCGTCTCGGTCGGGCGTGCGCGACCAGAAGCTCGCGCATACCGCCCGGGGGGCTCCGTTGCCCGAGGCGACGCAGTGACTTTCGTAGTCGAAGCCCAGGATGGGTCGGAGGTTGCCGTCCGCGTCGAGGAGGGGGATGGAGTTGGGGTGCTCCGGGTCGATCACGTCGAGGCTCGAGCCCAGCGCCGCTCGAAGGCTTCGATGAGGAAGTTGTCGATGCCGTCGTAGACATCGACGGCGTGAGCCCGTGCGAAGATAACCTCACGGTCGGCTCCGAGGTCGCTCCCGGGGAGTCTCACCACGGCGTCGCACTTGAGGAGCCACTCGAAATCGAGGCGCATCCACTGGTCGGCATCGCCGGGAATCTGCGCGTCCCAAAAGTGGAACAGGTGCGGCACGAACGGTACGAAACCGTTGTCCACGAGCGCCTGGGCGGCGTCCAGGGCGTCCCTCACGTTCTGCTCGGTGTCCCCCTCGGCGTAAGGCCCGGAGACGTAAATGAACGTGGGTCGGTCTTTGAGGGGGAGGTCGAGTTGCATGGTGGTCCTTGTTCTGGACAGCCAAACCGAACGGGAGACACCCCTAGCGGGGGGTGCCTCCCTGCACGACTCACAGGCGGAAGGAATACCGTGAGTCGTGCGCGGCTCGGGCTATGCGTTTGCGGAGGTCGTGTAGTCGAGCATCGCAATCGCGTCGCGATCGTTGCTCGCCCAAATCTCGTTGATGGACGCCTCCTCCTCTTCGCTCAGGGCGTAGAAGCGGGTCACGCACATGCCGCTGGCACCGCGTCGCGTGGACTGCCAGTGGGTGACGGCACGGACGAGTCGGCCCTTCATGGGCGTCTCGGCGTTGCCTCGGTCCGCGAAGATCGCGTTCTGCGCCCAAAACGCGTCCTCGGCTTCGTAGCTGTCGCCGCCGCTCGCGGCGTCCTGCGCCTGCGCGGCCTCGAAGGCGCCGGTGAGTCCGAGGGCTTCGATGGAAGCGTCCTGAAAGTTGGAGACGTTGCCGAGTTGCTTTTCGTACCCGTACTGGTTCGTCGGGTCGGTCACGACGAGCCAACCGCGCGTTCCGCCCAGCTTGTTCGGGTCGGACTTGTACTGCCCGGTGAAGACCTTGTCGTGGATTTCACCGTCGAGGTCTTCGTTGGACTCGACCGCGCGAATCACGCCGTCGATCGCGAAGTTGTGCTTCTGCTTGGTGATCGCAGCGCTGTCCGTCGGGGCGAAGTTTTCCGCCTTGAGAATCTCGAGGATGACGGAGCCGGGGGCGAGACGCCCGTAGCGAGCGCCGCCTTCAGCGGCCTTGCGGCGCAGACGCGCCATAGAGGGAGAGGGCATAGCTTTGCTTATCCTAGTGCTGGTCCGGTGTGTTTTTTCTAGTACCGGTGCTGGTTCATAGGCCGATGGGACAACCCCACCAGCGACGAGAGAAACGTAGTTGCACCGACTCTCGGTGGCAAGGAAAATTACCTGTTTTCTTACAGGCGAACTCGGTCGGCAAGTAACAACCTGGGTCTCTGCCCGCCGATGTCCATAGCAGCGACGGCTTCTTGCATTGCCGCCCCCGGGAGTTCGCCTACAAGGCGCACGCGAACCTCGTCTGCTTCCTGTCCGGGGCGGTGATGCCGTCCGATCAACTGCTCCCATCGGTAATTTGAGGCGGGCGGTTGGAGTATCAGACCTTCCGACCACGCTTGCAGGTTCTTGCCGGTGCCGTGGACGATGATGGAGCACGCGGGGAAGTCGCACGAGTTGTACGGCACGTCCGTGCCTCTACCGAAGGTCGCGAAGCCCAGCGACTCAAGGAAGGGTTCCAGGGTGGGCGACGAGTACCAAATCACGCCTCGACCGACCTGACTCTTCCACTCAGTTATCGTTTCGCGCATCGCGCGCTGTGTTCGCTCACGGTCAATCCAGAGCACGAGCCCGGGGGGCTGCTGCTGCTTCGCTGCGGTCTCAGGGTCTCGACTCCAGTAGCGGTCGGCAACAGCCGCCCAGCGAAGCCACGTCCCGAGCATCGCGGAGCCCAGGTCTCCAGCCTTCGCGGCGTCTCGAACCAGCGCGGGGCTGTCGAAACCTACCCTCGCGTGGTTGTCGAGGTAGTTCTTGAGCGCGCTCGCCCAATCCCTGCGCGCGTCGAGCCACTCGTGGTCTCCGGGTGGTACCGCCTCGAAGCCTGCCTCGGGGTCGGCGGGGCGACCCGGGAAGCCCACCGACGCCCAATCCCAGGTGCGGTAGAAACCCCACTTGAGCGTGCGTCGGTGGCGTGCGGCGTCTTTCGCCTCGACGATCTCCTCGCCGTTCGGGAGCCGCCACGTCGAATCGAACGCTGCGACCTCGGGGGCGAACGCTCCCGCCGTCGTGAGTTCTTCGATCACAAGGCGCGCAGGGCACGAGGCGTCCTTCGTCAACACGACGCCTGCCGTCGATTCCAGCCTGCGGCGGAAGGCGTCTCGAGCCTCTCGCTGAAACTCACGCGCGGGTGTCGCGACGAAACCTCGCCGCAACTGTGCAGGCGTGAGCCGCCGCTGTGCAGGCGGCAAGTAGCGTGCGGGGTTCTTGCTGTGCAAGTCGCGGCACGCCGCCGCTACGGACGCGCCACCCGGCACGCCGCTGCGCCGCATGGACGCCCACTTGCACATGGGCTCCAAGGCTCGGCGGGCTATCCAGTCGGGCTCTCCGTGAGCGTCGAGGACGGACCCCCACACCATGAGCTTCTGCTGCACGGCGTATGCGTTGCTCCCGGTGACGGGCGCTGGGGCTTTGTCTCGGAGTACAAGCTCAAGGAAAACGCTGATGTCCTCAAACGACTTCTTCCACAACGTCCCGCTGAAAACGCAGAGACGAGGGGCGATGCCGTACTTCGCCGCCCCGTCCGCGTCTGCGAACCACGAGACCAGTCGGCGGCGTCGCACGCTGTTCCCGGCGAACGCGTGAGCCTCGTCGATGATCACAAGCTCAGGTTTCAAGCGGTGAAACAGGTCGGTGTTCTTCGGTATCGACGCCTGCCCGTGGGAGACGACGCGGAAAGTCTCGCCCACGGGGGGTATGTGGTAGTGCTTCCGCCACTCTGCCAGCCGCCGGAACGTCTGCCCGTTGCCGCCGTGGTGCATATCTGAGGGGACAAGTAGGAGCACGCGAGGGGCGTTCGGACCCTCGGGGTCTACGCCCCGGGCCACGGACAGCGCGGGGCCGAGCAGGAACGTGGACAGCGTCTTTCCGCTGCCCACGCCCTCCTGCCCGTAGACCCCCGTGACCGCTCCGGGGGTCGGGTCGAGTTCCAGAAGCGTGCGTAGCTGGAGGGGCCACGGGCGGGGGGCGTCCCCGCTCGGGTCTCTCAGCAACGCCGCCAGGAGCCTCGACCCAACCTCCGTCTCGACCGGGTTCCGAGACGCGACCTGCTCCTTGATGGAGAGGATACGAATCATGTCCCGGTCGAGAGGTTCGAGCGTGTCGCGGGGGCTTATGAGCGTCACGCCGAGAGGATGCCCACGATCGCGGACAGCTTCTTCTCCAGCACGGCGACGCGCGCTTCGAGCGCGGCGACGGCGTCGTCTGCCTCGACGGTCGGTGCCTCAACGGTCGGGGCTTCGACGGGGGTGACTTCGACGGGGGCGACCTCGACGGGGGCTGCGGTGCGGGGGCGCACGCCGCTGAGTTCCTCGTCCCACACGAGCCACTCTCCGAGCGGTCCGTCTGCCTTCGCGTACACCGGCTCGTCCTTGCGGTTGAACCCGGTGTGGTCGCCGTGACGGGAGATCAGCTTCTTCAACCGACTCGTCGTGTACGTCCCCACGACGCCGTTCGTGCCGCTCTTTGCTGCTTCCCGGGCGAGGTTCACGGCGAGCGCGGGGCGTCCGTGACCCGCAGGCTCGGCGTCCACCGCGCGAACCGCCGTGAAGACCGCCTCCAGAAGCGAGAGAGCCTCACCCTGCTCGGCTTCGTTCGGGAGGTCCGATGCCGCACGGAATGCGGACGGGGGCACGTCCAACTCACGGAGGCGAGTTACCCACCCGCCCGCCTCGGGGTCGGCGTGGGAGTCGGCTCGTGCGATCTCGAAACCGCCCGCGCTCGCCACGAGGTCGGCGTTCTCGGGCGTCGGGTCGAGAGACGCCTGCTTCGCGGCGAAGACGAAGACGGACCAGTCCTTCACCGCAGACGAGGTCTTCGACATCGTCTCTGCGACCTCTTCGATCATGCTGCCGGTCGTCACGTCCATAGGCGCGGCGTCCGGTGGGACGATCGTGTCGGGGTAGGGCGTGATGTAACGCCGAACACGGGGCTTCTCCTCCACCACGGGCTCGGGGGCGGGCGGTGCGACCTCCACGACGGGC
>TARA_R110002012_G_scaffold8868_3_pt1 | contig 13916 bp, 16 predicted proteins | sample TARA_R110002012 | Tara Oceans TARA_R110002012 (sample SAMEA4396515) | marine metagenome | biome: Westerlies Biome; feature: [DCM] deep chlorophyll maximum layer (ENVO:01000326); material: water (ENVO:00002006), including particulate matter (ENVO:01000060) such as... | depth 40 m
CACGACTGACGTCAATATACAGCCGCCATTACGCGCTGATGCTAGTAGTGCTACAGTTGATTTTACACAGCCTTTAGGAACATGGAGACTTGCTACTAACGATGTGAATTGGTCTACTGGTACAAGCCAGTTAACGCCATTTACCTTTGCTTGCGTTGAGGTTATCTAATGAGTAGAGGACTTCATACCGACATGGAGACAGCAGTTGAGAATACTGTTGTCAGGCCATTCTTGCTTATAGACTTAGAGTTTAGTTCACCTATCTACCTTTGGTCAGGTTATGGCGATTTAAACTATGCAAGCACTGACTACATTGGTGTTGGCGAGTTGCTAGGTTTTAACGCTATTGAAGAATCTCAAGACTTAGGTGCTAAAGGCATTACTATTAACCTATCAGGTATTAATGGCACAACCTTACTTACTAAGGCTTTAACAGAAGAATATCAGGGTAAAGAAGTAGAAATAAAACTTGGTCTATTCGATAGCACTGGTGATATACATAATACGCCAGTCACTATCTTCTCTGGTTTTATGGATGTTTTGACAATTGATGAGGGCGGAGAAACATCTACTATTAATCTTTCTGTAGAGAACAAACTAATTCAGTTAGGCAGGAGTAAGTCTAGACGATACAACAGTGCAGACCAACGTGCAGACCACCCTGCAGATGAGGGGTTTGATTACGTTGCGAGTATTGCAGAAAAAGACATAACATGGGGCGGAGAGACTATTAAGCCAGCATCACAGCAAGCTAAGTAATAACTACAGGGGAAAGGCATGGAATATCGAGAGGAATCTTACACCAATATTAAAGATGATATTAAGCCACTAATCGAACAACACTGGGAACAGATTGCAGTAAACAAAGACAAGATTAAGTTGAACCCTGATTGGGATGAGTATCAAAGACTGTACTTTGCAGGTAATTTAAAGATATTCACAGCCAGAGACAATGGCGAGTTGGTTGGCTATTTCATAGCTGTAGTAGCGAGAAACATACACTACAAAGATCACCTGTTTGCCAACAATGACATTATCTATGTTAGACCAGACAAGCGCGTTGGCATGACAGGCTTTAAGCTAATTAAGTACGCTGAAAGCAGATTAAAGGAAATGGGTGTTAGTGTAATTAATATAAACACTAAAGTTCATGCGCCTTTTGATAGTTTAATGGATCGAATGGGTTATAATCTAATCGAGCGTTTATATTCTAAATATATAGGTTAATTATGGCAGTAGCGGCATTTTCAGCATTAACTTCAACCTTATTGGCAGGTGCGACTGGCGTCACTCTTTTTGGCACTACAATGTTTGGTATGCAAGCATTTCTTGCTATGACTGCTACCTTTGCTGTATTAGGGGCTGTTAGTCGCTCCCTATTTGGTCAACCTGAATTAAATACTATGGATGGTATTAATTTCAATGTGCGCGACCCAGTAAGCACTAGAAAGCTAGTCTATGGCACTGCAAGAATAGGCGGCACGATTGTATTCTTTAATACCAGTGATACTAACAACAACTATCTACACATGGTTATTGCTGTTGCAGGGCATGAGATAGAAAGTTACGAAGAAGTATATTTTGGTGATGAAAAGGTTTGGGATGGCGGAAGCTATTTAAACGACTGGGATGACCACTGCTTACTTAGCTTTCACGATGGCTCACAGACTACAGCAGACAGCACCTTAGTCAGTGCGGCAACTGGTTGGTCTGCCGATCACAAGCTATTAGATACAGCCTACATTTACGCGCGCTTAGACTACGACAGAACAAAGTATGTATCTGGCGTACCTAATATTTCATGCGTAATTAAGGGCAAGAAAGTATACGACCCAAGAACGACTACAACAGTCTGGTCTGAGAACCCTGCACTTATTCTTAATGACTACCTAAAAGATACCAAGTATGGTCTAGGCGAGTCAGCATCTAAGATAGATACTACTGCGCTAACTACTGCGGCTAATATATGCGATGAGAATATGCCTATTGGCGGTGGAAGCAATCAGAAAAAGTACACTTGCGACGGTGTATTAGATACCGCTTCAAGTATCAAGTCTAATATAGAAAACATCCTAACTAGCATGATGGGTAGCCTACATTGGTCAGATGGCAAGTTTTATATACTTGCTCAAAAGTATGTCACGCCTGTTGCAGATGCTATTGATGAAGATGTAATCGTTGCGCCTATCAAAGTATCTACAAAGCGTAGCAGATCATCTTTGTATAACTCAGTTAAAGGTAAGTTTGTATCTACTGAAAATAACTACGTTGTAGCTGATTACCCTACACAGTCTGTTGCTCAATATGTTACAGATGATGGCGAGGAGTTGGCACTTGATCTAACCTTGCCAATGACTACTGAGAACAAGCGAGCGCAGAGAATAGCTTATCTGACTATGAAGAAGTCTAGACTGCAGATGAGCATTAATATGCAACTTAACTTGTCTGGCTTGAAATATAAGGTTGGCGACAATGTAAAGGTTGTTAATTCACGCTTTGGTTGGACTACTGGTAGCCCTAAGATTTTCGAGATAACTAATCTAAGGATTGTGCCTGATCCCGAGAGAGGCATTTTAGTTGAGATCGATGCTGTAGAGAATGAAGATGTAGATGACTGGACTGGCACTAGTGCTGGTAGCTTTGTTGTTCCTACTGCGCCTGACGTTTACACAGGTACAGAGGTTGTTGCTCCTACTAACGCAAAGATATACGCATACGATAAGCGTGTTCGTAAAGGTATTAAGCAGGTTAAGCTAGTATGGGATGGTGTAGAAGAAGCTGATGGCGCAACACCACATGAGCCATACTTTAAGCAGTATGTAATAGAAGTAGACTCTATATCTAACAAAACTAGAAATACATATTACACAACATCTACTGAACAGCTCATAAAGGTATCAGATAGAACTAGAGGCAAAAATGGTGAAGCTACAAACATTTCTATTTATGCTGAAAACCTAAGAGGCTATTTAAGCCCTGTTTTATCTCTTAGTAATGTTAAGGCTAGTACACTGTTCCCAGACGAGCCAATAGAGCCTACTTTGACTTTCTACGGAACTCAGGCTACACCAACTGAAGCGTATCTTACACAGCTAGTAAGAGATCATGGCGTTCAGGTGCAGAATGGTTTAGAGATCTTATACGTACAGGTTGATGGCAATAATGACCCTATAAGCTCTGCTGAATACCAGTTCACATCTGAAAACTTCATGGTTGTTGCTACTACTGATGAATACGCTGAAGAAGTAGATGTTACTGCTTTGCCAGAGTTACTTACCAATGGAACATTTAGCGACACATCTGCTTGGACTAATCCTATTGCCTCATCACAGTGGTCTATTACAGGCGGAAAATTGGTTTGCGGCTCGGCTAGCGGTACGTCATTTATATGGCAAGATTTACAAACCGACACTGTAGGTAACCATACAGCATCTTTTGTAGTAGAGGAAATTACAGGATCTTTTGGCTTTCAAGTTTATGAAAATGGCGTAAAAATATTCGAAGAAGTTTTCAACACAACTGGAACTAAAATATACGAATTTACAAGCCAGAATAGAAACTTAAAGTATGTGTTTGCAAGACTTGGCGACGCAACAGCGACTATAGATACAGCATCTCTAAAAGCTAAATTAAATGATGCAGTACAAGAATATACTTTGTTTTTACCTGAAAGCGTTACCGAGACTGTTACATTTACACACACTGAAACTGACAAAGATGGCGTACCTGCAACAGGAGTGTCTGAAACGTATACAGGATTTAGCTCTAACTTAACCGATGCTGGTCGCAAGTATGTTAAGGTTAAGCTAGAAAGAAGCACAGCTAATATTGGCTACTCCCAATTAAAGACTACAGTCACAGCATCATGGACAGTAACTGGCTCTGGTATTGGTGATACAGTTAAACAAGCAGAAGTAGAAATAGCACTTACAGCAAGGGTTCTATAATGAGTTGGTCGCAAAAGAAAAGTAAGCTTAGTGGTAATGTTATTATTGATGGCTCTATAGAGGGCGATCAGTTAGCAGACGATACTGTTACTTTTGCTAAATTAAATGGCGTTAAAGATGAAGATGATTTCGCATCTAATAGCAATACTGCCCTTGCTACACAGCAGTCTATTAAGGCTTATATTGATGAGTTATTAGATAAAAAAGAAACACAATATAATGCTTCGCACAGCTCGTTATTTCAGAATTTAACTACATCACTGCAAACAATACACGCAACATATCAGACTCGAGCTTATACAGAAAAAAGACTGCAAACGGCTAAGTTCCAGTTTTCCTTGCAGAGCGGTAGTAGCACATTCAGAAATGATGCACAATTTTATATACAGGTACTTACGCCGTCTACAACTACAGCGTATTCTCTTGGAACTGGAACATTTTTAAGTAGTCCTTCGCAGTTTGTAGAGCGCATTACTTTTGTTGGCGATATAACAGACAAGCTAACTGCTGGTGGAGCTATAGGTCTTAATCTAGATTCATCAGGACAGTTTGGAGATAGAGGCGTTAGAGGATTTTATTACAGCCCAAGTAGTAATTATACAGTTGTTGAATACAGTGGATACCCATCAAGAATAGTCTCATCAGGTTCGCCAGTTGAAGTTTTTTTTGACCCTTTTCATTGGCTTGGTAGTGCCGTAAATGCCTCTGTAGAAATATATACTATAGAGCTTCCATATACTTTGCAAAATGGAATGTTTACATTAGAAACTAGGTTGGGTTATTTCAATCAATCAGTTAGCTACAAAATACAAGCAAAAGAAGTAAGCACAGGCGATACAGTACAAATAAACACATTGCGACATACGCTAAAAACGAGGAAGCTGTAATGAAAGTTGGAAAATTTGTTTTGAATAGTGATGTTGTAGAAGAAGTGATTAGTGATGAATTATATGAAACATGGGCGGAAGCATTTGTTGTTGCTCGCGCATTGCAAAATGATACTATTGATGACGACACTGTTGTTGATATATTTGTTGCCGCAGAAACATCACCTACAACTTATGTTATTAAAAGCATATTAGATTAGCGAATGATATAATCGCTAGATACATAACTGGAGAACAACATGACAGCCGCAAAATACGATCTCGAAATAGATCAGGGTTCTAGCTTCAGCACAGCTATAACAGTGCGTGAAAGTGGAAGCCTAAAAAACCTAAATGGATTTGGCGCAAGAGCATCAATGCGACCATCTATAGATTCGCCTGATTCGCAGAAAACTGATTTTACGTTTGACTTAACTAGTGCAAGCACTGGCGTAGTTATTATGAAGCTATCGCATACAGTAAGTTCAGCGTTAACCGCTGGCGTTTACTTCTATGATTTAGAAATATTTGAGGGCGACGCAGGAAGCGAAACTTCTGTGACCAGACTGATGCAAGGTAAAGTAACTATCAACCCAGAGGTGACTAGATAATGACCATTACTGTATCTGTTACTAAAGATGTCACAGACCTATCGGTTACTGACACTGAAACAAGCCTAACTATTACTCCTAGCACGATTGAACTGGGCGTAGTTAATGTTGCATTTAGTCAGGCTAGTTCAGCAGATGCAATTAGTTCAGATGCTACTGGTCATATTACAGCTACTACAGTGCAGGGCGCATTAGATGAAATAGGTGCTTACTCACAATTTACTAACACTCTTAAAAACAAGTTAGATAACGTACAGGCGGAAGCTAACAAGCTAACAGCAGGTACTAATGTAAATATCTCTGAGGGTGCTATTAACGCTGATGTATTAGGTGCAATATCAGCAGGACAAAACATTTCTATATCAGGTACAGGTGAAATATCTGCAAGCGCAGTAAGCCTCACTGACGTTTATACTGCCAATGACCAAGCAGAACACCTAGCATTAGACCCTACACCTAATCAGGGTGATGTTGTAATCCGTACTGACGAAAACAAAACATATATCCACAATGGCGGCACAGCAGGTACTATGGCTGACTACACTGAGTTAGCGCAGTCTAGTGGCGTTAATTCTGTAAATAGTTATACAGGTGTTGTTTCATTAGCTAGTACAGACCTTTCAGATTACGCGGCTAATAACTACATAGATTGGACTACTGAGCAAAATGTAAATATCAATTCAGCTAATATTGATGCTACTACCTATTATGCAGGTCAAAATATAGCTATAACAGAAGTCGATGGTTTGCAGTATATTAATGCCCCTGCTTATGCAAGGCTTAATACAGCAAGCAATTCAATGGATATAACTGCTACTGTTACAGGAACAGAAATTAATTATAGTCTTGAAGTAGATCACGATTACTTGTTAGAGCAAGACAACTCAGGCATAACATTTTCCTCACCTTTTACTGGACAGGCAATTAGCCCATATAGCTCAAAAAAAATAACTATTGAGGGAGTTAATCAAGATTTCTTTGCGGTTGGCGGTGCTATTATAGTTTATTCTACAGACGTAGAAACTAACCAATCTACTCCAATTATGATCGTTGGAGAAAGTACCTTTCAATTATCCCCGACAATAGCAACAATAACTCTTGCGCCAACCCTATCGATGGGTCATCAAACATTGGGTACAAAAACTTTAGCAACAAGAGAGCAAGATGATTCAACATATACTACAGGATCACAACTCAATCCACAGACACACAACAGGACTATTAAATTATACCCTGAATGTTGGACTGAAACGGCCGCTGTAGGGACTAGCGATAATGGGTTGGCAACTACTAAGTTTGTAGCTGATGCAATAGCACTAGGTGGTGGTGGCGCAAACATACCTGCTGGTTCTGGGCATGAAAAATTTGTAACGCAAGATGAAGATGGTGTTTTTAGAAATAGAGATTTAGATATAATTAATGAGTTTACTCAGGTAGGCGATGACGTTCGTATACGCATTCATAATAATCAAATTAATATTAATGCTGGCAATCCAACCGCAATTAATGCTGGCACTGGTATTATTTTAACAGCAGATTCAAATGGTTCTTTAACTATAGCCGCTAATACGGATGGGCTACCAACACAAAGTGCAACAACGGATGGGTATGTTTTAACAAGTGATGGAGCAGATGCAAATTGGGTTGATCTATCCACAGCATCTTTACCTGTGCAAACAGATAACAGTGGTAAGTTTTTAAAAACAAACGGAACTGTTGCGAGTTGGTCAGAAGTTGACGTACTACCTACACGCACAGGTGCCGACGGAAAATTTTTAACAGTTGAAAATGATGTTTTAAGTTGGGCAGATGTTGATGCTTTCCCAGAGCAGAGCGCAGATACTAATGGTAAATTTTTATCTAGCAGTGGCGTAGCAGGTGGCGAGCCTACATGGGCTTTACCTGATTCAACTATTCCTACACAAGATACCAACACAGGCAAGTTTTTAACTACCGATGGCTCACAACTAAGTTGGTCTACTATTAATACAGCAGGGCAGACTGGCGATATTACATTTAGCCAAAGCACAATAACTAGCTCTGGCGATACTGTAACTGTAGATGATGATCTTACTACGACTGGTACGCTTGACGCACAACAGCTAGATATTACTGGCGCAGGTCAGCCGCAAATAACAAGCGCAACAACATTTAATATAGCCGCGCCAGAAGGATTATATATAAATGGAAATTTGCTTACAGGAACAGATGTAGGCAGGGGCTATCTAGCCTCTCAAACTATTGACATTGATGCGGATTTCCAGACTGGCGTTCAGGATGGCTACCACTCTGTTAGTACAGAAATCACTGGAGTTTTATTTGGATATAAAAAAGATGGTGACGATTATTATATTGAGCTTGATTTAACTTCTAGTTGGACTAAAACAACTGATATTTTTATTGAAGCATCGTTTAATGATAAAGATAGTTCTGTACATACAGTTACATCAGTTGTAGACCATTCGACAGAGTTTAATGATACGTGGCGAATTAATTTAATACACCTAAAAACAACTTCAGTTCATAATCCTTTAGGTCTTTTAAAAATTACAATCTATGAAGCGTAAATATAATGTAATAAGCAAAAAGGGCGTTGATGTATCTGAAATAGATGCAGATTTAATGTCGCAAACGCAAATAGATGGCGTTCCTGATAGGGAAGTTGCTATTAGCAGTCCTTTAAAACGATCAAAAAGAGTTACGACTTTCTTACTAACTGACGATGAAGCAGAGCATTTAAGATTAGATAATAGAATCTTAGATGTAGAGCTAGATGCATCTGAAAATGAAGATATTTCTGTGGGGCATTGTCAAACTTCTACGCATGATTACAACAGAAACTCAGACCACAATGATACTAATTTAGGAAATTGGGGATTAAAAAGACACACGCAAGAAAACCTAGACAATTATAATAATAACGGCACGTTAAAATCAGGACATCAAGATTTAGAGTTCAACTTGTCTGGTGAAGGTGTTGATATAGTTATTTGGGATACAGGGCTTGATGCTAGGCATCCAGACTTTAATGACGAAAATGGGAATAGTCGCGTACAAAAAATAAATTGGGGTGATATATATTTAGAAGCTAATAATGGCGTATTAGATGAAAAATACAATGCAGGACTATTCAATTTAGCGCATCAACCAGATATTTATTACCGCGATTATGATGGGCATGGCACTAGCTGTGCATCTATTGCCGCTGGATTAAGGTTTGGCATGGCAAAAAAAGCACACATTTATCTAGCTAGGCGAAATTCCATTGATAATTTAGTTGTTTGGCAAACGGATTTAGATTTGTTAGATACAGTAATGTATTGGCACGATAATAAAAATAACAAAAAGCCAACAATTATCAATAACAGTTGGGGGTACATTACTAGAGCAGTTCATCACGATGAAGTGACTGGCGGTAGGTTTAGGCTAAATGCAGACGATGATTACACTGTATGGAGCGACAATGATTTTTCCGATGAATTTATGGCTAACTATGCACAGATGCGTATTAATGGTCTAGGGATTGCAACAACGCACCCAGATTTTTACAGAGCGGCTATGGAAAAAAACTTAGCTTTTGATACCTTACTTCAAGAGGCTATTGATTCTGGGATTCATGTTGTTAACGCGGCTGGCAATTATTCAGATAGAATTGTTAAAGAAAATCACCCAGAATATGATAATTTTGTAACAGCAACACATTATCAAGGTGGCGTTTTCCAAGTTGATAGAGAGGTATATTATAACAGGGGCGGCTCACCATACTCAGAAGATGCTTTATATGTTGGGGCATTTGAAGATTTAGACAACTCAACAGGAACAAAAAAAGACGACTTAACTAATTACAGTGGTCGAGGTGAAGCTGTTGATATATATTGCGCTACAAATTGTGCATCTGCCGCATCCTCTTGGATTCCAGCCCCTAACAATTCTTTCACCTATCCAGACGATTTAAACTTTGAGGGTAGATATTTTGACGGCACTAGTTGTGCAACTCCTAATGCAGTCGGTATTGCGGCTTGCCATTTATCAGCAACACCATCATTGACCCCATCGCAATTAAAAGCAAAAATACTTAGCGACGCTAAAAGCAATATATTGTTAGAAAGAAGTGGTAGTTGGAACGCAACTAATCCTTTTTTGGATAGCAATAACACAATAATGTATAATCGGTATAATCAGAATGTTGGCATCACTGCTACAAATGTAAGAATACAAAATGCTACATTTGGCACGTTTAAGCATGAGACAATTGCAAGAACACAATCTTATTTTGAGTTAAACGAAGTTGGAGTCAATGCGCTAAGACCGCAAGGGTATAATAAAGGTAGTTTTGATAACGAAGATGTGCCAACTATATATAAAAATGGTAAATTATTATCTTTATATACAGAAACATTTAGTAATACCTTTTACACATATACGCTAAAGTTTGATGGCGATGTATATAATGGCGGTTGGGAGTGGATTGAATTGACTAGATCAGCTGGCTTCAGAAGTTTTGATCAAGATTTGTTACGATTAAAAAGAAAAGATGCAAAATGGGATCATGTAAAAAAAGAATTTTCTTGGATTGTAAGCAAAGAACTAAGAGATAAAGCACCCTTATTTGGACAACAAAAATTGGTAATAAACTAATGAACTTTCTAAAAAACATACCACCTAGCGTAATACTTGTACTCGTAATACAGGCTATTTATTTCATAGACTTCCAGTCAAAGCTAAATGGTAGTGTTGCTGAAAACGCCAAAGATATTGCCCGCAATGAAGCCAAGATCGAAACCCTATCAAAAAGCGTACAGAATCAAGAAGTATCCCTAGCTAGAATAGATGAGAACATCACCCACATTAGAGAAATAATGGAACGCATGAGCGGTGAATAAGTGGCTTATAGCTATCTTATGTTTGATCACTAGTATAGCCTTTGCTAATCAGCAAGAGGGTTCATTAAATACCTACAACGGTGATAGCAGTACGGTTAGTTCTAACAACTCTGACGACAGCACTACTAATAATTACAATGGTGCTGGCAGTAGTTCCGAGATACCTGTTGGCTCTGCAATAACTCCTAGCTATATGTCTAACGGCATGGATACCTGTTTAAAAGGCACAGGCGGTAGCTTGCAGACAGTAGGTGTTGGCTTTAGTCAGGGCAGTTATGAAGTAGATGAGAACTGCGTTAGGCTAAAAGAAAGTAAATTATTATCTGATTTAAACATGAAAGTGGCGGCTATATCCCGCCTATGCGATAGCGTTAAAGTATTTCGCAGTATGCTACTTGCGGGCAGTCCTTGTCCGATAATCCAAAACAGTAGGTTGGTCGTGGGGAAACGAGCATTCTTGGCTATTAAGTCTAAGCCAGAACTTTATATTCCTGACTACAAAGATAATGCCGATTACTATAAAGGCATCCTAAATATTGGAGAGGTAACAGAAGATGTTGAAGAAGATACTATGTCTATTAGCGATAAGTTCCGTAGCTCAAAGCGATCCGCTGAATGACTTAATTGACAGTTCATCTGCCATTGTCGATCAAATGACAACTGGTATTAAACTAGTAGGTGCGGCACAGGAATATGCACATCAGGGTAATGGTTTATCTGATGGTACGCTATCCAGTACGGCTCATATATCTAGCGAACAACTCCAAGCCTACAACAATGCTCTTAGCGGTATGCAGTTTTATCTACCGTATGGCTCTGTTCAAAGCGTACTCGAAGAAAGGGCGAGCGAAGAATTGACCCTTATGAACGACGCTGTAGATGTGTTCACTGAGGTTGTTGTTGAAATGGTACAGGTGGCACAGGTTGCAGAAATGGCTGAGACTGCGGAAAGCCCTGCCGAGCAGGAACAGGTGCAGGAGTTTGTAGCTGAGAATCAAGAAATACTAACCATCAGCCAAGAGCAGGTCGATACCTACAACGACTCTGTAGATAATATTGAGACTCACGCTAACAACGCATCAGCATTTATCGCAGTGGCGGCTAATACCGAAGCGGTAGACTTTTTACAGCAAGGCGCAGAGAACAACAACACCACAGCAGAGCAAGCCAACCTAAACTACAGTACAGCTAATCAGTGGGTATCTATGTCGTGGGCTAATACAAATAACGCATCTGCTGTATACTTAAATGGTAGCGATGGAATCGGTTTAGATTTATATGTCTCTGAGGCAGAAGTTTTAATTGCTGGCAGTGAGTCAGAGTTTTTCCAGACTTCACCGTTAGGGCAGGGCTATAGCTGTTTCATGTATGGAGAGGAATGTAGTGGGTATTGAGAATAGCGAATTAAAGATTGGCGGACAGACATTTAAAGGCGCATGGATAGCAGTGGTCTTAGCCATTGGCTCTACTATTGGCGGTGGCGTTTGGACAGCGAGTTCATTATATTCTAGACTAGAAGCAGTTGAATCAATACAAGTGCCAGATGTGCAACCTATGCAAGAAGAAATACAGTTAATAAAACAGCAGTTAGTAGATAACGATATAAGCCAATTACAGGCGAAATTAGCGACTCTAGGCACAAACCTTGAAACTATATTAGATCAGCAAGAAAAGCTCTTAGAATTAAAATCTGAGCTTTCTACGCTAGAGAAAGAGATAGAAGCTATGAAAGGTGTTGTTGCAAAGGCAGAAGTTATCACAGCAGATAATCAGGCTTTAGAGGAGCAGTTAAAAGTAGTCGGTAGAGAGATCAACGATTTGTGGATGGCGATGGATGATCTCATAGCAAACCCATTGAGGTAATTATGTTAGAGCAATTGATAGCACCAGTATCAGGTTTACTTGATAAGTTTATAGCAGACAAAGACCAGAAAGCGAAACTAGCGCACGAAATCAGCACTATGGCAGAGAAACACGCCCAGCAGATTGCGTTAGCACAAATAGAAGTAAATAAGGCAGAAGCGAAAGGCAACTGGTTTCAGTCGTCATGGCGACCTGCTACCGCTTGGGTATGTGTTCTTGGTTTTATGGTAAACTTTCTTATAAGTCCGATTGCTCATGCGTTTGGCATTGATGTTCCACAGGCGGATACAGCTGTAATGTTACCTGTATTAATGGGTATGCTAGGTCTAGGTGGACTTCGCACAATGGAGCGTGTAAAAGGCGTGTCTAAATAAAACAGATTAGAGGTTATTATGACAGAAGAAAAAAAGGCTAAACCAAAGAAGCCAAAGAACGTAGAAAACGAATACTTTTCGCACAAAGAATTGAAGTGCAAACACACAGGCGAGAACAAGTTTGACCCTGAGTTCTTAGAAGTATTATCCAAGATTAGAAAAGAGTGCGATTTTCCATTCGCTCTATCTAGTGCCTACCGCTCACCAGAACACCCCATAGAACAGCGAAAAAGCCGCGTTGGGGCGCATACAACTGGCAAAGCCGTAGATATACTATGTAGAGGCGATAAAGCCGTAGAAGTGATTTCAGTGGCTCTAGCTAACGGAATAACGCGCATTGGCGTACAGCAGAAAGGTTCAGGCAGATTTATCCACCTTGATATGTGTACCCAAGAAGATTTCCCAGAGATTCCAAACTACCCAGAAGAAACTATCTGGTCTTACTAGTTTCCTTTAAAGTTACTCCCTCTTGCCTCACTATGTGGGGCTTTTTTATGTCTATTAGTTAAATAAATGTTTTACTTTCTCTAAATATGTGATATGATCGCTTTACATTAATCAAAAACACAGAGGAAATACACATGACACATGATGATTTTGACTACACAGAATACCCATCAGACACGCTACTTAACGCAATTAAAAACGCGCAAAAGTATCAGCGAGAGTGCGTAAGCAAATATAAGAGTTGCACTAAGAAGCTACGCAATCCAAGAGGTTATTCTAAGCAGAAGCTATCCTACTGCCAAAGCTACGTTCGCAACTTTCACCTAACGCTAGACGGAATCAAAACAGAGATTCAAGAATGCCAAGAGGAGTTAGCTAAAAGAGAGCCTACTGCTGAACTTTTAAAAATGGCAGTTGCGGCAAACTTAGAAAAATAATCTAACCGCCCCCGAAAGGGGGCTAACCAAAGGAGTAAATTATGACAGACCTAAATAAACTTACTGACTACGAGGTTGGCGAATGGGACTGCGTACACGCTAGACCGGCCGCAGAGTGTATGTCAGCACAATACTACGCAGGGTATGGGGATGCTTACGCTACAGAGCAAAGCGCAACTTGGTACTCTGAGAAGAAATTTCTTGAAATCATGGGAGAAGCAAATGAAGTCTAGTGAAGAAACAAATGAACTAGCCCTAGCGTTATGTTTAGCGCAGGGTCAGATGGGGGGTGCTGTTAAAGACAGTTCTAACCCATTCTTTAAATCAAGCTATGCAGACCTTACATCTGTAATCAAGGCAATCAAACAGCCTTTTGCTGATAACGGTCTAAGCTATACACAGTTCCCAGTTAGCAGTGATATTGGGGTGGGTGTAGCGACTAGGCTGATGCACGTTTCAGGTCAGTGGGTAGAGTCAGAGTTTGTTTT
>TARA_R110002012_G_scaffold21989_2_pt1 | contig 13910 bp, 25 predicted proteins | sample TARA_R110002012 | Tara Oceans TARA_R110002012 (sample SAMEA4396515) | marine metagenome | biome: Westerlies Biome; feature: [DCM] deep chlorophyll maximum layer (ENVO:01000326); material: water (ENVO:00002006), including particulate matter (ENVO:01000060) such as... | depth 40 m
GCTTAGGCCGGTCAGCAGCGTGATCCCCTCGGCCATGAACGCATCTGCCAAAGCCTCAGACACTTCCGGTTCGGCACCCGGCAACAGATGCGAGCGAGCGACGACCGTAACCTTCACGCCCATCCGGCTCATCATTTGCGCCAGCTCCGCACCGATGTAGCCAGCCCCAATGAAGATCAGGCTCTCGGGCAAGGTTTTCAGCTCAAGCATGCTCTTGCTGTCCAAAGCACCTACATCCGCAATACCGTCGATGGTTGGGAAGATAGAGTGGCCACCCGTCGCGATGATGATCTTGGGCGCAGTCAGGGTGCGGCTTCCAATCGTCACGCCGCCCTTGATCAGTTTTGCCGGGCCAGCGTCGATGTAATCGACACCCGGGTACTCCGGCAACAGGTCTGCATATTTCTTCTGCCGCATGGTTGCGACCAAGTCGTCCTTTGACTCTACTAAGGTGCGCCAGTCATCAACTTGGGCCTGTCCTGATACACCGGGGAACCGCTTGGCCGCCTGTGCGCCGTGGATCGCCTCTGCCGCGCGGATCATCGCCTTGGACGGCACGCACCCGAAGTTCACGCAAGTACCGCCGATGGTGCCATGCCCGACCAGTGCGACACGCTTGCCAGCGTCGGAGGCTGTAATGGATGCGGAGAAACCCGCCGAGCCTGCGCCGATGACAATCAGATCATAGCTTCCGTTACCGTCGTCATTCATATTGATATCTTTCATTTCAGCGGGCCTCGTCCAGATTAGAGTTCTTTCGTTTGGCAACGATCAAATAGATGATCGCACCAATGGCTATAAGCGGTGTCAGCATGGCAAGAATTCCGAAGAACATGCCGACCGCAGTGCAAGATCCCATCATCATTGTGCAGCTCCTTTGGATTTCGCCTTATTGAGGAAAAGGGCGTAGACCCCGACAGCTACAAAAGCGCCAGCCGTGATCCGCAGCGCGAAACGGAACTCGATCCAGATGATGAGGATCGACAAAACAGCGGCAATCGCAGAAGCCCAGATTTTAGGAGCCGGACCCGGCTTGCCCGCACGCAACCAGAGCGCCTGCGACACAACGGCGAGACAGAAGAACAAAAGTGGGAACAGCGCGTAATCAAGCCACCCGGTCAAAGCCGACAGTCCGACACCGGCGACGACGACGACCAAGAGGGGGGTGAAGCAGCATAGAGCCGCAAAAACCGCGCCGCCTAACCCCCATTTCAACATGCGGTCGGGATTTTCAGTATTCTGGGTCAAATAACACTCTTTCTGTTTGAAGAATTATTGAAAATCGATGCGCGGCGCTTGGCAGATCGCCGGACTTCGCGAACAACAAGGAAGGCAAGCGCTGCCAAAAGCGCGATGGAAAGTCCGCCAAAACCTGACAACCAGGCTCCAATCCCACCGATTGTTGTAGCCAGCAGAGCCGTGCCGCCTCCGCAGCATCTGATCGCGACCGGAGTTGCAACCCCGAAGGCCAGCAGCCCGCCCATCAAGTTATCACGCACCTCGTTTTTAAGACGCTGTGTCGTTTAGCAGTCGGGCAGGATAGCCGTTTGCGACGACTGCCTCGATGATACCTTCCACACTGGTTTCAGCATCGTCAAAGGTTACGCTGTAAACACCGTGTCCAGCTTCTGGCCCTTCGATAAACTCTTCAATACTGACCGATGGGACGCCGCGCATCGAACTGGCAACGATGAATGAACAGGAGGGACAGGTCAGCTCACTGACCGCGATCTCGACTGTGCGCTCTTCGGCGACGGCAGCGGAGGTAAATGCAGCAATGGCCAGAGCTGACGACAGCAATATGTGTTTCATGATTTTGTTCCTTGCTCAGAATTTGAGAATGAAGGGCGTGATGTAAGGAAACCCAATTGCCACGGCGACAACTGCAGCGGCGGCCCAAAGTGTCACCCGCATGACAGTCCTGTTGATCGGGCGGGCACAGGTACCATCGGCACAAGCGTCCGGGCTCACCGGCTTGTAGGCCTTGTAAAACCCATATCCGATAAACGCGGCACTCAGCGCGAACGTGTACCACTTGTAGGCATAGAGCGCCCCAAGCTGCGCGATGAACACGCCACTTACGCCGAAGCTCACCAGCACAAGCGGCAGGATACAGCACGATGTCATCGCCAGCGCACCGAGAACGCCAAAGCCAGTCGCACCCCAACCTTTCGTGGTATCATCGCCGGCCTGTCGGGTCTGGTCGGAAATAGTTTGGTCCATCGAATCGCCCTTGTCCTGTTCTTTCCATCGTTCTACGGTCTGTAGGAAGTACAGGCTCAAAGAGTTTCTCATGAAAGTTGATAACATAAGCGTGAAGCCGTTGCGGCGTGTTGACGTCGCCAGAGCAACGGGCTGTAACCTTGAAACCATCCGCTATTATGAAACGGTTGGCATCATGCCGGACCCGCCGCGCAGCGCAAAAGGTCACAGATGTTATGACGAAATCCATGTCAGACGGTTGAAATTCGTCATGCGCTCCCGTGATCTTGGTTTTTCATTGGAGGAGATCAGGGGATTGTTGGGATTGGTCGATGACCGGACCCAGACCTGCGCCCAGGTTCAAACCGTTGCCGAGAGCCATCTTCAGGATGTGCAGGAAAAGATCGCCGACCTGAAGCGGATCGAGCGCGTCCTGTCAGAGACCGTTGCGCGCTGCACCGGTGATGCTGCCCCGGAATGTGCTGTCATCGACGCGCTTCTCGAAACATAGATGGAAGATTGTTTTTGAGGCAACCGAGTTGTTGATCGGAAGCCATCCTTAATTAGCGGATGAGTGAGCGCAAATTGATTGACTTCTCTCTGAAACGGGTAACTCACAAATGCAGACGGTTCTAATTTATTTCTTAGCGGCGCTGGCCGAAATTGCGGGATGTTTCGCCTTCTGGGCTTGGTTTCGATTGGACAAAAGCGTGTTCTGGTTGGTGCCGGGGATGTTGCTTCTCGGGGCATTCGCCTGGCTGTTGACCTTCAGTCCCGCCGATCAGGCAGGACGCGCCTATGCCATTTATGGTGGGGTATACATTGTATCGTCCCTGCTCTGGCTTTGGGTTGTAGAAGGTCATAGGCCTGACCAGTGGGACTTCATCGGAGCCGTCATTTGCCTTGCCGGTGCAGGCGTAATCCTTTGGGCTCCGCGCAGTATGTGAGGGATGCCAAAGTGGATGGCGATTAGAATGTTGCAACACGGACCAGGATTGAAAGGTTGAAACAATGGCCGGTCTTAAAATCGGACAGGCGGCACGAGCGGCGCAAGTGAATGTTGAAACGATCAGATACTATGAACGCCGCGGCCTGCTGACACAGCCGATGAAACCTGTGGATGGCCGCCCGCGTCTCTATGATCCTGCATCTGTAAGCCGGTTGCGGTTCATCAAGGACGCACAAGGCATCGGTTTTTCTCGTAGCGAGATCGCAGATCTGCTTTCTTTAAGGGCGCGTGCTGACGCCAATTGCCACGACGTTCGTAAGCTGGCGGTCCAAAAAAGACGCGAAGTTCGGGAACGTCTGGAGGGATTGCAAAAGATAGCGACGCTGCTGGACGAATTGATCGACGGTTGCCCCGGAAATGGTGACCTTGGTGCCTGTTCAATCATCGGTGCCATCGAGCGGCCGAAGTGACCGGTCTGAAAGTCGTGCTATACGAAGACTTTTGTTGACACCGTACCACGGTACGGCGGTTAACCTGCACCAGAATCGACAACCGCAACAGTGCGACCTTAGATCCACGCCCTGTCCTTCGTGAAGATGATTGGAAGGTGCACTGACAACCCCGACCGGAGATTATCATCGACACCATTTCACCAAAACCGCCGTCCCGTTCCCTTGTCCGACGCTGGTTGCCGCCGCTGGTTGGGGGAGTGGTCGCGCTTGCACTGATCTTCTGGCTATATCGAGATCTTGATTTCGGCCGTTTTCTAACTGGTCTTCGCGAGGCACATCTTGGTTGGGTGTTAATACTGACAGCAACGATCCTGCTGGAACAGGTCGCAAACGGCTGGAAGTGGCGTCAGATTTTGCATGACGTCAAGCCGGTGCGCACCCTGCGGTTAACCGGCGCATTGCTGGCCGGGTATGGGGCCAATGTGCTGGTGCCGCTGGGGATCAGTCCGCTGGTACGCTCGTGGTTGATCGCGCGGATGGAAGACCTGAGGATGGGAACGGTGTTGTCTACGACGATCATCGCGCGATTCATTGATGGTGTGGTTTTTGCGCTGTTCGCGGGGCTTGTCGCCATGGCGGGCAAAGTACCGCAGGTTAGTGGCAATCTGGAGCTTGGGCTTGCGGTCGCGGGGGCGATCAATTTAATCTTGTTCGGGGGGTTGTTGTGGGCGCTGTTCCGGTTTCGGACGTTGCTGGCTCAGGACGGACCGTTAATTTGCCGCCTTTTCGACTGGGTGGCAAAGTGGTTTCGCGCCAATGGTGCACAGTTGCGCGGCTCGCTCTGTGATGGGGTGGTATGGCCCAAGGCTCGCAGGCACAGGCTAAACGTGCTGTTGGGTGCCGTCGCGGCAAAGCTCATCTCGGCCACGCATTATGTCTGGGCAGGCCTTGCTGTCGGCATCGTACTTGCCCCGTTCGACTATCTCTTCTTGATGGTATTTGCCGGATTTTCCTTGGTTCTGACTCGGTTCATACGGGTGCCGGGTGGCTTTGTGATCGGGTCGGCGTTTGCCTTCAACCTTTTGGGTGTCCCCGAAGAACAAGCGTTGCTGATGATCCTGTTCAACTGGATGATATCCATCATTGTGGTCGTCGGAGGCGGTCTGATCGTGCTGTGGCAATCCGGCATCGACATTCGCAGCAGGCAGCAGGAGATCGTGCATGCCGGACAATAGCAGACGATTTTTGCCGACATGTCGATCGGTGGTTACCGCCGTCGGTATTGCACTCACGGCTGTGTTAACAGCGACGCCAAATGTGGTATCGGCCCACAGCTTTGTCGTGACATTCGATGCGACTGCAGCAGCGGAGCCTTTGAATTTGGCGTCGGCAATCCAAGGTATGCGCGTGGCCGCCAGTGAGCGCGACAGCCATGCGGCGGAAACCTCGGACGGGCATCTTGGCGGCATCGATCTGTTTATCCGTGCCCATCCTGCAGACGCTGCGGAAGGCATCACTTGGCTCAAAGGTGCGCCCACGACATCAGCAACGGTGATCGTGGATTTCAGCGGGCCGGACGTTGCACCGTCGCGCGTGGTCGATGACGCGACTTTGGTCATCACACCGGGCACACTGCCTCCCGCCGAGATCTGGACCGGCAATGCGCTCTCATCCACAAACAGTTTCGCAGCGCGTTACCACGCCGCGTATGGCAGCGCGCCCGACCGGCAGGCAGCCCAAGGGTACAACGCAGCCCTGCGCATTGATCGTGCTGTCCGCGACAGCGGTGGCCTGCATGATACCGAGGCCTTGCAAGAAGCGCTCGGTCAGTCCAGCGGCGGAATAGATTGGCCATGACCATTCATCGCGGGCGACCAACCTGTGCTGGGTCTATGTGATGGGAAAGTCGGACCACACAACCGAGCGCGGCCGCTTCTGGCGCATCGCGGGTGCAGGCGCTGCTTTTCAAGCGGGAAGTGCTGCGATCGATTCCGCGACCATCGTGGCAAGCCTTGTTTTCCAACTGACGGGCAGCGCGTTTGCCGTCGGCTTTGCCAGCGCTGTGCTGCGTCTGGGCTGGCTTCTACCACAACTTGTTGTCGGTTTCTTGGCTGAACGCGCAGATAGACGCATGCCGTTCTACGTTTTCGGTGCCTTTGGGCGGGCGTCGGTGGCAGGGTTGATCGCTCTTCTACTTTGGTTTGGTGCTGGCATGTCTGTGGTCGCACTGGGATTGGTATTTCTGGGGCTATGGACGCTCTACGCCTTTGTCAGCGGCGTCGTCGCGGTGCCATATAACGATATCGTTGGACGGTCGATCCCATCAGAGGCGCGCAGCCGGATGCTGGCGTGGCGGTTTTTCGGCGGCGGTATCTTTGCGCTGGCGGTCGCCGCCTTTGTGCGGCTAACGCTTGATATCTTGCCGAACCTTCAGGCCTACGCCCTAATTTTCGGATTGGCAGCACTGTTGATGATCCTGTCTTCGATGTTGTTCGTTTCGGCGGGTGAACCGCCGATAATACCCCCTAAAGTTGGGCGCAAACCGCCACAGGATGTTCGGGCATTCTTAAGCGGCGGTTGGCATGTCCTGAGGAGTGATAGCCGATTCCGGTTGTTCCTCCAGTCCCAGTGGCTGGGCGGCGCGACCCTGATGGCGTTGCCGTTCTATGTCGTCGCAGCGAACGGTAGCGGCGTCACTGCTGCCGACGTCGGGCTGTTGCTGGGCGCGCAGACCGTAGGCGCGCTGATGTCTAATCCCATCTGGGGCAAGCTTGGTGACGGTGCCGGCAAGTTGTGGATGTTGCAGGCCGTGGCATTCATCCGGATATTGCCGCCGCTGATGATGCTGGCTTTGTTGGCTTTTGACGCAGGTCTTTGGGCATACATGGCGCTGTTTATGGTCATCGGTGCGATGATGAACGGCGTGACGATCGGCTATCTTGGCTACCTGATGGAAATATCACCGGATGACAGGCGTCCGGCCTATTCGGCATACTTCAATGCGCTGGCCTCGCCTGCGGCGCTTTTGCCGATTTTCGGCGCAGGCCTTGTCACGCTGATCGCAATCCAAGCCGTCTTTGTCGTAGCCATTCTTGCCGCAGTCGCGCAATTGATCCTGCTGGTACGCATTTCTCGGATTGTGCCGGGGGCGTAGCTCTTCGTCGCTTTGAAATACAGATCTGCGCCGACGGCGACAATTCCTACCCATTGGTTTTCGCTTTGCGTGGGATCGACGCTTCGTCATTGGAAGCAAACTCGGGACACGGGGGAAGCCGCCATTCGCCGCGCTATGCATTGAAGTCTGCTAAGCGGACTTTGCTGTAGTTGCCGCGAAGCCTATATAAATTCTGATTATTGGACATTTCAGAATGCAGGCGAGCACAGACGTTAGATAGTTTGCCAGTATTTTTCATCGCCAATGCGGAAATTATTTTGACACGCGGACCTCTAACTGAACTCAGTAAACATCGATCTCGGTTTCAAAGATTCCCGAACCTCCGTGACCAACACACTTCCATCTCTGCGCCCCTCCGGAAATTGTGATGAGCGAGAAAGGGTGGGAGCATCGACAAACGGGGGCGTGGACATTAGATGGAGTGAATGCGCCTCTTAGTCCGCCTTGCTGCACTCTGCCTTTCGGTCGCTCTTTTGAGCGGCGTGCTCTTGCATGATCTGGCAGGCGCGAAGATGTCACTCGATATGGCCAATTCAGTCTCTATGGTCGACGCTGAGCAAGACAGCGTGTGTCCAGCATGCACTCCAGAGGGTCCAAATGTAATTGTCTGCGACATGGACTGCACAGCGCCTGTTTTCTTGACAGGAAAGGTTTCCCAATCGGAACCGATTGCCGTGGAAACGTCCTTTTTATGGATGCCAAGCGATCTTGATCTTGCGGGTCTCGACCAGGGGCACGATCCATTCCCGCCTCGAAGCACCTTCCTGAGCTGACCGGCCGCACCGTAAGGTGACGGCCCAGTCCCGCTGCACCGCCAAATTTGGGCTGGTGCGCGATCGACCCTTACCGTCACCTTCGGGAACTACTTTCATGTTTATAAATCGAACGCGCAGTCTCTCGCGCAGGCATATGTTGAGCAGTGGTATTGCCACGTTTGGCATTACGCTGGCCCTGCCAAGCATATCTTTTTCGTCAACTGCCACGTCGTCAATTCGTGCGATCTGCATGGAGGACAACACTATTGTCGTCGCAACTGACCACGAGTTATTGCGGATCTCCGATGCAGGAGATGTCGTGCGTGTGTCACATGCGCTGGCTGTAACAGCCCTCGCCAACCACCCCGCGCGCCCGGGCACGGTTCTTGCGACGCTCAAGGACGGTGGCTTGAGCCGCAGCGTCGATGGCGGCCTTACATGGGCCACCATCGGCTCCGGTCTTCCGGCAGTGCAAATCACCGCACTGACCATGGCTGCGCTTGAGCCAAGCATGGTTTATGCCGCGCTCGCGGGGGACGGTCTTTGGCGGAGCCAAGACACCGGTGAAACTTGGGAGTTCGTGATGGATCGGCCTTACCTCGATGGGGTCGAACATGATGTGTTGAGCCTTGTTTCCGTCGGCAATCCTTCCGGGATGGGCGGCATCTGGCTCTATGCCGGAACGCAAGCCGGGCTGACCCGCGTGCCGGACTGTTTCTGCCGCTGGCAGGACGTGACTGCAGGCGATGCGATGGATGCATTAGCCGCCGGTCAGACGCCCCCTTCAACGGCACCACTGCCCAATGGCGAGCCCGTCGCAACGCTTGCTCTCGCAACCAAAGCACCCGAACGGATCTATGCCGGGCTAACGAGCGGCCTGTGGGCTTCCACCGACGGGGGCGTGAACTGGGCGCTTGCCTCCACCGGCGCCATTGGCGCCCTTGCCGTAAATTCCTCTGACCCTCTGTCCCTTGCCGCGGCCCGCGACGGCGGCCTCTCCATCAGCCGTGATGGCGGCGCGACATGGACCTTATCAACCCCCTTCAAGGATATCTGACATGAACACTAAATTTACACTGGGCGCAGCTGCGGCCCTCACCGCCGTTGGCATCCTCGGATTCACCACCTTCGGTATGGCCGAGAATGATAGCACGCCTGCGGCTGACACTGCCGTTACAGTCGCGGCTGACCGGCAAATGACCATCTGGCGCGATCCGTCCTGCGGCTGTTGCGATGCCTATGCCGATTACATGGAGGACGAAGGTTATCACGTCACCCGAATTGACGACCGCGACTTTGACAAGCGATCGGTTGATGTCGGTGTGCCTGAGCAAGGTCTGGGCTGCCACTTGGCTGAAGTAGATGGATACTACGTCAGCGGTCTGGTGCCCGCTGAAATCATCCAGCGCCTGACCACGGAGCGGCCGGAGATCACCGGCATCACGCTCCCCGGCATGCCCAACAACGCGCCCGGGATGGCGGGCAAAAGCGGCACACTCAAAACCTACGCATTCGCGGGGGACGCGGTCACCGTCTATTCCAATGAGTGAGTGTCCGATGATGGATATGATGAGCGGACCAATGATGGCCGCGATGATGGGGGTTGGCGGGCTACTGCTGATCCTGACCTTGACGGTGTTGGTGCTTAGCGCACTTGCACTGGTCAAGTTTCTTCGGAGACCATCATGAAAAAGGTTGTTTTCACAGGATTGGTTGGTGCGGCGGCACTGGCTGCTGTGGCTGTCTGGGCTGGTAGCGTCGAGGAGACCCCGGCGTTCACCGTTCTCGGCGAGCCGGTGGACGCTGCGCTGATCGAGCAAGGGGAGAGTATTTATGCAGTAACCTGCGCCTCCTGTCATGGTGCTAAGCTTGAAGGGCAGCCGGACTGGCGGCGGCGGTTGGAGAATGGCCGCATGCCGGCTCCGCCCCATGATGCGAACGGCCATACCTGGCACCACGCGGACCGACAGCTTTTCACCATCACCAAGCACGGAGTCGGGGCTGTCGTCCCCGGCTACGAAAGTGACATGCCAGCCTTCGCAGACACGCTGATCGACGCCGAGATCGTTGCGATACTTGCATATATCAAAAGCACATGGCCTGAGCGTGAGCGGGCTTTTCAAGCGGAAGTTACAGCGAACGATGAAGGCGGATCATGAGCGGGCCTGCGGGCCACGCTGCCCTCTTGATTGCCACGCCGCCTGTGGCTCTTTTCAAACGCGCAATCGCAAAAGGACGAACCAACCAATGACACAGGTATCAAACAAAGGCCGCGATACATTTTCAATACCCATGCCGTCGCGGCGCCAGACCCTGATGTTGGTGGGCTTTGCAACCATTGGCGGAGGAAGCGCCCTGAACTGGGATTGGCTTACCGCCGTCGGCTTAGCTCCCTTGATCCTCAGCCTCGCTCCCTGCGCTGCCATGTGCGCGCTGGGACTGTGCATGCGTGGAGGTTCTGCCTCTTGCGCCAAGAACGATCCGGCGTTGAAGCCGAACATATCTAACGATTGAACTTCACTCGAAAGGACTATGAATGACCTACAAAACAAACTTTCTCGCCGCCGCTCTGACCGCCGCATTGCTAACAACAGCTGCACAGGCGCAGGACGCAACTCCTATGGCCGACGATATGCCGATGAATAAAGAGCATTCAACGAAGGAAGGAGGCATGGCCAGCATGGAAGGCATGATGCCCATGATGAAGATGATGGCGCAGATGGGCCCGATGATGGAGGCCTGCACCGAGATGATGGCATCCATGAACGAAGATATGAAAACAGCCGAGCCCGAAGTCGACAAGGGTTGAGCTCTTGGCCCGCCTGGTCGCAAGGCCGGGTGGGCCTTACTGTGAAAGAAATACTCCATGACCCAGATCACTTCAGCCCATCGCAAGCTCCGTATTATCTTGTGGTCCGGCGCCATCACTGCCGCCGTTCTGACGATGGGCCTTGCCGCCTTCCGCATAGGCGATGACCCCTCGCACAAAGTGACTTATACGGGGGAGGCCGACATTCGCTCGCAGTTCTCCCTGACCAACCACGAAGGCCAATCCGTTACGGAAGGCGATTATGTTGGCCGCTGGCAACTCGTCTTCTTCGGATTTACGCATTGCCCCGACATCTGCCCGACAACACTGGCCTACATGGGAACCGTGCTGGATGAACTGGGCCCGAAGGCAGAGAATGTGGCGCCGCTCTTCGTGACGGTAGACCCAACACGCGACACGGTTGAGATCTTGAAAGAATACGTCGCGGCCTTCCATCCCCGGCTAATTGGGTTGACGGGAAGCGAAGCACAGGTGGCAGAGGCCGCCGAAGCTTTCAAGGTCTACTACGAGCGGTTCGAAGAAGAGAGCGCCCCCGCCGGATACCTGATGGCCCACGCCGGCCACATCTACTTGATGCGCCCCGATGGTAGATTCGAGGCAGTGTTTCTTGAAGGAAACCAACCGCCAGACGCACTGGCCGAAGAAATAACTATTCGCATAGCGAAAGAAATGAGAAGTTAATGATACGAACTGTTCTGATAGCGGCAACGCTATTTGCCACACCCGCATTTGCCGATGTTACCGTAACCGCCCCATGGGCGCGCGCGAGCATACTCGCCTCCCGTCCGGGGGCTGTATACCTGACTATAAAAGCCGACCCTGCGGATACTCTACTCGCTGTCAGTGCACCTATAGCAAAAGCTGCCATGATACATTCGGTAGAAACCGGGGAAGATGGCATCGCTCGGATGAGCGCTCTGGCGACGCTTCCGCTCGCGGCTGGCGCGGTCGCCACCATGGCGCCGGGAGACATGCACATCATGCTGACGGACCTTACCGAGAAGCTGCAGGAAGGCGGAACATTCCCTTTGCACCTGACCTTCGAGACCGGTGGTGAGGTGACGATAGATGTCCCGATCCTCGGCATCGCCTCCAAAGGTCCTGTGGAGGCGACGCAATGAGGTCGACAGCATTGGCGCTCGCCCTTTTGGTCGCAACGCCTGCTTTGGCCAGTCATCCAGGGGAGAACCTGAACCAAGTGATGGCCGCGAAAGAAGCAGCTTTCGAGCCTGTTACGTCACGTCCTGCACCAGCGGTCGAATGGAAGGACGATACCGGCGACGTTGTCGGGCTGAAGGAGTTGCACGGGAAAATCGTTGCCGTCAGCTTCGTGCCAGCCGAATGCGGAGCGCCTTGCGCAAATCAACAAGCCAAGCTGGCGGAAACGCTCGCCTCCGTGAACGCAAGTCCGATGCGCGAGATGGTGCAGTTCGTGACGCTGAACGATGGGGAGGCCGGAACGCCCACAGAGTTCGAAAACTGGACAGTTGCTCAGGCGTCAAATGGGAAGCCTATGGGTGACTTGGTCGCCGCTTTCGCAGCCATTAGCGACCGAACTGGTGGTGCGCCAATGATCCATTTGCTCGATCGCACGGGTCAGCAGGTGGGAATATTTCACGGCTCCGAGTTTGTGCCGTTAAACCTCATTCTTTACATCAACGGGCTGACTAACGCGCACCCTCATCCCGAGCCCGGTATGTTCCAGCGTCTTTTCGGGTGGCTGCTATGACATCATCGCTCATGATCGACAAGCCAGACTGGCTCTCTGCAATGCGCCGCTTCGCGCTATTCACACTGGTTGGGCATCTGGTCTGGGAAGCCGCACATATTCCGCTCTACACAATCTGGGTCGAAGGCACGTGGGGTGAAATTATTTTTGCCATTGTGCACTGCACTGGGGGCGATGTGTTGATTGCCATGAGCAGCCTGCTGCTGGCGCTATTCGTGTTCGGCTCGGGCGCGTGGCCGCGGGAACGGACTGTTCCGGTTCTGTTGGCGACGATTGTCTTTGGCGTGGGCTATACGATCTTCAGCGAATGGCTAAACATTGTTGTGCGCGAGGCTTGGGCGTACCGCGAGATCATGCCGGTCATTCCAATAATCGATGCCGGCCTAACGCCGGTCCTGCAATGGGTGGTCATTCCCACACTGGCTTACCTGGGCGCTTTGAAGCAATGGCCCGAAGCCTGGAGGACTGCGCAGGCCTGAAGTCTCTTGGTCGGAGGCGATAACGGCGCTTCTGACAGGGATCTCGTTCGTGTCGCTCTGCCGCTGAGCAGTTCATCGCCTTTTCTTGATGGTTGCTCAAAACGTTCCTGCTCTGGGGGACGTTTGAGTGAATCCAACTTGAAGCCTTCCGGCGCTGGAACTTGATTATCTAAACAAAGAGTTAACTTAAACGATAGGCATAATCAAAAGGAATACCGAAATGATGGGCGATGGGATGATGTTCGGGATGGGGCTCTGGTGGTTGCTGATCCTCGTTGTTTTGGTACTCGTGATCATGGCCTTGGTAAAATATCTTCGGAAGTAGGACTGCAGTTGGAACGGGGCGGAGTAGAGCAATTCGATTTTCGTCATTGTTGGATCGAGCGTCTATCCGGCTGCGGCTGTCATCAATGGGCTACATGAGAATTACCGAGTTATAGGGCTCCGTCGATGTTCAAAGCTGTCGGCGGTGCACAGAGCGCTTGAACGATTTGAGGGCACCGCGCACGACGCCCTTGCCTGAACTGACGACGAAGAATATGAAACCCAGACCCGCAAACTCTCGTTATGAATGAGGGAGCCTCGGGGGGCAGGTCAGCCGCCTTGCCGTGATGCAGAGAAAAGCTCCACTTTGAACCGCTCTGAATGTCGGCTTCCCGCCCTTCATCCCAAAGGTCTTCGCATCCGCAGCGAAAACTGAGCGCCTTCAGCGAACGGCAGGAAGGTCCGGTGGTTTCAACGGGTCGACGCAACACTTTAATCTTTTTGGAAAGATGGAGTGTTTATCATGAAGTATCGGCAACGAACGTTTTATACAGATGCGCAAAAGTCGGAGATGTGGGATCGATGGCAGCGCGGCGAGTCTCTGAGCTCAATTGGGCGCGGGTTCAATCGTGCATCGTCTTCGATCTATCCGCTGTTGGCGCGCACTGGCGGCATCCGCCCAGCCGAGCGTGTGAGATCACGTTTATCACTGACCCTTATTGAACGTGAGTAAATATCAAGGGGCCTTCTTGGAGAGATGTCTTTACGATCGATTGCGCGATCCCTGAAGCGGCCAGCATCGACAATCAGTCGTGAAGTCAGACGCAACGGCGGCACTAAGCTTTACCGTGCAGCTTCCTCAGATGCAGCTGCTTGGGACCGTACTCGCCGCCCGAAGCTCTGCAAATTGGCGGGCAAGGACTATCTCTGCCGTGCGATATCAGCCAAGTTGATCCGTAAGTGGTCTCCACAACAAATCGCAGGTTGGCTGATGCGCGCACATCCCGATGACGAGAGCAGGCGGGTCTGAGCTATGGTTGAATTTGGGTGACGCGCATCATCAGGCGGCGCAGTT
>TARA_R110002012_G_scaffold14228_1_pt1 | contig 13906 bp, 12 predicted proteins | sample TARA_R110002012 | Tara Oceans TARA_R110002012 (sample SAMEA4396515) | marine metagenome | biome: Westerlies Biome; feature: [DCM] deep chlorophyll maximum layer (ENVO:01000326); material: water (ENVO:00002006), including particulate matter (ENVO:01000060) such as... | depth 40 m
GGAACCTTCTTCTCTTCTCTTTATAGTGGGCTCATGGGTTCCATCGAGAGTATCCCCGGTGGAGCGCAAGCTCTGTATGGTGGGGTTACTGGAGACGGTGACGCTTTCGAGGCTGGCAAGGCTAGAGTCAAGCAAGCTGATGAGCGGATGGCAGAGCGTGCCGGAAGGCTCACCACTCTAGAGGATGTCTCTAAGGCATACGATGATGAGGGACTGATCTCGGCCACAGCCAAGTGGCTTGAGCTTGCCACTGAGACCACTGGTCAGAGCATTGGCTACATGGCTCCCTCCCTGGTTGGCGGCGCTGTCCTCGGCAGGATGGGAACGGTTGCTGGAGCGATGCTTGGTGGCCCCGTAGGTGCTGTTGTGGGCACCGGGGTAGGGACGGTTCTCGGCAGGGGGCTTGGTGCCTTCAATGTCGCCAACCGTGCGAGCAAGGCTTACAAGGCTGCATCTATTGGTAGAACTGTCGGCAGAACTCTGGGCTACACCGGAACTCAGACGACTAACTATCTTGCTAGCAACCTCCAAAGATCTATAGAAGCAGCCGAGAAGCGTGGAGAAGATCTGACTGAAGAGGACTACGATGTCCTGGGTCAGATAGCTATTGCTGGAGGCCAGACCGCACTCGAATCTATGATGGTTCTCCTTGCTGGTGGATCTCTCGTAGTAGGAAACGTAGGTAAGACACTCAGTAGCTCTGGTAAAAGAACTGCCATGAGAACTCTGGCAGAGCAGATTGAAAGGATTGATAACCTCACTCCTCTCCATCGCTTTGTTGCCACGATGGCTGAGGAAGAGGTTGCCGAAGTTGGACAGCAGGCTCTAGAGAGGCTGGCTGCTGGCGAGACTGTAAGCCCTGCCGATGAAGATGCTGCTCGCGAGTACATCCAGATTGCACTAACTGCAATCGGGCCTTCCATGTTCTTTGGTGGTGTTGGTTCGGTCAATGCCAAGTACCAAGCTTCCAAGGAAAACAAGGCAGCAATGGCAGTTGAGAATGCCAGAACTGAGATCCTTGAGATCCAGAAGCATTCGGCAAAGAGGGCTGAGGAAGAAGAGGCTCTGAAGCTTGAGGGCGAGGCGAAAGAAAACCGGCAGCGATACATTGATGAGGTTGGCCCGAGTCTTGAGGCTGGTCGCACTGCCGAGGATGTTCACCAAGCTGCTGAATCCCGCAACATCAAGTCTAGAGATATGGGGTTCCACTCCTTTACCAGAAGACTGGTGGGTAAGGCGAGGCTGGATGATCTAAACCCCCAAGAGCTTGAGCAGGTTTACCAAGCCATCTCGGCACTCCCTGTTCAGGAGGCAGAGATCAGCTTAGCCATTGCCTCCAAGGGTGATGCTGTTCTCCTTTCCGATGCTATCGCTGAGGGTGGGAAGACGACCCTAACAGACGAGGTCATCCTTGATGCACTTGAAAAGACAAATCTACTAGGGGTAGACAAGAGATATGTTACGAAGCCTGAGCTGTCCGACATCGCAGCGTCCTTCCGAAACAGGCTTGATGACCTTGGTCTCGTCAAGAAGAAGAAAGGTATTATCGGCCCTGTCATCGATCTCGAAAAGGCTGAAGAACTTCGTGCTGGGTTGGACAGTTCTCCTTCTGGTAGGGATATCTCTAATCTTGTTCCTCAGAGTGATTATGACGCTGCACTCAGATACGCAAGGCTTCAAGGTAACGGATACTTCCCTGACCTAGATACGTTCATGCGTATCAGTAATGATCCCGAACTGGGCGGGACAGGGATTAAGAATACTGATTTCTATGAGGACGTTCTTAATGAAGCGATAGCTAGGGGTGACGTCGCCCCGGATGGATCCAGGCGGATAGTTGTTCCGAGAACGCCTAAGGCCCGGAAGAAGAAGTACGTCCTTGAGCAGTTAAAATCCGGGCGTGAACCTTCGCTTCTGGGCACATTCGATACTCCGAGTGAGGCTGATCAAGCAAAGGCTGATCTGGTAAAGGAAGCTAAGGACATCAGGTCTACGGGAAGGGGGCCTGCAAATATACCGGAACTCTCCGTGAGGGAGTTGCCTGATATCACTGGACAAAATATCGGCAGGACTGAGCTTGCTGCCTTTGGCCCCAAAGGAGAGCCTGAGCTTGTCAGTGAATATGAGTACGAAGTCAAGAAGAGCAAGGAATGGGTAGTCAAGGATAGGGATGGTGGCATCCTCTCCTACCACAAGACTCCTGCTCAGGCTCGTCAGGACATCAAGCGCCGCAGGGCCGAAGGCCAGAAGAATGTAAGTAGTGTCCCAAGCAAGGAAGATATCTTCAGCGTTGTTGAGTATGAAGCTGGCCTAGAGAGTGGGAAGAAGGCTAGGGCTAGGGATGTTCCGGTAAAGAAGAATGACGGGATACTCACGGAAGCCGAGGCCAATGCGGAAGCCCAGAGACTCAGAGACAAGGCTTCTGGCGGTGCTGAGTCTTTCGGTAGGCGAGTCTCGGAAGATGGCTCTCTTGAGGAAGGTCTCGGTCTCAGCGCCCAAGATCTTGCTGAACTCAGGGAAGACCCGGTTGCTTTTGCCGAGAAGAAGTTCCCGATTCCGAGTGGAGTTGTTTACGGCGCAGACACTAGGGCTGAATCTTTAATTAAAGAGGTTCGGAAGTACCTTGGGAAAGATAGGGGCCTCGACTCATTCAAAATTCAGTTAGTCGATACGCTTAAGGGTGATAGTGAGGCTCAGTATGATCCTATTGCTGGTGTTATTAGAATTGCTCTTGATGCTCCCTCTCTGAATGACCCAAACTTATCTTTTCAAGAGACAGTTTCTGAGGCCAACAAGCTTGTTGATCATGAGCTTGTTCACTGGGCTTTTAGATCTGGTCTGATCACCAGAGGTGAGTACAACGTACTCAAGCGTGCCGCTGCTCGTACTCCGATAAAGCCTGCTGTTTTAGCAAGTATTAACCGTAATCGCGCAGCCAATAACCAAGAGCCTCATCCCCCCGATTACACTTATCAGCAGTTGGCTTTGGATGAGTATAAGAAACAAGGCGATAGAGAGGGTTGGATTGATGAAGACTTCACCGAGGAAGCCATCGCCTTCATGGCTCAGGACTTCGGTGCCGACAAGAAGAATATCTCAGGTAAGCCTGCGAACATCTTCCAGAAGATGGGTCGAGCCATAGCCAATGTCGGGAATGCTTTTCGAGGAGCTGGCTTCCGTTCCTCTGATGAAGTCTTCCAGACTCTTTACGGTGACACTTTCTTCAAACGTGTTGATCGAGACATGATGCGTGACGCTTATTATAAGAAGCGCCGCCATCAGGATGAGTACAGAAGGCTCATCGCTTCTATCACTCAGGCGGCGTATGTGGATCAGATCCTTCAGCCCTCCACTGTTAGGGCTCTTGAGAGGACTGGTGCCGTTGCTCCAACTGCTGAAATAGCAGCTCGCCTATCTGAGGTTGATCAGCCTACTGATGCAGAAGAGGAAGGCGAAGCCCAAGGCGAGGCGGGTGCAGGCAGATCTGCTAGGTCTAGAGCGAGTGCAAGACCTTCGGACGAGTTCATTAAGGAATTTGAAGAGAGTACGTTTGAGCCTCCTCTTGACCCAGGGCATCGCGCTCTTTCATTAAGAGATGACGATGGGAATGCAGGTATCGTCGTTGCGAAGGTTTACCCTGTAAAGGAAGAAGGAGACAAGAGGGTCCGTCTTGAGTGGATCATGTCGGAGCGTCCCGCCTCGGGTGGTACGCGCGGCTCGGGTTTCGGCTCCCGCATGCTTAATCTGTTGACAGAACTTGCGGATAAGTGGGATATCACGATAGAGGCTACTGCTTCAAGGGCCCCTTCGATGAGTGAAGATGTTGGATTGAAGTTTCCAGACTTGAGGGATTGGTATCTTAATAATGGATTTGAGATTGACCCAGAGTATTTTGCTGAAGATGCAGCAGTTGACATAATTAGAAAGCCTCGCCCTGATTACAATCCTTTAGCCAGTATAAACATCGCTGATGCTGGTAAAGGAAGGCAGTCTCTCAGCCGCTCTTCTTTCAAGAGAGATCCCCGTCAGGACAGCGAGAAGAATCCTGTAGATAGAGACAAGCCCACCCTCCCTCCGTACAAGGCAGTTCCGCAGAGCCGTGATCCTAAGAAGCTCATGTCTGCTGTGACGTGGGGGTACTCAAGGTTTAACTCTGCTGGCGATTTCATGGGAAAGAAGGGGGTGGGCATCCCTGTCTTCATCCCTGCCGGGTCCACCGATCTGTTCGGCGAGCGGCACATCGAGCGGCATAACACAGACATATCTGCAAATACTCCATACGCCAACACTGAAGAGTTCCTTGTAGGGTTCTTTGATCAGTTGAAGAAGTCTCCCAAGGATCTTTCTTCTGGAGAAATACAGCATCATTATGATCCATGGGGACAGAAGATAGTCTTCACTTGGCAGGGTGATGGTTTTACTTCGCCCGGTGTAGTGGTCATGAAGTACACCGATCAGCCAACTGCTTATCTTCAAGGGCCTCGGTATAACGTCATTACTGCATACGCCAATGAGCGTTATGCAATGAACTCACCTCAGGGCAGCTTTGCTACTGGCCCTCGACAGGGTCAGGCTGTCACTACGGATGCTGTCAGAGACTTCTACGACACTGACGGATCATTCGGCAGTCCCTCTGTGGGCAGGCGTGCTGCTAGTCGGCTTGCTGCTGTTTCTTCTGCTGGAGAGCAGCAGGCAATCGATGCCTACATGGGTCCGGGTGGCATGAGGCAGAGGGGGGACAAGCAATCCCTTCTTGATTCCCTGACTAGCGCGTTCCGCACCTATCAAGATGTTCCATTCTGGGAAGAGTTCCGTTATCAGTACATCGACAAGTATGATGCCATCTTCAGGAATGAGAAGGCTGCTACAGCCAAGCTCCGCAAGGAAGGCAAGCTTGGCCTGACTATCCCTGAGATGGCCTCTACTTCGGCGCATGCCATGATGATGTTGAAGGATCGGGCTGGTGCATTCCTTGAGGCAATGCTCAAGTACGGGACCATCGACTTCACCACTGTTGAGGGTGGTGACTGGATGGACGGCACTGTCATTGTTAATGACATGGGTCTTGAGAACTTCGCTGAAGATGCACTCATCTATGCCCCTGGAGAGGGCATCGTTAGAAGGCGAGTAGAGAAGCCTGGAGTGTATGAAGGGAATGGGGGACTTATAAAGATCCTGAGTTCTATCTCTAGGATGAACGACTCCAATGTTGAGAAGTTCTTCACCTACGGTAGAGCCGTTCGTGCCTACAGACTTGATCAGCAGGGTAAGCCTGTCCCTGAACAGTTCAAGGGCGAGAATATGAATAACGCCCTTCAGATTGGTTATGACAATCCTGAGATTGCCATTGCCTTCGGGAACCTTCAGAAGTGGAATAAGTCTCTGGTTGATTTCTCTGTAAAGACTGGCGTCTTGAACGAGCAGCAAGCAGAGATTTGGCTTCAGTACGCTGACTATGTTCCGTTCTATCTAGACACAACCGGAGAGATGGAAGGCGAACTTAGGGAGAAGTTCAGAAGAGCGTCCAACTCTGAAGACGACTTCAAGATGCTTAACAGCATGCTTCCCAAGCGCCCGTCCAAGAAGTACCGGGGATTCAATGAGGGCAATCTCGATGACCCGATCGAGTCCACCATCAAGAACTCGATGGCCCTCATTAACGAGGGCATGAAGAACGTGGCATCCAACAGGTTCCTTAGGAACATGGTTGTCACTGGTGATGCAAGGCGTCTCGACGATACTAACTTCGCTGATCGACAGGTTGAGCATAGTTCTGTCAGTGTCTATGAGAATGGAAAGACTGTCAGGTACTACGTTAAAGATCCCTTCCTTCACGATGTGATGGTTGGTTCGTTTGATGGTCAGGGTCCGCTTGAGGGAATCACCAAGGTGTTTGCACTGCCAGCAAAGATCCTGCGTGAAGGTGTCACAAGGATGCCTGACTTCCTTCTGGCGAATACTACTCGCGATGCGATTCTAAGCTGGCTAACGCACAGCACCAATAGCAATCCTATTAGTGCAACGACTGATTCTATTAGAAGAATCTTCAATGACACTATGGCTAGGGAAGAGGGTGGCAAGTCTACTCAGCAAAGGCTCACTAGGGCCGGGGCTGTCGGCGGTCTAGAGCTAAAGGATGTGGATCTAAAGGGTATTGAGAAACGGTTCAGTCGTAAGATCTCTTCTGCTGGTTCTGTACCTGAGATTCTGACCAAGACTTGGGATCTCCTTGGTGACGTAGGAAACTTCTCTGAGTCGGCTGCTCGCCAGCGTGTATTCGAGAGGACTTACGACCGCGAGCTGAACAGGTTCAGGAAGCAAGGTAAAGAACAGGGTCTCACTGGTGAAGCCCTGACTCAGTATGCTGACACTCATGCCATGGGTCAGGCAGCATTCCAGGCAATGGAAGTTTTGAACTTTAGCCGGAGAGGGAACTCTCCGATGTTGAGGTTCCTCACTGCTACGGTCCCGTTCTTGAACGCCCGCATCCAGGGCTTAGATGTCCTTTATCGAAACGCCTACCATGGTGAGAACACTCTGGGCGTGGATCCCGATGAAGCAAAGAGGGCGTTGATGCATCGCGCTTCCTTGCTCTTCGGGGCTGGCGTCCTTTACTCCTTGATGCATGGGATAGACGACGAAGACTTTGAGAATGTCGAAGAGTACCGGCGTAACGACAACTGGCTGATACCTCTTGGCCCGCTAGCTACCGAGAAAACTAAGTACGCAGCCGTTCCTATTCCATTCGAGGCAGGCATCTTGCTCAAGGTTCTCCCTGAGCAGCTAGTTCGCCTAGCACTTGGAGAGTCTAGTGGTGAAGGACTGCGGGCGGTGGGTCACTCCATCACCAGCACCTTGGCATTTAACCCGTTACCCCAAGCCATCCGACCTCTGATCGAGCAGACAGCTAACTACAACTTCTTTACTGGTCAGCCAATTGTTCCCTTCTTCATGGAGAAGATGGATCAGGCAGAGCAGTACAGGGGAAGTACTACGGCTCTCGCCAGAGTTACTGGCAACCTGCTGCCAGAGTGGGCCGGGATATCCCCTCTTGAGATAGACAATCTGATGAGGGGATACATTGGTTCAGGATGGAACTACATAGACTTCTTTACTGACATCGTCATCAATAGGCCAGCCTTTGGTCTGACTGACAAAGCCGAAGAGCTTGTTACTGAGAAGCCTTTCTTCAAACGGTTCTTGGTCAACAACCTTGGCAGGGGTAATGCGGAAGATTACTACCGCATGCGTGATGAAGTTGATCGTGCAGTTACTACCCTCAACAAGATAGAGAAGCGTGACCCTTCCAGGGTGGCTGAGTATCAGAAGGAAAACTCTGAAGCTCTTAGGGCTAGATCCTACATCAGGGAAGCAGATAAGATTCTGAAGGTCATCAGGACTCAAAGAGACCAAATACGAAGCGCAAATATCTCCAAGGAGGAGAAGGGCGAGCGTTTGCGTAGACTTCGCAGGGCTGAGATAAGGATTTTCTCAAACATGCCAAAGGCGTTTGGCGGGAGGGGTTAGTCTTGGGGGAAAAGATACCTAGTGCTGATGACATTCTTGCCAGTGTGGCGGCAAGACCTGTCCGTAAAAGCAAGGTAGACAGGTGGATGGACGAGAATCCAGACAAGGGGGGTGTCTTCATCGAGGCTGTGAATCGGTCAGTGCTTAGGGGTCTTCCCTTGGCGCATGTTATTAGTAAATGCCAGGAAGTACTGGGTGGACCGCCTGGGTCTATCACAACTGTCCGCGTGGCGTTGAGAAGATATGTCAAAGAAGAAGAGCGAAATTGATCAAGTAGAGGAAATACTTGAGCAGGCTGAGTCGCTTCAGCAAGAAGCTAACGATGTTCTCAGCGGCAATGGGATAGGTGGAGTCAGATCTTTTCTTAACACTAAGGAAAGGCTGGAGATCAGGAGACTCAAGGCATATCTCAAACAGATGGACGAAGAGAACCATTACCTCCGAGAGAAAGTGGAGGCATTGGAGAATCTGAAGTCGCTTGCTGATCCTAAGAAGACAAAGATACCAAGAGCCAAAGGGAAGATCAGGAAGAGTGCGGTCCTTGCTCTCTCTGACATCCACCTGACTGAGCTTGTAGATCCATCTATTACCTGCAACGGCAACGAACATAACGAAGACATAGGCAGACAAAGAGTCCGGTCCATCATGGATCAGGCTCTTTTTTCGTTAAAGGCTCAGTCGAAATCTTCTGACCTATTCCATTTCCACATCGCCTTGCTAGGCGACTTCATGGTTAATGCTGATCTTCATTACAAGATGGAAAGAAGCACTCCGTATGAACCTCTAGTGGAGATGGAGGTTGTCTACTCGATGCTGCATGAAGAGTTGGGAAGACTTCTGTCTAAACAGCCCTGCGACTCAGTAAGTATTACTGGTGACGTGTCTAACCATGACAGGGACACAGACCAGATGCAGCTAGGGATGTCTGCTGACCGCAGCTACGACACCGCTATCTATCACAGACTTTCCCAGATATACACAGAACCAAACTGGCACATAGCGAGAACTTATTACACTTCTTCTACAGTGGGTGACTTCATTACTACTACCCACCATGGGCATGCGAGGGGTGCGTCCATGAAGGAGAACAACTCTGGTGTCATGATCCCGAGATGGGCTTGGCTGTCTCAGCAGCAGAAGGTCTATGACTTTGATCTATGGGTGCAGGGTCATCATCATTCTTCAAACGTAATATCTTCTGAGTTCTTTTCTCATGTGAGCAACGGATGCACGGTTGGTCACAACGGATATGCGAATGACTCTGGCTTCCGACCGGAAGCGCCCAGCCAGCAACTGATATTCATCAACCACGAAACTCGCACGCTCGACCATGTGCAGACCCTTTATGCCTAGACTGAACAGGGTACAAAGATGCACTCAAATATTAAGATGGGCTGAGTCCTTGTGGCCGTCTGGCAAGCCTTGCGTTGTTAAGTTCCCAAAGTATGTGCCTGATGTAAACGGAGGAGCCACCAAGGAGTCGAAGACTTGGCATGGTGTGACATACAGGGAAAGAAACAGTTTCGTCATACACATTTCCCTTCGTAATTGCTTGCAAAAAAGCCAAGCTGTTGAGACACTTATACACGAATACGTTCATGCTTATTTGTGGCCTCCGGCAAAGGTGGAGTTTTTCAGACCTGAGCATGGTCCGCTTTACTGGACAGCTTACGGAGAAATTATGGACGCTTTCATGGAAGGGGGTGGAAGCGATGAGTCAAAGAACTTCCCCTTTAAATAGGAAAATAAAATGGAATGGTTCTCTCAGAATGTGACCGGGATCTTCAACGTAGTAACGACGGTTGTGAGTGTCGCAGCCGCAGTAGCCGCCCTCTTGCCCCAGGCTTCCGGTGCGTCCAACGTGATTGCACAGATCAGGAAGATTGTGGATGTGTTGGCGCTGAACTTCGGGAATGCGAAGAACGCTAGTTCGGAGTAGTTACTTATGAATTCCCTGCTGATGGTTGGCTGTGGCTTGTTAGTCATATGCCTACTTATATTTCTGGTTGTTTACTTTGCTAGTGAAGCCTCTGAAAATAGAAAGAAGGCAGAGAATGCGGAGAGGAATCTTGATGTCATTAGGAGCTTTCAGCAGGGAATGTCCCGCCCACTTGCTCGCGGTAATGATTTGCTTGACCGGCTTAGGTCTAGGTTGCCTAAGTCCTAAAGTGCAAAATCCCCCACCGTGCCCTGGCATAACCCAGTTGGCGGTGGAGGATCTTGAGGTTGTTATCGCTAGTAATGCTTTCATTGATCTTGAGATGTGGATCTCAGAGATGGAAAGATTTTGTAGTGCTATCGAGACTTCTTCCTTCTGACTTTTTGGCTTGTCTTGTTGATGCTCAAAGACTCTACTTCCATAATCTTCTTGACGTTTTCCTTCGCGGTGTCGAGGTCAACGCCATCCCTTATGTATTGAGATAGTAGATGGAAGGATGATTCAAAGCCTTTCTTGAAGAACTTCATATCCCTATAGGTCATGTCTGCAAAGTTCTCACTGAAGGATATTCTGGTCTCTGCCATGTCACTGAAATTCGGTTTAGTCTGTATCACTTTTCTCTTTCTCGACTTCCAATCTTCGCCTTAGATACCAGATAGCTTTCTCTATGTCTTGAATAACATCATCCTTTCTCCCGGCCCTGCTTATGTACTTCAAGGCATTTCCTAGATGATAGTTCAGATCCCAGTCCTCTATCACCTTCACGGGTTCAAAGAGTCTGTCTTTTAAATAGTGGGATGGGCCTTTGACTGGGTCGAATTCATTGTCCATACCTAACTCCAAACAGAATAAAGGGGACTGGGTTACCCCAGTCCCCTTCTTCTTTTATAATAAGCCAGACACTCTGCTTAAATATGCAACTCTCTGGCTGTCCCTAGTATACACAATAAATCTTTCGGACTAGAAAGGGATGTCACCATCCCCTTCTTCCTTGTTCACCTTCTCGTCAGGCTCCACCGTGACATAGGTGTAGTTAGTTCCCTTCTTGCTAGTTCGCTCCCAGCTTGCAACGCGAAGCTTGATGGGATCCTCATCCGAGTTCTTCGCCGCCTCGACAATCCGCCTAAGCGCCAGCCTACTGATCTCACCTGGGCCTGTCTTGGCCGGGTGACGGTCAGTCTTCGCGAACTTATTCGGGTACAGGAACAGCCTCGCCCTATCGTTCTGAGTGTTGTCGTAATCAGCCACTTTACTTCTCCTTTTCTGTACGGCTACCAGCTCTGTGAAAGTGCTTTCTTCCTAGAGGCAAACGCAGACATGATCTTTGCGTGTTCTTCAGGCTTTGATACCTCGATCCTGTCGATCACTTCGCGATTATCCCTAAAGAACTTATTAAGTTCTTTAACGGAATTAGACTCGCTAGCAAAGGTGATTAGTGTAAGAGAGACTTTGTCGTCAGACCCATCATCTGCGCCAGATCCCTCATCCTTTGTCGCCTTACCGACTGCCTCCGTATCTGGATTGCTTTTGCTGCGACTAACGGGACGATCTCTGCCACTGTCAGAAGACTCATCGGAACCCCCATCATCCGGCAAGTCCTCGCCTGCATAGATATACAGACCAAGGCCAAGCATTGAGATGCACTTAACGAGACATCTCATCTTAGCATCTGAGATCTGCCTTGCGTTGGGGTTATTGATGGCGTTGTTCCTGTTGTCCATAACAGGGAGCCACATTGATTCTTGGACATGCTTCCCAATGTAGATAGTGCATGACACTGCACCACTCCCGTCGGGGTACTGCATGTAGTCAAGCAATCCATCTGTGTAGCTATTGGAGCTGAACCCGTACTTCGCGTTCGGATAGTTATCCTTCAGGATCTTCCACGCCCATGCCCAAGACAGGTATGTCAGGTTCATCTTAGACTCTGTGTGTTCGTTCACGTTGATTGAACTCAGAGTATCCCACACCTCCTTAGGCGTGGGGTTATCAGAATCAGTTTGGGTTTTCTTTGCTGCCACCTTACTCTCCTTCTTCCTGACTTTCCTTGATGTCATTCCACTGTTCGCAGAAGTCAGCGACTTGGCAGTAGTTGTTTTCACAACGTACATTTTTAGAGGGCCTGTACTCTACAGAGTACCCCCCTCCTCTCAGGTCTAGAATGTAATCTTCGGCTTCCTTTCTTGTGTCTAGGATCTTCACCGCTCTAGCGCGTCCCTCGCGCATCACGGCAAACTTCCCTGGTTTAGCCCATCTATCTTGGGCAGTGCAAAGATCTTGAACTGCATGAGCCCTAACACGTTCGTCGATGTAGGACTGCCTTCTCTCTTGTGACCACAGAGGGATTGATATGCGGACCACTGGAGATGAGGGGTATCCGTGCTGGTTCTTCCTAGAAGCAGACCAGTCTCGGCAGATCGCAATCACCTCTAAGGCTGAGACAGTTTCGCCCTTAGCCTGCTCGACTAGCTCTGCATAGCAGTTCAGTTGCTTGTGCCATTCGGGCTTCCCCTCTTGGGCATACATCAATGCTGCGGCACTGCATGTCTTGTAGTCACTAAGGATCCAGCCATCTTCAGATGGCGTCTGTAGATCTATCGCGCCGGACAGCATGAGGTTCCCGGGACCGGGGCACCCCATGTACAACCTCTCCTCCGTGATGCAATCCTCGTCGGCACCCTGCTCTAGGACTAAGTGGACAGCAGTGCCGAGTAAGGAATATATCTGGTCACTAACGTCTTGCGTGATTTCAGAATCGTGCTTCTTTCTCAGCCTGAAAACCCGAGGACTGTCTATCAGGGAAGTCACAGAGATGTCGGCATCACCTCTGGAGTACTCGTTACTTTCCAAGAACTTCTCAAATACTCTGGGGAGTTTGTGTTTGTTGGTTGATATCACAGGACATAGTTCCTTTGATTGCAGTTGAAGCGCATGTTAGTTCGATAAAAGAGGAATGCAACTGTGGAAAATGAATTTCGTTGTGTTATTCAGGGGGAGCCCGCGAGTGCCAAGAACCAGAGGCGGATCATAAAGATCCATGGCAGTCCCAGGATAATTAAATCGAAGAAGGCTCTGGACTATTCCAAGGCTTTCAATGAGCAGTGCCCGTCGATGGAGTCTCCCTATGATTGCGATGTCTCTCTATGGGTGAACGTATGGTACGCAAGCCGAAGGCCGGATCTTGCATGCATCGACTTGGTGCAAGACTTATTGCAGGGGCATGCATATAACAATGACAGGCAAGTCAAAGCTTCCATGGCTCTATGGGGGCTGGATAAGGGGAACCCTCGGTGCGAGATCATAGTGAGACCATTACCGGGATTTCAAAACTCTCTCGGCGTGTCATCCATATCGCTCTCCGAGATCTGGGGCATGGATCTAGAGACACCCAAGAAAGAGTGATGGCATGGATACACAGCGATAGGTTTGTCCTGATGTGTGAAACGGCGGGCTGGGATGAGGACTGGGTTGAGGATGTCTTCATGAGAGTGGATGACATAACTGGCTTTGCGAGAGGCCCAATTGCTAGTCAATGCGTAGCGATGCTGAAAAGATTAACGCCAATGGGGGGTGGGTCTTGAATAGACCGATAGCTGACTACATTAATTCCGAGATTGTACCGAGTGGATTGAATAGAAATGTTAGGTCTTGGTGCCCTTCCTGTGGGCCAGACAGGAAGAAGCAGAATGAGAGAACTCTATCCATAAAGCTTAATGAAGATCACGCACTCTTCTTATGTCATCACTGTGATGAGAAGGGTCGAGTTAATTTCAAAGGGGGGTCAAGCGTGGAGTATGACTATGAATTCGAGGAAACAAATGTTGTTTCCATAGACACGCCGAGGCGAGAGGAGAAGCGTGTTGATTATAATGGGGTCACTGATGACTTGATGAAGTGGCTAACGGAGGAGCGGGGGATTTCTCCTGAGACTGCCGAGTCCGCTGATCTTGTCACTTCGGATATCTGGATGAGGGGGAAGGGCGAAGAAGTCTCTTGTCTAGGATTTCGATACAACCATTCCGATGGATCCACTGCTGTTAAGTGGAGGGATTCGGAAAAGAACTTCTCGCAGACCGGGGCGGCGAAGGAGCTTTGGGGTATCGAGAACTTTGACGGTGGTGATCTTGTTATATGCGAGGGGGAGATAGACGCACTGTCGTACCGAGAGGTTGGCGTCTACGCAGTCAGTGTTCCGAATGGTGCGCCCAACAAGCCAAGCACTGGTGTCGAGTCAAGGAAGTATGAGTACTTGATGAGTGCCAGGGACAAGATCGAATTGGCTGATCGTGTAATCATCGCAACAGACAGTGACGAACCGGGCGTACTGCTGGCAGAGGAGATCGTCCGAAGGGTTGGCCGGGGGAAGTGCTGGGTAGTTTCCTACGAGGATGGTTGCAAGGATGCTAACGATGTCCTTGTTAAGCTAGGCAAGGAAGCTCT
>TARA_R110002012_G_scaffold137990_1_pt1 | contig 13904 bp, 15 predicted proteins | sample TARA_R110002012 | Tara Oceans TARA_R110002012 (sample SAMEA4396515) | marine metagenome | biome: Westerlies Biome; feature: [DCM] deep chlorophyll maximum layer (ENVO:01000326); material: water (ENVO:00002006), including particulate matter (ENVO:01000060) such as... | depth 40 m
AATTAAAACTTTAAAAGAACTATTATTATGAGTAAAAAAGTAACAATCAGGCAAAAAGAATTATTAAATCATTTGCCTAAAGCAGTAAGAGCTGAAGCAGTTTATAAGCTCAGTAGTGTCTATGTAAATAGACAACCTTTGAAAGGATTTACAACAGAGGAAGAAAAAAAATATTTAAGTGGAATTTTAGATGTGAATCCAGATCATGGTGATTGGCCTAAACATTCTAAAACATTCTGGGCAGAACTAACTATTCCTGTAGGTTTTACAGGAGTAGAATTAGAAATTGGCTTAGATGAAAATGAGTTTCCTTTAAATATTATGGATTATATCAAATATAGATTTGCTATAAAACATCCTCATGTAGCCTTAACTAAGGAAGAAATGGATAGTATAGCTAGTAAAAAATTCTATATTCAAGATCTTTCAAGAGTCGATAAAGTTAAAAATAATGAGATTCAAGTAAAAAAAGATGCGGATAAAGAATTTATTAAATCATCTTCTGACTTAAAATCTATGAAAAGAATATTAAGACTTATGTCTAATAGTAATCCTGATAGAATGACAGAAGATCAGATTGAAAATTCTTTGTATGAACTTAAGAATAGCAATCCTAAAAAGTTTATTAGAATTGCAACTGATAAAAATTTAAGTTTAAAAGCAGAAATTGAAGAAATGGTTTCAGCTAGTGTTCTAAGAAGAATTGGAAATCAAGTTATTTTTATAGATGAAGTTCTTGGAGATACAATGGATGATGCAATTGTGCATTTAAAAGACAAGAAAAACTCTGGAAAATTAACAATTTTAAGAGCAAAATTAAAAGAATTATCATTAGTATAATATGAATGTAGTAGAAATGCATTTAGCAATTCGGCAAGGAGTGGATAAAATAAATTCACTCCAAGCTGATATGCTTTTATCTCAAGAAATAGATATAGAAGTAAATAAATCTATGTCTAAATTTGTTAATACTAAATATGGGAGAAATAATCTACATGGGAAGGGATTTGAAGAGTCTCAAAAAAGAATTGATGATTTACGTACCTTAGTTACAGAGTATGAAAATTCTGTTACATATAAGGGTAGACATAACAATGATTTTTTTATAGATCAATTTAAATTACCAAGTGATTATTTATATTTAGTAAATCAGAAATCTACTATACTTAGTAATGATTGTGAGACTATAGAGTTTAGTCTTGATAATAATTCTCCCCTATCATATTTTATATTTCCATTAGAATATTTATATTTAGATTTAGAAACTGGAAATCCAATTATTGAGACACCAGGATTTACTGATTCAAATAATACAATTGGGGGGTTTTTATACAATTTACGTATGGTAGCAGATTTAGATAATATTACACAAGGAGATCAAGAGATTTTAGATTTAGGAACTTCAGCTATAGCTCCTTTTGATTATCCTACTGATTTAGAAACGTTAAGACTTACTATGTTACATCCATCTAATTGGGCTTCAGGTATTGAAATTTTTTGGGAAGAACATGGACAAATAAATGCTCCTGGATCTTTTATTGTTACGGTAGATACAAATATATATGACTGGTTTAACTGGGATATGGCTACAACTAATAGTGTGTCTACTACAAATGAAGTAACACAATTAGTTGGATTTCATAATCCTATATCAGGATCTTCTGCTTCAACAGTAGATCAATGGCCTAAAGTTAATGCTCAATACACTGATAGTTTTGCAAATTCAAAAAGAATAACTTCTGCTACATCAAGAAGTATTGCATTTAATAAGTTTATCCAACAAGATGATATATTTAAACTTTTAGAAGACCCTTTTAATACAACAAAACATACTTCGCCTTTAACTACTATAAGAGGAAGCTATATTGATATATATACAAGTGATATATTTATAATAGATAAGGTGAAAATTACTTATATAAGAAAACCAAAGGAAATTTCATTAACTTTGGATACTAGTTGCGAATTGCCAGTTCATACTCATAGAGAGATTGTGGACATGACAATAAGCAGCATTTTAGAGGGACTTAATGACCCTCGATATAAAACTCATCAATTAGAGGTGAGTAAAAATGAATAATTATTAATTAAAAAAAATTAAAAAAAATGGCAAGACATTTAATAATTGGAGACGGTACATCATATGGAGTGACTTCCGGGTTAGTCGATGATGGTGCAGTTTCTATACAAAAATTAAGCTCTTCAGGACCAACTGAATTGGTAACTGGAGAAACAATTGCAGATTCTGAACAAATAAGAATTATAGGTGGTGGTAGTGATGGTAAAGATATTGTAACACCTTGGTTTTATGGAAGAGATGTAATTAACTATAGTGGTAAAAGTTATTCAGCAGCAGCTGCACAAACTTCTACTATTTTACCAGTTACAACTTCAGCGGCAGCATCAAAAGAAATTGAGATTAAGTTTGTTAATCTTAGTTCTTCTGAAAGAGAGATGTTTAAATACTCTGTAACTATTGCGGCTAGTTCAGCGGTTGCAACAGCAGGTGGTGCAATTAATAATGCATTTAATGCATTAACTAATGTACCAGATTGGTTAAATCCTACATCTTCATTATCTACTGCAACTGTAACTTTTACAGGAGCAAAAAGAGGTGATACAGCTCAGAGTGGAAATTCTTGGGATTATGAACCAGTAGTATTTAAAACTATAGTTTCTATTAATCCAACTACTACTCAAACTTATACAGTTACAGATAACGTAATTGATGCAACTCCTGGATATGGTGATGGATTTGCAGTAAAAGCTTTTGAAAATGCAGTAATGGGGACTTCTCATGGATACTATAACAGAGTTCAACTTCCTAATTCTCCTACGAATCAAGCAGTAACAGGTACTACTTATGATATGTACTCTATTGTAGCTACTAAAGATGGTTCTTCATATTCACAAATTAATGGAGTTGATAACTTAATTGAAATAAATGTTGCATTACCAGCTGGAGACGCTGATGGTGTAATTTTTGAAAACAAACTTAATGGGTATTTAGCATCAGCTGGATTTACACCTGTTATTTTATAATACTAACCTTTAAAAAAATAAAATAAAATGGCACATCCAAAATTAATAACAGCACATGCTAAATACGACTTTGCAGTCGATGGTGGTGCTGCGAGTACAATTGTACCAAGTAACTCAGCAATTATTCCTGATAATGCAGTTATTACAAATGTTTATCATAGTACTACTACAGCTTTAACAAGCGGTGGTTCAGCTACTCTAGCTCTTACAACTGGAGGAGTTACTTTGAATGCTGCAGTCGCTTTTGATAATGCAGATTATGCAGACGAAAGTGTAATTGTTAACGCAGTTAACGATAAGACTACATCTTCAACAGGTATACAGTTTGTAATTGCAACAGCAGCTTTAACTGCTGGGGTAGTTGATGTTTACGTACAATATTATACTTCTGCAGTTTCTGCATAAGTAGTTACTTAATTTAAGACTTATAGGGGGCATTAGTCCCCCTATCGGTCTTTTTTTTCAAATAATCTAAAAAATAATTTAATATGGCATTTAATATAAGTGTATTTAATTCCTGTAAATTTTTAGCAATTAGTGTTTCTAGATATACTGCAACTGTAAATTCAGCAGATATTGTTATATCTAATATTGATTCTAATATAGCAGGAAGTTATACAGCGGCAGTTACTTATGATACTAGTGGAAACGGAAATATAAATATCCCAGTCAGTAATTTATCAGCAGCTAATGGGGCATTTAAAGTTTGTGTAGTAGAAGATGGAATAGAAATAGCCTGTAAACCAATATTACTTAAATGTGATATAGATTGTTGTTTAGTAAAACTAACAGACGAGTTAATAGATTGCTCATGTGATTGTCCTAGATGCGCTAGTACAATGGCTAAAGCACAAAAAATATTTTTACTACTTGCAAGTGCCCAGTCTGCAGTAGAAATAGCAGGATCCAATACAGATAATTCTGGGTATCATCAAGATATATTAGTAAAATACAAAAAAGCAAAAGAAATCTGTGACAATAGTTGTGGATGCGATTGCTAATTTTATAAAATAGCATATGGCAGACTACGATTATGAATATGAAGAATTCGATGCAACTTCTAGCGAGGATGATGCAGAACAAGCTGAAATAGAACGATTAGAACGTGAATATTTCTATGCAGAAGTTTTTGATGTTGTAGCTTCTTCTGACGTAGAAGACGCTAGAATAGAAGTAGAAAGAATAATAGAAGAAGCATCTGATACTTACTATGATTATACCTTAAAAGATTTATCTAAGGTAGTAATAAAAAAGAATCCTTTAAATCCCATAAATTTTAAAAATGTTCATGCTACGTATGACATAGGTGCAGAATTTACTAGGTCAGTACCTAGTTCAGGTACAAATGCTCCTAGGTATATTTCAGTACAGGCTTATAACTGGTATGCAATGAGCGATGATGTCTCTTATGAGCATGATGCAGAAACTGGACTAGTTATTAAAATAACTAAAAAACCTTCTTCAGGGGCAGGATGGGATAAAGTAACTAATGTTCGAGATCTAACAAATTATAGTAATACTTTTGTACATCCCCCATCTATTAGTGGAGGAGCTGTTGCTCCTTATTTAACTATATCACAAGATGCTAATCATGTTTATTTAGAATATAGAAGAGATGCTTTTGATCAATATAGCACGTCCTCTAATCTTGGAGCAACTAATGGACTAGTAGATATACAAATTAAAGTAGAATTTCAATCTAGCCATTTTGAAAAGTTTGATATTAAAGCCCCAATAGGTACCCAGTTTAGGAATCCTCTATTTGGGCTAGGTTATAATCCTGGTAATATGGGGGTTAGTTCTTTTGTTCAAGAAGTAGAGACGTGTAGTAGCCAAACAGCGCTATACTATAGTAAGGGAGCAAATGTATTAGGAACAGGAAGAGCTTTAGCGGGAACTTATGGAATTTTAACTCAATATAAACCAGTTTTTGATCCAAGTGGTTCATTTAACTATGTAACATTTTACCAAAAATACGGTTCTCCAGGAGTTTATACAGGACTAGAAACTAATTTTGTTCATCCTATATATGTTTCTCATTCAGATCCATTACAACTCAGTATATTAGCTACAGCAGATTTAACAATAATAAGTGATTCTACATCAGCAAAACAAGAGATTCATAGACTTGATACTGTATTACAAAATAGTACTGGTGGTTATTGGAATACAATTGCTGGTCATAATGAACTTTGGTATACAAATAATCTTATAAATGCACCATCATATAATCAACATGCTTATTATTATATAGGGCAAAGCCTTACGAATCTTAATGATACTATAAATGCTATAAGTTCACAAAATCACAATCAGTTATTTACATATACTGTTTATTATGCTGAAAATCTTAATTCATGTAGAGCAACTTCTAGTTTTGAATATGTTGTTTGTGATGAGATAGGTAATCCTAGTAACTTTATAACAACAGCTCAAGATTGTAATGGATCTCCTATTCCAGCATCTCATTTACCAGGAGGCGCTGTTTATCAAACCGGTGTAGTTAGTTTTATTTCTGGTGAATGTTGTGATCCTTGTACATTACAATTAGCAGCAAGTGGTTTCGATGCTGATTTTGGTTCTACTAATGGTTATATTAAATGGACTACTCTAGATTCTTTAAATAATGCTACTGGAGATCCTTGGGGAAGTGGTAGTTTATATACTGTTACAGTTACTGCAGCTAGTGGTGCTAGTTTAACAGGAACAGCTGCACCAGCAGGAGGTAGTACAGTTACTGTAGCTGCAACAGTTAATGATACAGCAGGAACAGCAAATAGATTTACAGTATCAAGTAATTCGCAAATAGTACCTGGAATGAAAATTAATTCTGGGCATACATTCCATGATGCTGCTACAGGAGGTAATGCAGTTACAGCTTATGTAGGAGAAGTTTATGCTGGGAATTTAAGTAATAATGCTACAGAGTTTTATTTAATAGATAATGTTGGTAATTCAGTTTATTCACAATCAGATGCTACTCCTAGTTTAGTATTTGGTACAGGTAATTGGGGAATGTTTGGGGCTTTAGCTCCTACTACTAATGCTAATCCTTATTATGAATTATGTGTAACTGATGAAGCTGGGTGTCAAGTATGTACAACGATTATTATTAAAGAGGATGATGAGCAAGCTGGATGTACAGATAGTAGTTCTCCTAACTACAATTCTTCTGCTACTATAGATGATGGTTCATGTATTTTATGTGATGCTACTAGTGGATACCTTCAGGATCCAAATTCTAGCACTTCACAAGAAAGCCTTTTTGATAGTTTTTCATCTACATCAACATCAGCTACATATAATAGTGGATATGGCTCTGCTACTACACATAATAGTGATGGGGTATTAAATGTATCAGCTTCTACTATAGCATCAGCTTTTGGTTATCTAACTTGGGATGCTAATTCTAAGTTTGAAATATTAGTATATAAAACACATAATCCTGCAGAACCGAGTACGGCAACAGGAGCTACATTAGTACAAACTATAAATGCAGGGACTTTAAATAATGTATCTAATGCAGCTGCTACTATTTCTAATTTAGCTTATGGTTATTATACTTTAAGGTTTAGGTATGTAGACACAAATAGTGTCAGTACAATGGAAAATTGCTGGTCAGAATTTCATGCTAAAGTTAAAGCAAAAGGTTGTTATATTTCATCAAATGCAAACTTTATGGGTTTGCCAGCAAATGTTGATCTTCAAGAACCACAATCATCTTTATGTGCAGTAGATCCATGTTGTATACTATCTCCTTTAAATACAATAGGTAGTGGGTGTGAACTAGGTATAGAATTTACTATAGCCTGTGATCCAACTAGAATTATAGATCCTCTTTATCTATATTTTAGTCCTGATGGTATTACTTGGACATTACTAAGTGCTACTACTCTTGGAACAGTAGTTAGTGGTACTTATAACTTTGGTCCACTAAATAGTGGAACTAATCATTTTCAAATAAATGGTACTGGATATTATAAAGTTGAAGCAACTGCAACTACAACTACTGGAGGAGTTTGTTATTTAGAAGAGCAAGGATATTTTCAATGGCCTATTACTGGATGCACAGATCCTTTAGCCTATAATTATAATTCAACAGCTACTTGTGATGATGAGTCTTGTGCATATGAGAGTTATGATTGCGATGGTCAGGGGAATTGTTATGATCCAGGTACAGGTCAAGGTGCTTATCAAACTCCGGCAGATTGTGCAGAACATTGTACCGCTGCTATTATTCCTGGATGTACAGATACATGTGCTTCTAACTATAATGCTTCTGCAACAGTTGATGATGGATCTTGTACATATAGAGCATGTTTAGATTCAAATGCAACAAATCAATATTGGAGTTGTGATTGTGATTCAGTTAAACTAAATGCTACTATAAATGATCCAGATTGTTGTGTAACTCCATGTACTTTAGAAGAAACAATAACAGTTACAACTACAGATACTACAAGTACTTGTACAACATATAACGCTGATGGATCTGTATATATAGTATTTAATAATAATAATGCGGCTACACATTGGAATTTTGATATATATGATTCCTTAGGAACTACATTTATTACATCGGTTCCTACTTCTGGAACTTCATATGCAGGATCTACAACAACATCGGATACATATTCTACATTATTAAGTGGTGTTTATACGGCACAAGTAACTACTAGTCTTGGATGTACATATACAAAACAATTTACTATTGGGAGTACTAGTGTAGATTTAGGTTGTACTGATCCAGCTGCAGATAACTATGATTCAACAGCAGTTTGTGATGATGGTTCATGTATTATATGCGGATGTCCTGATCCAAATGCAAATAATTATAATCCAAATGCTACTACAATATGTCAGTGTGATTATGATATAGATGGAGCTACTCCTTGTGTTCCTGAGACTGCAGTTCACTTTATAGAAAGAATTAGAGGATGTATTACTTTAAAAGGAACAGATTGGTTACTTGATTATAAATTAGGGAGAACTAATGATTGTCTTATAATGGATAAATGGAAACTAATTTTAATAGAATATCTACTAACTCAAGATAAAGAAGGAATAGATTGTTTATATACTTGTGCTGATTTAAGTATTTTAAATAGTTCCAATCCCCAATTTAACGCAATGCATGCTTCTATTCAGACTTGTTCTGAGATATGGATTCAAGGAGGGCCAAGTACAGGAATTAATCATGATCCGAATCATAAAGGTGCCTACTTACAATCGGGTGGAGGTACAGTAGTTACTTCATATGATGGCTATCCAACTGGATGGTTTGGATATGTTGATCCAGGACAGGGACCTACTGTTACTCATCCATTATATACAGGGGCAGCAAAATCAAATTTAACTTTTGTAGGAGATGTAATTAAATTTGATTTACCAATAAATCATCCTTTAGCTAGCGATTTAAATGGTACAATATGGGAATTAACAGCGATTCCAGAAGGAATAAATACTTGGAATGCTGCTGGAGGACATCAAGGATGTAACCTACAAAAAATAACTCATTATACAATATGTGGGAATTATACAAAAATAGATGTTACAGAAACTACAAATTATTACGAAAAATTTCTTAACTTTGTGAACAAATTTTGTAAAGACTGTAATATATCAATATTATAAATATTAAAAAATAAAAAATAAATAAATAAATTATGGCATCAAATATAAATATATATGATTTAATTACTTTAGCTAAGAATAGTGTAGATGCCAATGACTTTTTAGAATTGGCTAATTCATCAACTAAGCAATATAAAAAGATTTCAGTATCTACATTATTCCCATCATTATCTACATCAGGTACATCAAGTGAAGCTCTATTTGTTAGTACAACAAATAAAAATCAACTAAATTTTAAAGGAATAAAATCAGGAGATACAGGATTATTAACTGTAGCTACAACTTCAAATAATATAGTACTAACAGCATTAGAAGCTGGAATAGATCTTAGTTTATGTGATAATACAACTTCAGAATTTTCAACAGGAGTAGATTTTACAGGAACTATAACTGGTGAAAATGCGGTAGCAAATGGAGGTACTGGATTATCTACTATAGCTAAAGGAGCGATGCTTTATGCAAATGCTGCAGACTCAATAGCAGCTACATCAGCATTATCTACAAACGGACAAATCCTTATAGGTAATGCAACTACTGGATTTCCTAGTGTAGCTGGTATTACAGGGGGTACTAATATGACTGTTTCAGCAGGAGCAGGTACAATTACTTTAGATGCTAATCAAACAAATGCAGAAGCAAACTTTGATCTTAGAAATGCAGCAGGAGATACAACATATAATATAGACACTCATGCTGGTGATGGATGGATAGCAGGAGATGGTACAGATGGAGGACTAACTGTAGATGCTTCTGATAGAGTTTATATAGGGGCAACTGGAACTAAAGTATTTAGTGAAATTTTAACGTTAGCAGGAAATCTTAGATTTACAGGAGCAGCAACAATAAAAAATACTGCAGTTACTAGTAGTGCTACAGGAACAGCTTTAACAATAGAAAGTGGTGGATCTGCAGATGGTAACTCAGGGCATTTAAATCTTACATCCGGAACAGCTAGTGGTACTGGTACAGGAGGTAGTGTAATAATAACAGCTGGTAAAGGTGCTACAGATGGAGATATACAATTAAAAACTTATACAGGAAGTACAGCAACAGCTGCAGTAACAATTGGAGCAGAAGGACAAGATGTAACAGTTAATACAGGAGATGTAATTATGTCTACTGGAAATGTTTATATGAGAAATTCATCTAATCCAGATGTAATTAAATATCAAGGAACGCCAGCTAATACAGATGATGGTACAGCAGTAGTATCAGCAGCAAATATATTAACAGGTATAGTAACATGTACTCCTACAGCAGATAGAAGTAAAGCTACAGATACAGCAGCTAATTTAATATCAGGATTAAGTTTAACTGCAGATCAAGATGCATTTGATTTTAGTTTAATTAACTTAACAACTGATGGGCAGGATAATGTAACACTTACTGGAGGAACAGATGTATCACTTGTAGGAAATATGGTAATACATGCACAAGATGCAGCAGATGATGCAGTATCTATTGGTGTAGGTAGATTTAGAATAAGGAGAACAGCCTCCGATGCTGTAACAATGTATAGAATAGGATAAAACTAATAATAACAAAAACCAATAAATAGACAAATGGAAACAATTGAAAAAGTAAAAACAATGAAAACAATTAATGCAACTAAACAAGAACTTGTAGATCTTATTAACGGATTATTTCAAGTTCAAGAATTAAAAGGTAAAGACTTTAGTCTTTTAGTAAGTAAGAATATACATATCTTACAAAAAAATCTTGAAGAAGTACAAAAAGCAGGTACGCCTTCAGAAGAGTTCTTAACATTAGCACAACAAGTAAATGAAATTGCTAATGCAAATGCAGAGGATTCTCAAGAAAAAATTGATAAACTTGAAAAAGAAAATAAAGAGTTAGTTGAAGGAAGAAAATCTCAAATGGCTGAAGTATCAGAAATGTTAAAAGAAGAGGTGGAGGTAGAACTTCATATCTTACCTGAAGCATTTTTACCAGAAGAAGTAACTGCTAAACAGATTAATAATATAATAAAGATATTAGAATAATAGTAATATCTTATTGGAGAGCACGAGTATAATATGAAAAATATATTTTTATTATTTACGGTATTACTAACATTTGGGGCTACTGCTCAAGTTAGTTTTGATAATTATATAAAAGATTATGATTTTAAAAAAGCTCTAAAAAAACATTTAAAATTTTCTACTATTTATGGGGCAGTAAATGGAGGTACTTCTATATCAGATGTAAAAACATTTTCTGTTACTTCTAGACAATTAGAAGAAGATGTAATAAAGACTCCTTATGATTATTCTGTAACTATTGGTATAAGAAAAATAGCTAGATTTGGATATGAAAATAGAGTTAGTACATTTTATGATGGTACTGAATCTAATTATACAGATGCAGCTACAGTAGGTAAAGTAAGAGGTTTTGAATATTTATTTGAAATGGACTATGCTAGACAACAAGGTATAGACTATATAGATCAACATCATTTTATTCGATATAGTTCTGATGATGATTGTGAGGGACCTTTTTGTATTGATCATTTTGCAACTAAAGTAGAATATTTAAAAGATGGTTTTGCTGATATAGAATATTTTGAACTATCAGAAAGATATAGATATAAAAAAAATAAAAATTTAGCATTTAGTATAGGTGCAGCTCATAGGTTGTCAGAACCTTATGGATATGACCCTCTAGAAGAATGGATATTGTCAAACGGAAGTTTGCATTATACATACTTAGCAATACAAGAGGGTTACACTATAGATGTATATAATAGTGAGTATAAAGACCCTAGTGGCAATATAGTTGCTACAAATAAAGAGGTCTGGGAAGAAAATGTTATACCTCAGGTATTGGCAGATTATTCTGAAAAAAAACGAAATGAGTTAAGTAGACAGATTCAACATTCTATGATTATTGGATTTGATTATTATCACTATACTAAAAAACGATGGTTACATGCTTGGGGTAATCTATTACCATATCACTATAATGATGGAAGTGAATTTTCTTATCATAATTATATAGATGATGATCAATGGTATGATTATTCAGCAGGCTTAATATATGGAGTAAAAGTTGATAAACACTTAGGTTATTTTGTGGAAGGCAAGTACAATAAGTACTGGAACAGAGAATGGTATGATTTTAAGTTTGGTGTAAATTATGTCATTTTCTAAATTAATTATTAAAACTAAAACAAAAACATGAAAAAACTATTATTAACAACAGTTACAATTTTAACAACACTTTGTGCAAGTGCACAATTTATGGCGTTATCAACGCTAAACAAAGTAGAAGGAATTGATCCGATTAAACCAAGTACAACAGAAGTTTATGATGGTGAAGTATGTCCTACTACTGATACTGAGGATTCGTGGAATATCACTGATAAAATTGGTATTGGCTATCAAGTAAATGAAAAACTTATGGTAGGTCTTACTAAAGATGGTGAGGACAATTATGAGATACTAGGACGTTACACAATTAAAGATGCATTGTGGGCTACTTGTATTTATAACTATGAAAAGGACTCTGAAGCAGAAATGTCAGATAACTTGGATGTAGGTATCGGGTACTCTTTAAAAGTATGGAAAGGATTATATATAGATCCTAATTATACTTTACCTTTAAAAGAAGATGAAGAAGGCAATAGAGAGGGAAGTTTTAATTTAAGCTTTTCTTATAAATTTTAATCAAATATTAATTAAACAAAAATAAAACATGGAAAAAGTAACAAATTATTTAACAGAATTTTTCGGAGGATTAATGGCAGTAATGATGTCAATTCTTCCAGTAACAATTTTATGGTATGTATTAACAGGTGGAGACGTTTGGGGAATGGATGTTATAACTAATCTTACAGCATTAGTAAATAACTTCGGAACCGGTGGATTTACTGGATTAGTTGTATTAGTACTATTAGCAGGATTTTTTATAAAGAAATAGTATGTATACATATAACATTGAATTATTAAGGGTAGTTGATGGTGATACTATTGACGCTAAGATAGACTTAGGATTTGATGTTAGTATAAAAAAAAGAGTGAGGTTTTCAGGGGTTAACGCCCCTGAATCTCGAACTCGTGATTTAGAAGAAAAAGCAAGAGGTTTAGCAGCTAAAGATAGAGTTAAACAATTATTAGAAGGATGTAATAGAATACAGTTAGAATCTCATGGAGTAGGTAAATATGGAAGATGTTTAGGAGAGTTAAGTGTAGATAAAATAGATGGAAAAGAATGTTTAACATTAGTTAGTATAAACGAATTATTAATAAAAGAAGGCCATGCAGTAGAATATCATGGCGGTAAAAGATAAAAGAATGAATTGGATAAATAGTTGGGCAAAGGGCAATAAAAAAGAAAAGTATGAAATAACTTGTAGGCTAGGCAGGCTAACTGTACTAGAAATAAAAGCTTGTTTATTTTGTAAAGAAGAGTGTACTGCTAAAAGACTTAGACTAATAATATTAAATTTAGGATTTGAGTTGTAATGACAATGAAAGACGACATATCATTAATGGAACATAGAATGAATTCAATGGAAGAAAAATTAGACAAAATGGATGGTAAGTTAGATATGTTAACTGAAAAGTTACTTGACCCAGATTATGGTGTAACAGCTAGAGTAAATAGAAATACTACTCATCGTAAGGTAATGAGTAAAGCTCTATGGGTTATTTATGCAATAGTAATAGGAGTAGTAATTAAAATGATTTGGAATTAAAATGACTAAAGAATTAAATGAAGATAGTGGATTTAAGGTAAGTATAAAAACTTTAATTGCAATAGGATTTGCAATGGCTACAGTTATAAGTATGTGGTTTATGCTACAAGCAGATATAGACGAAGCTAGAGAACTGCCAGAACCTCCACCTCAAGATGTAACAAGAATGGAGTTTGATATGAAAGATCAAATGATACGTAATACTATTATGACAACTCAAAAAGATGTAGAGGAAATAAAAAAGTCTATGGAAAAAATAGAGGATAAATTATATAATAGATGAAAGATACAGTTACATGGAAATTATTTAGTAGTTATTTAATCATACTTTTTTTTATGCTACTATGTGGTGGAGCATTTAGTCAGATTCAAGTAGCTCAATTTAATGCTAGTTGGAACTCTGCAAATGAAGTTACTTGGATACAAAAGCTTAGTGATTGTAATACTATTTCATATGTTGATATAAATAAACAAGCAGATATGGCAAAGAAACATAAAATAGCAGTTATACCTACTATTATAATATTTAAAG
>TARA_R110002012_G_scaffold63318_4_pt1 | contig 13903 bp, 16 predicted proteins | sample TARA_R110002012 | Tara Oceans TARA_R110002012 (sample SAMEA4396515) | marine metagenome | biome: Westerlies Biome; feature: [DCM] deep chlorophyll maximum layer (ENVO:01000326); material: water (ENVO:00002006), including particulate matter (ENVO:01000060) such as... | depth 40 m
GAATTCAATTTTTTCAACTTTGTTGGGCTGCGATTGGCTAAAAATAGGCTTACGGTAAATATACCCTTTCACGAGCATATTTTGTATATTATTATATACAGGATCAATAATTTCTGCAGGTAGGTTAATTACTCCAAGTACACCATCTTCAACATACCCTTCGTGAATAATTTGTTCAAAGAAAACTTCTCCTTCTACTAATAATTGTCTAAAGTATTGCCACCCTTTGTTTTTTAAATCGTAATATTCTACGTACCGGTGAAATTGTTTATCTAAAATTTCTTTTTGTTCTATAGTAAGATCAATATCTTTAAACTGTAATTTAGTAATCCAGCCCGATTCATCCGGATTAATAGACTCGTCACAAATTTCATCTAAAGCATCTGCAACCTCAGAATAAGCGGCCATTATACGATAATCCCTTAATCTACCTTGCTTATCGTCTTGGATGTTTGCATACATTACATCGCCAAAAGAAGAATCTTTAGCAAAGTCGCCAATTGGTATATTATTATATGGATTAGAAGATGAAACAGAAGCTTTTGCTAATGCTTCAGCTCTTCTCATCCCGGCTTTTTGAAATAATTTATACTTTGGATTTAGAGCATCATTTTCACCTCTACCATCAGTTGAATAAGGTAGTCTATTTTGAATGTATTGAATTAAATTTCTACCAAAAGTAGAAGCACGTCCATCGTTTGTCACATAAGAACGATTTTGATTTGAGCTAGTTGTAGATCCGGATCCAGGCATCTTATATATATTTATGCTAAGTGTATGATAGAGCTAGTGGCTTGGTATGATGTTGCCCAACCAGCTTCGTTTGCTGTTACTAATGTAAAGTTTCCATGACCACTTAGAGTATTTGCTGGAAAATAGAAACTTACTATATTACCATTTGCTACAGTAAAGTTTGATTCATCTAATTTATAACCACTTATAGTAGGTACGTTATCGTCACCTGACGTTATAATTTGATAATTAGTAAAGAACTGATCAATACCATAAACGTTATTTGTGTTTTCTGAACTAAGGTAAAAATTATTACTATAATTAAATCGTTTTCCAAACAATAAGAAGCTGTTGTCGACTGTTGATAATATTGGCACTTCGTTTCTCATTTCGACATTTGCGCCAGTAGCGGTGTAAAATATATTTGTAAACTCAGGTCGGCCAGAAACAGTAACCATTTCCGAGTAATTTGTAGGTACAGTATCATTATAACCAGATAATGCACCATAGCCTTGAGTTTCATAACTATCTACAACTTCAACTCTATCTAACGGATTGTAAATTCTATTACGTAAATCGACCGCTACAAAATTACTATCAACTTTGTAAATTGTACCCTGTGTGTCTTTCTTTTCCGGAAACAACCAACCTTTAATAGTAAATGTTGTATCTACAGTTATTCTAAATTTATCGCTATATGTTGTATCTGTGGGTGTATTATAAGATAGTTCACCAGACCATAAAACTTCACTTCTAATTTCTTGTTCATACTCAGCTCCAAACGCTTTTGGTACAGGCCAAGATAAAATAATATATGGGTTGTTATAAGGAACAAAATTAGATATAATTTGGTCAACATCTTCCATGTATCTAGCTAAGATAGACATACTTACTTCTAAGTTTACAGGAACCGGCATTAAGAATTTTGATGATGCCCTAGGATTAGAATCTATTTCAGCTGGAATATATGTAGGGGCTAATTTATTAAAAACACGTGACTCGTCTCTAGAAATACTCGTTAAATTTACAGCAACTGCAGGTAATGTAATGTTTTGAGCTTTATTAATAATATCATACATTACCCGATGCTTTGGAGCAAATACATATCTCACCTCAATGTTAGATTTAGCAGATCTATCTTTATTCCATCTACTTATAACTACATCATCAAAAGCCGCAATAAACTGCGTTAAAAGATTCTTTACCTCAAAATGAAATGCTCTTTTCTTCATTCTTATATATATTTATTACAAAAACCTATCGATGAAATATTTTGGTAACTTATGCTTGTTTTTAACAACACTTTCTACAATAGCGCCGTCTAAGATATAGGTTGTACAGTAATCTTTTTTAGATCGTACGCCTCTGCCGCATGACTGAATTACCGAGCATAACATTTTATTAATATACCAATTAAAATCACTATTCATAAGTCTGTCAATTCTCTTATCTTTTGTTGGTAGGTATGGCGCTTTAACAATAATTTGAAATCTAGCTAAATTATCTTTTAAGTCAACACCATGAGACATAGAAGGTGATACCATTACTGTAGGATCATTATTTTTTAAATGTTGTTCTAATATTACTTCGTTACGTACCCCTGGCTCTCTAATTAAAAATCGCGAATCTTTTAATTGCTTTAATAAAAATGATGTTATAGTATTGTTGTGCGTATGAATAATGCCTTTATCATTTTTATGATATTCACAAATTTGCTTTATTTGTTCTACTACTTTAGGTAAGCTACGTTTTAAGTTATGATAATTTAACTTAACTTTTGTATTACAAAAAATAGGAGCATTATTAGCATTAAAGGATGATTCTGCTTCAACATATTTAAATTTATCTATACCTAAACTTTTGCAAAAATTCGAAGGATCAATAATTGTAGCCGACATTAATATTACTTTATCAGCATACTTAAACAATCGATTAGAAAGATTATTCACCTTTAACGGCATAAAATTAATACCATCTCTGCTTGTTTCAAAAAGGTATTCGCTTTCATCCCAAGTTTCTATAATTAAAGAAAGCTTAGTATGTAGGTTACGTATTCCTACTAACTGCTTTCTTGTTTCAATAATAAACCTTTTATTATTACTGTTTGTATTAGTAATAATATCTCGTAGTTCATCTATTTTATCACTTAAGTCAATCAATAAGTTAGTAATCCATTTTATAACGTTTGTATTATTTTTTGAGTAAAAGGGTCTGACTACAATATCCATTTTACTTAACATTTCAAAACTAACATTACATGAAAATTCTTTTACAAGCTGATCTTCTAACTCTGCCGCCTCATCACAAATTAAATATTGTCTTTTCTTTACATGGTTTGGTAAAGAGAAAAACATATTATAATTTAAAGCAGCAAAAGTATTTGTTAAGGCATCTCTACGATCGTTATGATACGGGCACTTATGACTACGCCTATGATCTTCTAATATATTTTTAGGCATAATTAGCGATTCTAATTCAACATCAATATTTGAATCAATTGTACTAATGTAATTACTCTTACCTTTAAGTATAGTTGTACCTTTAAATAAGCTTTTGTATTGATCCTGTAAAGCTTTAGTTATTGTAAGCGCAAACGTCCCTGCTGGTTGTTCATCTTCACATTCTTGTTCATGTGAATACACACCAGATTGATCCATTTTAAATGCGACATACGATGTTATTAGATCTTTAAAATCTTGAGTTGGTTCGTTAGACGCATTAGCAAGAGTTTTTGATATAAAGCTTTTGCCTGAACCTGTTGGCGCGTTGCATACAACAAACTTATAACCATCATTAAAAGCTTGATCAATATTTTTAAGTAATTTTACCTGCGCGGAGTTAGGAGTATAACCTTCCGGAAATTTATTTAACAAGCCACCTACCACACCTTATTATAAGGTAGCCTCTTCAGAAGGCCATATGTAAACTAGGTTGTTATATATTTTAGATTTGGAAGATGTATCTAGACATTTTACTTTATTAATTTGTCCCTTAGGGACAAATGAACTAAGATGATAATTTAATACTGCTTCATTTCCATCTTGTTCTAGACATATATCAAACGGATAAGGTATTTCATAGTTTTTTATAGAATTTTTATATTCTAAAGAAAGATTTATATAATATTGTTTTATCTGAAATATTTTTAATCTCCCTCTTTTAAGTACCTTTTTATCTGTTCTTATAATTATATCTCTAAGCAAGAATGGCTTAAGATGGTCTGTAATATTTTCTAAACTATTATTCATGAGTTCATAAAATCAAATTTTTGTTTTGCTGACATTGGGTAAATATTTTCATTAAAGTATATCCAAAAATCATCATTAGCAGGTATCTCCTGAATTAAGTTACATTGATACATGTTTATGTTTCTGTAATCTTGCACTAATATATCCCAAGCAACAGTAAGATCATCCGGTCCTAGATATGCTTTAGGAGGTCCTTTTGGTGCAAAGTAATTAAGCGATATTCGTCCGTTTACAGAGTTTAATAACTCAATAGAATTTGTACATAGCATTCTCCTCGTAGGAGCTAGACCTGATTTTTGTATCCTACGTGGAAACCTTACCTCACACACATGTGTTTGTAAAAGGGGATTAAGAGTCGCTTTTTGGACTATCATCTTTCTTTTTACAAATTCCAAACATTCTCTCTTCGTTCAAGAATACTCCAGTTTTAACTTTACCTTTACCGGTAATAGCTACACCGTTTATAGTAACACCCATGTTGTTTGGAAAAACTACAACATCACCTTCCTTCGCATATTTAGCATCAGGACCTGCTAAAACTACTCTACCCTTTCTCCAGGCCTTATTAAGGGCGTTTGTTGGAATTAAAATTCCGTTACGTTCTATTTCACCTTCTTGTGTTTCATCTACATATTCAATTAATAAAATATCGTCAAAAATAAAACTTAATTCATAATCATCTATACCAAAGTCTCCTTTTTCAGATTTAGATAAATCAATTAAGCTTCTAGTAGGTGCCAAATTATCTATACTTGCCATTGCCATATAGATCTATTTACTAGTATTGTAATTTTAATCAATGATTATTGTTTATACTGGATATTTTGCTCTCTTTCTCTTTCATCCAGTTCATAGTTTTTCCGAAATTCATTATTGCAATTAATAACCTCTTCTAGAACAGAAAAAGTTTTTGCAAAAGCATTAAATGCAGCTGTATCCTTTGGAAAGCACGCGCCACCAAATCCTCGTTTACCATCAAATCCAGGTACAGTAGTATGTGAAAGTGTAATTCTAGGATCAGATCCAATAGCACTCACTATTGCATTATAATTAGCTCCAGATGAATTTGCTATATCATATATTTGATTAAAAAACGTTACTTTAGTAGCTAGAAAAGCATTAATACCATACTTTACAAATGAAGCTTCAACAGCTGACATATGAAAAACTGGGCAAGGTCTGCATATACTATGGTTATTATACAACTTTAACAGTGTATGTGTATCTTCATTAGTACCTCCAAGTACTAAAATATATTGATTTACAAAATCTTCATTAGCATTTTTTTCAGTTAAAAATTCTGGATTATAAACAAAATTGTTAATGGTTTTAGATAACTTTTCTACGATATTTGGGGTAACTGTAGACTTAAGTACAATTAGTGCATCGGTATATTCGGTTAATTCTTTACAACATTTTTTTACAATTGATGCATCAATACACCCTCCTTCTTTCATGGGTGTAGGAGCGCATACAAACACTACATCTGGTTTAAAATCAGCAAGATCACTACACTTTGTGTTATATTTTGGATCTATAAGCTTTTTTGTTACATGCGTACTAAAGCCGTAATCTACCGCCTTACCAACAAAACCATGACCTACTATACCTACTTTAAGACCCATTATTAAGAATTGTCTCTAATCCAATCTTCTACAGCTACAGTAGGACTCCATTCGAGTAATTCTTTAGCTTTTGTTATATCAGCTAATGTATCAAGAGCTTCACCGTCTCTAGCCGGTAAAAAGGTATATTTATTACCAACCATTTGAGCAATTTCCAAGATACTATTATTTGTTCCAGTTCCTAAATTAATTAATTCACCAACAGGTTTTTTATTATCTGTATTAGAAGCTAGTATATTAGCAGATACAACATCTGATACGTGGGTAAAATCTCTAGTCTGTCTTCCATCTCCAATAATGGTTAATTCTTCTCCATTTTGTTTCTGTCTAATAAAAATACCAATCACCGGGGCGTATGGGCCCTTTATAGGATGTCTCTCTCCATAAACATTAAAATATCTAAATACTACCGTCTCTAAACCAAAAAGATCTGTATACATTTTGCAGAGCTTTTCACCGGATACCTTTGTAACAGAATATGGGTTTAAACAGTCATCAGGCATTGTTTCAATTAGTGGTATTTTATTTTTTAACCCATACCCGGAAGAAGTTGAGCTGTAAATTACTCTTTTAACTCCGGCTTCTTTAGCACATTGTAGTACCGTACATGTACCTACTACATTACTAAGAGTAGCTAAAACAGGGTTTTCTAAAGTAGGTTGAATTCTAGACTCAGCAGCTAAATGAAAGACACAATCTACTCCATCATACAGCGGTCTAGTATTCTTATAATCACCGACATTTAATAAATGTTTTTCAGCTTTATCATTATAATAAAATTGTTCATTCGAATCTGCTGTTTCATTATCTATAACAATAACTTTATCATATAACTCAACCAGTTTATCAACTAAATTAGATCCTATAAAACCCGCTCCACCAGTAACAATTGCTTTACTCATAATCTTTTAAATACATTTTTAGTTCTCTTACTGACATATTTTTATTTTTAGCAACAGAACTTAAATCTACTTCTTCTTCATCCTTTTTCTTCTTCTTAATGTATGAAATTCTTTTCCATTTAAGTCTAGGAATTAAGTAGTAATATAATTTATACAACTCTTGTTTATTATCAAATATTGTACTAAACTTATTAAGTGTTTCATTAGTAAAAACGCACATATTATTATCGTAAAACGATAACCACCTATTAAAGAGGAATGGGACAAACGCTTGCTCACCCTCTTGATCTATGTAACCCGCGTCTTGTTTATTAGAATAAAATAATTTGTTTTGAAGTTGAAAGAAATTCATACTATAATTTTAGTAGTTGCAATAAATTGATCTTGAACTTCAGCATTAAAATAATCAATAACCGCTGTAATAAAATAATTAACTTGTTGCTCGGTTAGGTTAGTAGAATATGCAAAGCCGGGAGCTTTGTCACCGGCAATAATATTAATACCAGTATGACCTAGTGATACACTATCTTTAGAGTATGTGATAGATACACTTACTTTACCAGAGTTTCTTACTTTATTATCTGTTCCAACAAATTCATCTTGCACCATTAGATCATCACCATCCATTACAATAGGTTTTTTAATAATAGTAGCTAATATATTAGCTATAGCTGTATTAAACAGCCTCTGAAATGATACTGCTCCAAGTGGATCTAAATTAGGAATCTCCCAACAAAAGTTAATTGCATCTTGGCTATGAATAAAGTCGTCGCTTAAGGTATCTTCAAGATCGATAAGAGCGTCTTTTACATACATTGGCGCCCTAAACGCAACGATATTACCGTACGGCGACACCTTTTTTCGAAAATATTCATAAGCAAAACGCTTATGAATTAAATTACCATCATATACACCTTGTTTAATAACCATACTATAGTATATACTATGTTTGATTATCTTCAAGCAATGGTATTAACATTTATATGTTACCATTAATTCTCTCTGTGATAGTGTATTTTTCCACTCACCTACTTGAATATAATTTTGTAAATTATTAATGTTAACATTTACGCTACCTTCAATCATTGTTGGATTTAAGTGATCCGGATCAAAAAGATTGGTACAGAAAAGATTTTCTATGTTTTTAGAACAAAAAGCAGCTGCCATTGCGAATGTTCCTGCACCAGAAGTGGCTAAATTTTTAGCTCTTAAAAGTAAAGAAAAGTCTTCTTCTAGAGAGGAAGATATTATTTTTACTTTTTGATTCTTTTGTAAATGTTTTATTACTGGGTTAGAAAAGTCTTGAGCAACGATTAAAATTGATTCAAAATTTTTAAATAATTTTTCATAAAAACAAAGAGGATTTTGAACATAATTACCAGGAATATCTTGATAGGCTGGGTTGCGGTCGAAAATATCACCACCTCGTATATGAACCACGAGAGTTGAACTAGGAAAGGGGTCTTTTAATAGAGGTATTTTTAATCGCGGTAATATAAAATTTTCGCAAATACTCTTTCTTTGTGAGTTTAAGTCATCAATATTACAATTGTAATCTTTAAGATTAAAAAATGTAGTGGAAAGATTTGACTCTACACCAAAATTTTCTGAAAATTGTTCTATTAGAGAATGCGGTGGGGAATGATAATTAATACCCTTTAATCGACAAAAGTATATAGCGTTAGATATTTGTTGTATGTTATTACCAAGCCGACCAAACCACCTATCGATAGTGTAGTTCATTTTAACTATCTTTAAGCTGCGACTTTATCCATTTATACGTTTTTTCTATACCTTTAGATAATGGATAATTTGGAGCCCAACCTATCTTATCTAAGATAAGCTTATTATCAGAATTACGACCTGCTACACCAAGAGGTCCATCAATATGCCTTTTAGTTATATTTTTACCTTCAACACTACTGGCAATATCTACTAGCTCATTAATTGTAACCATCTCATCGGAACCAATATTAACTGGCTCACTAAATTCTGATTCCATTACACGTCTTATACCCTCAACACATTCATCAATATATAAAAAGCTTCTTGTTTGTTCTCCAGATCCCCAAATTTCAACTTCACCGTTAGACTGAATTACTTTTCTACAGATAGCTGCAGGAGCCTTTTCTCTGCCACCTTCCCACGTGCCTAATGGACCAAAGATGTTATGAAAACGAGCAATTCTAACAGGTATATCATAGTTTCTATTATATGCTAAATATAACCTTTCACTAAAGAGTTTTTCCCAACCATATTCTGAATCCGGATCTGCTGGGTATGCAGAAGATTCTTCACAGTTAGGATTTTGTGGATCTAATTGATTGTGTTCAGGATACATGCAAGCACTGCTACTATAAAATATTTTTGTCTTATTAAGACCTTTATACTCATTATATTGTTTTACGGCATTTAAAATATTAAGATTAATAGCAGCTGAATTATGCATAATGTCAGCATCATTGTCTCCAGTAAAAACAAAACCAGCTCCGCCCATATCAGCTGCTAATTGATAGATTTCATCGAATGGTTCCTTATACTGTTCCGGAACACTTTTATAAAAATTGCCCATCTTACCATCAAACCGAATAGCTCTATTGCAGTTGTGCCCGCTTCGTAAATCACCTACATTTCCGTAAACAAATTCATCTGCTTTCGTTTCACAAAATTCAGGATATTTTAAGTCAACCCCTCTTACCCAATATCCGTCGTCTTTAAGGCGAGTAACTAAATGGTTTCCTATAAACCCACCTGCTCCTAATACTAATGCTGTTTTCATTTTAATTCTAAAATATAATCTAATACCGTACTATCAAAAAACTTCTTACAAAGTTCAGCGTTGGGTATAACGCAATGACCTCCTATCTTACCGTCTTTTGGAGGATATAAAACAGGACGTACAACATTTTCCATTCCTAATTTTTTATATCCTTCGTTGTATGTTCTATTCCATTGAGTTGCTACTTCGTCAAAGTTAACATCATACTCTTGGCAAAGCTTATTCATATCATTATGAAATGCAATACACATACCATAGTATGTAGTTGAGAGAATCTTAGCCAATTCAGTAGCTGCAGAACCGTTAAATACTTTGTATTTAATTTCTAGCTTATCATAATGTTCTTTTGCTAGAGCTATTGAATGGTCATTTTCACCGCCAATACATTTTACAAATGATTTTAATCCTTCATATAGGTTGGGATGGACTCCACGTACCGGTGAATGTACAACATTACATTTTGTAATATCAATAATTAATTTGGTTGTACCAGGGGTAACTGTACTATGAATAATGGTAAGTTCCGGTGAGTATTTTTCAATATATTGAGATACTATTTTTACAAACTTAGCAATACCTGTAAAAGGAATGGCAATATTTAAAATATCTACACCGTCTTTTATTTGATTTATTTCTTTACCAGTGTCTACGATTCTTACGTTAAAATCTTTTCCAAGATAACATTTTTCTAGCGACTCGCCTATTTCACCGTAACCTACAATACCTATTTCTTTCATTTACTATAATAATTAATTACATCATTAATGATATAATCAACGTCGTAATTTGCAACCCAGCCTAATCGCTTATTAATTTTTTCAGGATCAGGTATCTTATCCCAGGCCTCTTCATATAACGGGCCATGAATAGTTTTAGGATCAACAAAAGTAATATCTGATTCAGTTTGTGTTTTTCCTTTAACTATTTCTGCCATTTTGAGAATAGTGCATTGGTTATCCGGATTACCAACATTCCAAATTTCATTAAAGTCTGATTGTGATGTAAGATATATACCATTTATAATATCAGTTACATGTGTAAATGCTCTTATTTGTTTACCATCGTTAAAGACTGTAATATCAGATTCATCTAAAGATTGGGTTACAAAGGTAGGTAGAACAAACCCGGCATCAGGAAGTTGTCGTGCACCACTTATGTTAAACGGTCTTATAATTTGATACTGTAGATCACTTACTTTTGCAGTATTCGATAATACAATTTCTGCTAGAAGCTTTGCCATACTATATTCATTTCGAACTTTAAAATCACCCACTAATAATTTATCCCCCTCTTCTTTAAGAAGAACTGCCTTTTCTCTGTAACCATAAATTTCTGATGTACTAACAAAAATAAGAGGGCAGTTATTATGCTGTGCTCCTTCGATAGCCCAATATATATCATCTAGGATGTACTTTGCCATCTTCCCTGAATGCTTTAGAATACCAGCTGGTCCAACAGGGCTAGCTAAATGTAATACCAAATCATATTTTTCTAGATCAGTCCATTTAACATTTAGGATATCATCTTCTATTAGCTTTACATTATCTAAAATCGGATCGGCATTTTTAACAACCGCAGTCGAAAAGTTATCGATTACAGTTATATCATAACCTTCGCTTAAGTATTTTTCAATTGAATAGGTGCCTAAAAATCCAGCCCCTCCTGTTATTAATATTTTTTTCATAAATTTTTCTCTATTATTTTTATTATTTCACGTGCGCGCGCTTTTGTAGTACCAACATTATTTAACCATTCTCTCTGCTTATTTAAATAAAACATATATTCATCAGTAGGTTTATTATTTACAACTAATCTATTCATTATATCATCTAACTCTTCTTTCGTTGAATAAGATAAACATGGTAGTATTTGTGGTGAACATGTTGCTGGTTTTAAGTTGTAATCCCTAAAAAGTAACACAGACCCCGCTGCCATAATCTCATAATGCCGCATACAGTCCCAACCTCCTTTTTGACAAGTTAATCCAAACCAGGAACGACTTAAATCGTCATAATATTCTTCTTCTACTGTAAATTTATGATGTGAAAATCCTCCGCCTAAATCTTGAACTGTTTGAAACAGTGAATTATCCGGCGCAGTCTTTTGATATAGTTGATCCTTTTTAGTTAAATCGAATGGCCTAATTTGATACTCTGGTATACCGAACCCTGTAGGATAAACATCTGGAACTTTTTCTACTAACTCACGTTTAAAGCACTTTCTATATTGCACTCCTATAACTTCTTGATCATTAAATTTTATTTTACGCGGAGCGTCACCAAATAAATCATGACCGTCTAATACCCAAACGTTATGTGTTGATATTTCATTAAATTCTTCTATAGTTCCTTCTCCATACATATGACCACATCCATATAATACTGCATCATAGGAAGTAAGATTTCTCTCTTCTTTAGTTAAATCGTGTAGAGGTTTTGTTAATAGTGTAAACCCTTTACCATGTAATTGATCTTTAGGTATATCAGAAAAATCATGGTACATAATTTTTTTCCTTGGATAATCTAGACACCGATTGCCCATTAACTCTCTTAAACCATGAAGTATCGATACTTCTAAATAATCGTTTTGAGCTTCTACTTTAATTGTTGGTACAAACAATAGTCTCATAGGCATTTCATCTGTAGAAAATAATCTCATAAATTTCTATTTCTTTCTTTTATTAATTCTAATACCTCTTTAAACTTTATAAAGGAGAGGATCTCTTTATTATTTTTCATATATTTGTATGCATTAAAATTTTTATCATCAAGATTAAGTTTATCTTTCCAGGGCTCTTGATATTGTCTAAATATTATACCGTATCCTGAATTATCATGAGGTCCATGTTGCGTTATATATTCGTTTAAAGCATATACTGATAAATCATTTTCCTCTGTACGTAGTCTTAATAAAGCTTTATAACCGTCACCACAGTTATCATTACTAAGTGTTAAATACTCGAATAAAGGAGCTGCATCATGACAAAAAATAACTCCATCCGGTGATAAGAACTTTAAGCTATTTTGTATATCGCGATACACCTGTTCGTAGCTATGGTCACCATCAATCAAAAATAAATCAAACTGTCTTTCGTTTGTTTCAAAAAACCTATCTGATGTCATGAGTCGTAAATCATGCTTACAATACCGTCGCCCAAATCCCGGGCTGGTGTGCACATCTCGAACATGTGCCGTAGTTAAGTCAGGTGATGGGTCTACACTTACTTTTTGCTCTAGAGGAAGATTAATACTTTCTATAGTTTCGCCATTAGCATAACCAATTTCACAAAAAGAGGTATAATGTAGATCTTTAATTAAGTAATTTAAAAGATTTCGAGCTGCAATCATATCTTGGTATTAGTTATATATAGCTTAGTATTGTCTTTGCAAAGTATATATGCATTAGGATATGGGTCCTGTAAACATCTTACTTTATTATGAATATTTTTTGCAGTTAAATTACCGAAATCTTCTTGCTTAATCTCACTCATTTCAGGTGTTCTTCTTTTAAAGTATGTGCTACTATCATCATCCTGTATCTTTAGATCTATTTTAATATCTTTTAGCATACAATCCACAATCCATCTTACACCGTTGTAGCCTATTTGTGTAATATTATGATATATATCAGATAGATTATCTGCATCCTCAACATAAAACGGTTGCTGATATAAAATTTCACCTCTATCTAAAAACTCATCCATTTTAAAAAGAGTGACTCCTATCTCTTTTTCATCATTAATTATTTGATGCTGTAGCGGGCTCCCGCCTCTATATTTTGGAAGGAGGGATGGGTGTAAGCAAATACAAAAATTTTCATCCACAATAGCTTTTTGTATAATATCACTCCAACCTAGAAAGAAAATATAGTCAAATTTATTACTCTTAATTAAGTTAAGGAACTTTTTTTGGGTATTACATCTAATTATAATTAGATCTTCATCAGCAAAGTCGGTTTCTAGGTAAGTGCAGATTTTATTTGACCAATCTCTATATGAACATAATAATATTTTCTTCATTAATCAACCCACCTTAAAATTTGAAATGCCTCAGCATTTTCAAAGTTACCTTGTACACCTCTCATTCTCGCTATAAGGCGTAACATTTCCGGACTACGATGTCCACGTACTTGTGATTTAAGAAACTTATATGATTTAATCTTATCTTCTATATCAATAGGTACAAAATAATTACCTTTAAATGTACTATTAATATCATGGGTATAGTCCCATAAAAAGCTATGAACTTCTTCATACGCTACTACTTTTTTTACAAAGTGGTTAATATCATGATGTCTAAGAGCTACTAAAGCAGCGTCATACACTGTAACATGATCTTGATTGTAAGAGGGGTATGGTATAAAGATTTTGTCTGGTTTAATTAAATTAATTTGATCTTCTATTTCATGAATTAAATCTCTAATTACATAATTATTAACTTTATTTTCAAATACATTAAAAGTAAATTTTCTATATTTAGCTAATGCTTCTAGTTCTTTTAATCTCTCTTCTCGGTTAACTACATGAAACTTGTCGACACCACACTCCATTACATGAGCATTATCATGTAATGCACAATAACAGCCTAAAACCTCATCATCAATATGAGGTGATATTAC
>TARA_R110002012_G_scaffold95478_2_pt1 | contig 13899 bp, 10 predicted proteins | sample TARA_R110002012 | Tara Oceans TARA_R110002012 (sample SAMEA4396515) | marine metagenome | biome: Westerlies Biome; feature: [DCM] deep chlorophyll maximum layer (ENVO:01000326); material: water (ENVO:00002006), including particulate matter (ENVO:01000060) such as... | depth 40 m
TCCCGGTAAAGGCACGCGCTCGAAGATGAAAGGGACAAGGTTGAACTTAACTAACAACGCTATTGCTTGCCATCATTAAGACTCAACTCGAGGGTGCTAACACTTGCTTAATCTGGCTCATGCAGGAGAACGGCTGAACCAGTGGGCAATCTGACGACTTGGAGTTCTGGCTGACGCTAACAGGCTAAACGAATAATAACGTCTGGGGCGACCAAGGTGCCGTACTTGAGCGGCGCATGCAAGATAATTTATCTAAATAATAAACAATCTAACAACGACGCGCTTGTGAACACGCGAACTAACCAGGTCAAATCAGGCCAGTAGCTCGATGTTAGTCAAGCGCCGCGACAAACGCAAGCCTTATAGAACGCCTGCAATTGACAATGAGTAAAGGTCGCCGCAACCTTGGCATAGCCAACACGAAGGAAAGCACATGCCCAAGGACGTTTCGCCCCCTATTTCCGCTATTACCGCTGAGGAAGAGAGCGGTGAGCCCCAGCGCTTAGCCGCTATCGACATGGGTTCCAACAGCTTTCACTTACTCGTCGCCAACTATCAGCATGAACGTCTGCAGGTAGTGGCCCGTCTGGGTGAAAAAGTCCAGCTCGCCGCTGGATTAGACGACGACGGCCTGCTCAGCGAAGCCGCCATGCAGCGTGCGCTGGATTGTTTGGGGCGCTTCGCGCCGTTTTTAAGCGACATTACCAATACCAACTTACGTATCGTTGGCACCAACGCGCTGCGCGATGCCCATAATAGTCAAACGTTTATCGAGCGTGCCGAGGCCCAATTGGGTCACGCCATCGAAATTATTGCCGGCCGTGAGGAAGCACGACTGATTTACTTAGGCGCCGCTCATGCGCTGGCAGAAAATGGTCGTCGATTAATTGTCGATATCGGCGGTGGTTCGACCGAATTTATCATTGGTGAAGCCTTTGAGCCGAAAGCGCTGGAAAGTCTGCGCATGGGCTGCGTTACCTTTTCACGGCGCTTCTTCCCTGACGGCGAGCTAAACGAAAAACGCATGCGTCGCGCTGAGCTAGCCGCCCTCTCAGAGCTTGCCAATATCCAACGGCCCTACCAGCGCCTGGGCTGGGATGACCCGGTAGGCTCAAGCGGTACGATTAAAGCCGCAGCGAGCGTCCTGTTTGCCTATGGCGATACGCCCCATGAGGGCGTTATCACGCGCGGCGGATTGAAGAAGTTGCGCGAACGACTATTGAAGTGCAAACAGCTGGATAAAGTAGAGCTGGAGGGTCTCAAAGCCGACCGCGCCAAAGTATTCCCGGCAGGCATTGCCATTCTTGGGGCTATATTTGAAGCCTTTGATTTAACTCAGATGCGCTTTGCCGATGGCGCCCTACGCGAAGGCGTTCTCTACGACATGGCCGGGCGCAATAGTGCCGAGGACTCGCGCTCGAAAAGCCTGGAGTCACTGAAGCGCACCTACGACGTGGACACCCGCCAGGGACTCAATATCGCCGACACCGCTGAACGCTTATTTAATCAGGTGCGCCATGACTGGTCGCTACCTCAGGATAAAGCGCGCTATTTGCAGTGGGCAAGCCACGTCCATGAAATCGGCTTGGCGATTTCTCATAGCCAGTTTCACCGCCATGGTGCCTATCTGCTGGAGCACTCCGACTTGGCAGGTTTTTCGCGCCCGGAGCAACGTCTACTGGCGTTTTTAGTGCGTGCCCATCGGCGTAAATTCCCATTAAAAGAGTGGCAGGCGCTGCCCGATGCGCAGCAAGCGGTAGCCCAAAAACTTGCGCGGCTACTGCGCTTGGCGGTGCTACTTAACCACTCTCGCCCTGAAAGCGCGCCAGCGCTACCCACCCTAAGCGCCGACAGCGATAGCATGACGATTACGCTGCCCGAGAGTGATGAGCCCACCCTGCTCAGCACCGATCTGGAGCAGGAACAAACGTTCATGGAGGCGGCTGGTTTTAAGCTCTTGATCAAGCAGACGAAGTCAGACGAGTAAACACGACACCCGCCGCCTGCCATAGCAGCGTGGCGGGAGGCGAAATCACTCCAATGCAGCTATCTGCCTGCATGATCACCACTAGCCGCTCACGTTCCCAAGGGGGAACATCGGCCTCCTGCAACAAGCGCTTTACATCGCGCCGCCCACGGCCGGGCAAGTGGATGACCTCCCCGCCCTGTCGCCAGGTCACCCGCAATGGTTGAGACCGCGCTGAAACGCTCTGTTGAGAGGCGGCCACTTGCCAGCCTAGCGGCCCAAGCGGCGTCTTCAGCGCTGTTTGCCCATTCCAATCAACCGCCCACTCAGGCAACGGCTCATACGGTTTCAGCAGATAGAGCCGTTGACGCCACAGGCGCGCTTGGGCCCCCGGCCACTCAATGCACACCTCTGCATCCGGCTTAGCGGTTAGCTGCCCAAGCAGGCTTTCTAAGCGCTTTTGCGGTGGCGTCGGCAGTCCATGCTGGTGGCAAAACGTACGTATCAGCAGCCGCTGTCGCGGGCGGGAGCGCTCGCTTAGCGCCGTGGCGTCGAGCGTATGATTTTCGCCTAGCAGCGTGAGTAGTTCGGCTTCCGCGTACTCCGTCAATAGCGTATCGGCTTCGCCGGCATGGGCGGCACTGCTTGCCAGTGCCGCGTCCGCCCCGGGCCAACGCTCGCGCAGCGTGGCTAGCACTTGGTGACGCAGGCGGTTACGATCAAGCGCAATGTCGCTATTGGTAGGGTCTTCGCACCACGACAGGTCAAGCACGCGAGCCGCCGTCTCCAGCTCGGCCCTGGCAATGAACAACCATGGGCGCATCAGTGTGACTCCCTGGGATTGGCGCCGATAAGGCATCCCCGCCAATCCACGCACGCCGCTACCACGCAGCGCCGCAAGCAGAAACGTCTCGGCCTGATCGGTCTGATGCTGCGCCAGCCATAGTGCATCGCCGTCCGGAATCGTCTCGAAAAACGCCTTATAACGGGCGTCGCGAGCCGCGCCTTCGATACCTTTCCCCGATGTTTCTACCGCCACCTTAGTGACGGTTAAAGGGACATTCAAACGTTCACAAAGCGCCCGCGAGTGCGCTTCAAACGACTCCGCCGCTGTCTGCAGACCGTGGTTAACATGGATCGCCCGTAGCGAGCGCCCCGCTGGCTCGGCGAGTGTGGCGGCTAATGCGAGCAGTAAGCAGGAGTCTAATCCCCCCGACAGCGCCACCCAAATAGTACGCCCTGGCGGAACCTCCGCCAGGGCGTTATCGAGTAGGCCTTTCAGGGTGTTAAGCGGTGGGGGCGCCATAGCTCATTAAGCGTTTATAGCGACGCTCTAGCAGCGCGTCTGTATCCATCGCCTGCAAACGTTCCAGGCTCGCTGTAAGAGCCTCTTTGACCCGCTCAGCGGTGCTGATGGGGTGACGATGCGAGCCACCCAGTGGCTCTTTAATCAACGAATCGACAAAGCCCAGTTCTTTTAGGCGTTCCGCGGTAATCCCCATGGCTTGGGCGGCATCAGACGCTTTGCTCGCGCTCTTCCACAGGATCGAGGCGCAGCCTTCCGGAGAAATCACCGAATAGGTGGAGTACTGCAGCATTTGCAGCTCATCGCAGACGCCAATGGCCAGCGCACCACCAGAACCACCTTCGCCTACGACGGTGGAAATAATCGGCGTTTTCAGGCGCGACATAACGGCCAGATTGTAGGCAATCGCTTCAGACTGACCACGCTCTTCAGCGTCAATTCCCGGATAGGCACCGGGAGTATCGATAAAGGTCAAAATCGGCATTTTGAACCGCTCGGCCATTTCCATCAGCCGGCACGCCTTGCGGTAACCTTCGGGGCGCGGCATGCCGAAGTTACGGCGCACTTTTTCTTTTACATCGCGACCTTTCTGATGGCCAATCACCATCACCGGCGAATCGTTTAGCCGCGCAATGCCACCCACTAGCGCGGCATCGTCGGCAAAGTTTCGATCGCCATGAAGCTCGTCAAAATCTGTAAAAATGTGCTCAAGATAGTCCAGCGTATAAGGCCGCTGGGGATGGCGCGATAGTTGTGACACCTGCCAGGGGGTCAAATCCTTGAAGATCGATTCCGTCAGCTTACGGCTTTTTTCTTCCAGCCGAGAAATCTCATCTGAGAGGTTCACCTGGCTATCGGAGCTGACTAAACGCAGCTCTTCAATTTTTGCCTGAAGTTCAGCAATGGGCTGTTCAAAATCGAGGTAATTAGGATTCATCGGCTCTGCCTGTAAGCTGCCTGTCAAAAAGACGCTTGATCAAAATAAATAAGTAATAAAGAGCATTATCGCACCCTGACCCTGCCGTGCAAGGTCGGTGAGTGCCCTTTAGCGATAGCTCTTTAACGATAGCTCTTTAACGATAGCGTAGCTGGACCCCCGCCTGGCCCTGAACATCCCTTAGCGCCAGCAGCAGGTCATCACTAGGCGCGACTTTCCACTCCTCGGCAAGCTCCAGCCACGCGACGGCGGCCGGGTGGCGATACTGCAGGCGTACAGGGAGGCCAGCATCGTCGCGATACGGCGTAAGGCTATCGCGTAGCGTTTCGATCAGCCGGCCATTAATCTGCTCAGCATCAAGGGCAAGCTCTACGGCTTGGCCATAGCGAATACGCGCCGTCACCATCGGCGTGACGTCTTTGCCGCGCAGGCGTAAACCGCCGGAAAATTCATCGCTGGAGACTTCACCTTCCACAATCAACACCTGATCGGACTCAATCTGCCCGCGCAACTGCTCGAACAGCTCGCCAAACAGCGAAGCTTCAATACGCCCGGTACGGTCATCCAGGGTGATAAATGCCATGGTGTCGCCGCGCTTGGATTTCATGGTGCGCACACCCACGACCAGGCCCGCCACTCGCTGAGGATCACGAGAGGGTTTTAGATCACTGATCCGAGTAGAGACAAAGCGCTTCAACTCTCGCTCATACTCATCAATGGGGTGACCGGTCAGGTAAAGCCCCAGGGTGTCTTTCTCCCCAGACAGGCGCTCACGATCGGTCCACTCCCGGGCGCTGAGGTATTCACTGTAGACCTGGCTGTCACCCTCTTCGGGTTCAGCAAACGCGTCGCCGAACATGTCCAGCATGCCCAGATTCTGGTTGGTATGATTTTGTGCGGCGGCTTTTAGGGCATCTTCCATAGCGGCAAACAGCACCGCACGATTGGGGCCCAGCGTATCCAATGCACCGGAGCGAATGAGCGCTTCCAGCGTACGCTTATTCATGCGTTTGGGGTCGATACGCCGACAAAAATCAAAGATATCCTTGAACGGGCCGTCAGCCTGGCGAGCCTCGACGATAGCGCCAATCGGACCTTCACCTACACCCCGTATCGCGCCAAGGCCATAAACCACCCGCGCATCGGTATCGACGGTAAACTTATAGCCGCCTACGTTGACATCGGGCGGGGTCACGGTAAGTTTGAGGTTACGACACTCCTCAATCAGCGGGACCACTTTATCCAGGTTGTCCATTTCCGTGGACATGACCGCGGCCATAAAGGGCCCTGGATAGTGGGCCTTCAGCCAGGCAGTTTGGTAAGACACCAGTGCGTAGGCGGCCGAGTGCGATTTGTTAAAACCGTAACCGGCAAATTTTTCCACCAGGTCAAAGATGTTACCGGCCAGATCTTTATCGATACCGTTGGCGGCGCAACCTTCCATAAAGCCGTCGCGCTGTTTGGCCATCTCTTCAGGCTTTTTCTTACCCATCGCGCGGCGCAGCATATCGGCCTGACCGAGGCTGTAGCCCGCCATGACCTGAGCGATCTGCATGACCTGCTCTTGGTAAAGAATAATGCCGTAGGTAGGCGCCAGCACTGGCTTCAACAGCTCATGCTGATAATCCGGGTGTGGATAAGAGACTTCAGCCCGGCCGTGCTTACGGTTGATGAAGTCATCGACCATGCCCGACTGCAGCGGGCCGGGGCGGAACAGCGCCACCAGGGCGATCATATCGTCCAGCGAGTCGGGCAGCAGGCGTTTGATCAGCTCCTTCATGCCGCGGGATTCAAGCTGGAACACCGCGGTGGTTTCGGCGCGTTTGAGCATCTCAAAGGTCGGCGCGTCGTCCAGTGGGATGCTGTCGATATTGAGCGATTCCTGGCCGTTGACGCTGCGCACCTTATCGACCATTTCCAACGCCCAGTCGATAATGGTCAGCGTCCGTAGGCCCAGAAAGTCGAACTTGACCAGCCCCGCCTCTTCGATATCGTTTTTATCGAACTGAACCACTAAACCAGAGCCATCTTCATCGCATAGCAATGGTGAGAAATCGCTCAGTTTGGTGGGGGCAATCACCACGCCGCCCGCGTGCTTACCGGTGCCTCGGGTGGTGCCCTCCAGCTTGAGTGCCATCTCCCAGATTTCTTCGGCTTCTTCGTCGTTGGCGATAAACTCCTTGAGCGCTGGCTCCTGCTCAATGGCCTTCGCCAAGGTCATGCCGACCTCAAAGGGAATCAGTTTGGAGAGCTTGTCACCCAGTGAATAGGGGCGCCCCTGGGCACGCGCCACATCGCGCACCACGGCCTTGGCCGCCATGGTGCCAAAGGTAACGATCTGGGAAACCGCGTTGCGTCCGTAGCGCTCGGCGACGTACTCGATCACTTTGTCGCGTTTTTCCATACAGAAGTCGACGTCAAAGTCGGGCATGGAGACACGCTCTGGATTCAAAAAGCGCTCAAACAGCAGATCGTAGCCAATCGGGTCCAAGTCGGTGATCTTTTGCGCGTAGGCCACCAGCGAGCCTGCACCCGAGCCACGCCCGGGACCTACCGGCACGTTGTTATCCTTGGCCCACTGGATAAAGTCCATTACGATCAGGAAGTAGCCAGGAAACCCCATCTGGATAATAACGTTAAGCTCAAACTCCAACCGGTCGCGGTAGCGCTGGTCGATCGCTTGATACTCCTCGCTATCGCGGGGGTAGCGCTCAACGGGGAAAAGGAAATTGAGTCGATCCGTTAACCCATCGTGGGAGACCTTGCGGAAAAACTCATCCTGAGTCATGCCCTCGGGTATCTCAAACTCGGGCAGGAAAATCTCACCCAAGCGCACGTCTACACTGCAACGCTCAGCGATCATCACGCTGTTTTCCAGCGCCTCGGGAATATCCGAGAATAGCGCCGCCATCTCGTCAGGACTTTTCAGGTACTGCTCTTCAGTATAACGCCGCTCGCGGCGCGGATCGTCCAGCGCCTTGCCTTCGCCAATCGCCACGCGGGTTTCATGGGCCCAAAAATCATCTCGCTCTAGAAAGCGAACATCGTTGGTCGCGACCACCGGGGTGCCGGTTTCAATGGCGAGCTTGACGCTGGCATGAACGCAAGCCTCTTCCAACGAGCGTCCAGTGCGCACCAACTCTAAATAAAAGCGATCAGGAAACGCCGTTTGCCACTCGTCGAGCAGCACGCGGGCTTCTTGTTCGTGGTCAGCCAGGAGGTGACGACCAATCTCGCCCTCGCGTGCGCCGGAGAGCACGATCAAGCCCTCGCTCTGCTCAAGCACCCACTGCTTTTCGAGAACGGCACGCCCTTGGCGCTGGCCGTGCGTCCAGCCTTTCGAGATCAGCTCGGTTAGGTTGCGATAACCGACATTGTTCATCGCCAGCAGCGTTAGCCGGTAAGGGTGGGTCTCGTCGTGAGGGTTCTGTAGCCATACATCGCTACCGATAATCGGCTTTAACCCTGCCCCTTGGGCGGCCTTATAAAACTTCACCAGACCGAACAGGTTGGTCTCATCGGTCAATGCCAGCGCAGGCATCGCCCGCTCAGCGGTGGTGCTTACCAATGACTTGAGCTTAACCAAGCCGTCGACCAGGGAGTATTCACTGTGCACACGCAGATGAACAAACGGTATCGTCATGACACTCTCAACATATTCATAACATTCTCAGCAAAAAAGGCACGGACTTAAAACAGCGCTAGAGCCTGTTGATCGTTGATAGCTGACGCTGAACGGGGGCAAAACTACGCCGATGCTCTGGCAACGGACCATGCGACGCCAAGGCAGCAAGATGCTCTTTGGTGGGATAGCCTTTATGACGTGCAAAGCCATACTCAGGATAGCGCAAATCCAGCGCTACCATTTGGGCATCCCGGGCGACTTTTGCCAAAATCGACGCGGCAGCAATGGCCGCGTGGCGAGCATCGCCCTTGACCACTGCCTGCCCGGGTAATTGATGGCCGGGCAACCGGTTACCATCAACGAGCAGATATTCAGCGGCGGGAGCCAGCGCATCAATTGCCCGGCGCATGGCCAAATGAGTGGCGTGGTAAATATTCAAGGTATCCACTTCGCCAGCATCGGCTTGCGCTACAGCAAACGTTAAGGCCCGCTCGCGGATCTGACTATCGAGTGCTTCACGCCTGCGCGCGGTCAACTTTTTGGAGTCGGTCAGCCCCTCAATGGGTTTGGCTGGATCCAGAATCACCGCAGCAGCGACCACGCTGCCCACCAGGGGCCCGCGCCCTACTTCATCCACCCCCGCCAACCGCTCACCGCTGTAGGCAAGCTCGATCGGAGGAAAATCTTTGTGCTCAATTGACCAGTGTTCAATCGACCAATGTGCCATCGATCCGCTGTTAATCGTCATGCACATTCTCCAGCGTTTGACCGGCAGCCAACAGACTAATCGCCTCGGCAGCACGTCGGCTAGCGTCGCGCTGCAGCGTAATATGTAGCGTTGCGAAGCGCGCCTCCAACTCGCGCCGGCTAGCGTCGTCCGCCAGCATCGCGCCGAGCTGGTCAGCAATCGCCTCTGGCGAAGCGGCCTCTTGAATAAGCTCTGGCACCAGCGTTTCCTGGGCAATCAGGTTAGGCAGTGATACCCACTGGGTTTTCACCAGCCGCTTTGCCAGCCAGTGGGTAGCCGGAGCCATTTTATAGGCGACCAGCATGCTACGGTGGCACAGCATTGCCTCCAGCGCGGCCGTCCCTGACGCCAGCAATACAACGTCACTGGCTATCATGGCCTCGCGAGCCTGTTCATTCAGCAGCAGGCAGCGCTTAGCCAACTGCGGATAATGCGCTAACAGTGCGCTGATTTCTCGATGGCGATCAGCCGTAGCGGCAGGAATAACGACCTGCAGCGCAGGGTGCCGTTGACAGAGTTGTTCGGCGGCGGCACAAAATGTATCACCCAGAAAACGAATTTCGTTCGCTCTGGAACCGGGCAGCAGTGCCAACACTTGGCTGTCAGGTTCCAGCCCCAGCGCCTGGCGTGTACCTAACCGATCATTTTCAAGCGGCAGTTCGTCCGCTAATGGGTGGCCTACAAACGCAACAGGCACTCGATGGTCGCGGTAGAACTCAGCTTCAAAGGGCAACAGGGTGAGCATGCCATCTACCGATTTGGCGATCCCTTTTACGCGCCCCTGGCGCCAGGCCCAGACGGAAGGGCTCACATAATGGGCGGTGGTGATACCGGCTTCGCGGAGCTGACGTTCAAGCCCCAAATTGAAGTCGGGAGCATCGATTCCCAGCATGATATCCGGCTGCCAAGCCAAGGCTTCGGCTTTCAAAGTACGCCGCACCTTAATCAGCGCTGGCAGGTGCTTCAGCACCTCAACCAACCCCATTACCGCCAATGTTTCCAGTGGGAAGCGGCTTTGCATACCCGCCGCCTGCATACGCGGACCACCGATACCACGAAACTCGACCTCGGGGTGACGTGCGCTGAGTTCACGCATCAGCCCAGCACCAAGGATATCGCCAGAAAGCTCTCCGGCCACGAGGTAGACGCGCTTCAAGCTCATAAGCGTTTTCGCATGGCGTTAGCGGGTAATGCCGCGTGTTGAACGCTCAATAGAGGCAGCAAAATACTCAATTTCAGGCAAGTCGAAACGGCTACGCATTTCGACCAACGCCTGTTCAGTGGTCAGGCCCTGACGGTAGACCATCTTGTAGGCAGCCGTTAAAGCACTAATCGCTTCACGACTAAAACCACGGCGCTTCAAGCCCACCAGATTGAGCCCCCGAGCTTCGGCGGGGTTGCCATTGATCATCATGTAGGCAGGCGTATCTTTGGTAATGATCGACCCACCGCCAGCCATGGCGTGATCGCCAAAATGACAGAACTGATGCACCGCTGACAAGCCGCCCAAAATGGCATGATCGCCAACGGTGACGTGACCCGCCAAGGTGACTTGATTGGCCAAGATACAATCATTACCAATAACGCAGTCGTGGCCCACGTGGACATAGGCCATGAAGAGGTTACGGGAACCAATCGTGGTTTCACTGCGATCCTGGACCGTACCGCGGTGTAGCGTGGCGCCTTCACGAATGACGTTATCATCGCCCATGACCAGCCGTGTCGGCTCACCCGCGTATTTTTTATCCTGGCAGTCTTCACCTACCGAGGCGAACTGAAAAATACGCGTGCGCTCACCCAACGTCGTGGGACCTTTCACCACGACATGGGGGCCAATGACCGAGCCGGCGCCGATAGACACACCGGGACCGATGATACTAAAAGGGCCAACCTCAACGTCATCGGCCAGGTGCGCCGTGGGGTCGACCAGTGCAGTAGGATGTATCAAGCAACCTTCCTCTCGGCACAAATAATTTCCGCTTCGCAGGCCAGCTCACCATCCACCGTTGCTCGGCAGGCAAACTTCCAGATGCCTCGTTTACCTTTAATAACGTTGGCTTCCAGGGTGAGCTTGTCACCCGGCATCACCGGTCGCTTGAAGCGCACATTATCACTGCCGACCAGATAGTAAACGTAGCCATCGGCAGGACGTTTATTAACCGTTTTAAATCCTAGGATACCGCACACCTGAGCCAGCGCTTCAATCACCAGCACGCCGGGCATAATCGGATGATGCGGAAAGTGGCCATTGAAGAATGGCTCATTGATACTAACGTTCTTGTACGCAACGATGGATTCGCCGGTGGTTAACTGCGTTACTCGATCCACCAGTAAAAAGGGATACCGGTGAGGCAAGTATTCGCGAATTTCATTGATATCCATAACCATCGTAGCGACCTCTAAAATGACATACACCTGATGACTCTCAGGTAAAGACCAGTACTCCGACTGGCAAAATGGCTGTGGATTATACCCTGCTGCTCTCTCGCCTCAAGTCAGCAATAGTGAAAAATCATTCAGCCTTAATCAATCACGCTGCTTTTTTTCCAACCTAGACAATCGCTTAGCGATGTCATCAAGCTGTTTAAAACGCACTGCATTTTTGCGCCATTGAGTGTTGGCCATGGCCCCCGTGCCGGAAGAGTACACCCCCGGCTCATGAATCGAGTTGGTGACCAAGCTCATTCCGGTTACCTGAACACCATCACACAGAGTTAAGTGACCGGATAAACCGACGCCGCCACCCAGCATGCAGTGCTTGCCCACTTTAGTAGAGCCGGCAATACCGACACAGCCTGCCAGTGCGCTATGGTCGCCAATGATGACGTTATGGGCAATTTGCACCTGACTGTCTATTTTAACGTCATCGCCAATCACCGTATCACCCAACGCTCCACGGTCAATACTAGAGCAGCTGCCGACTTCAACGTCATCGCCGAGTACCACGCCGCCCAACTGGGCTATTTTATGCCAGCCAGCGCCATCGTGAGCAAAGCCGAAGCCATCACCGCCGATCACACAACCGCTTTGCAAGATACCCCGTTTGCCAATCACCACGCCATGACACAGAGTGACATTGGCATGCAAACGCGTTTCGTCGCCAATATGGCAGTCAGCCCCCACCACACTACCAGCGCCGATCACCACGCGATCACCTAGCACCACGCCTGCTTCAATCACCGCGTGCGCTTGAATAGCCACATCGGCGCCTAGCTGTACGTCATCGGCCACGACCGCCGAGGGGTGAATGCCGACCACGTCGCGTGCGGGCAACGGATCAAACAGCTGCGATAGTTTGGCGTAGCCCAGATAAGGATTATCGATTTCCAGACGCGCCACAGGGCAGTGTTTGCCATGCTCAGGATGCAGTAGCACCGCTGCTGCGTTGGTCGTTGCCAAATCTTTTAAATAAGCGCGGTTGGCTAGGAAGGCGACCTGATCCGGCTGCGCGTCTTTGAGCGTCGCCAAGCCACGTATCGGTTGCTGCGCATTGCCGCTAACGGCAATCCCTAAATGGCGAGCGATGTCCGCGAGGGTAAGGTGATGAGAAGCGTACGTCATGAGAGCCCAGGGAAGCTTTGGTGTGGCCAAGCCACACCAATCATCGTTGAAATTTAGTCCAAGGTATCAAAAATCTGCGTGACCTCGTCGGTCACATTAGGCAGATCAACACCCGAGTGCAGTACCCCTTGGGGTTCGACCAACACGTCGATATCGTGACGCTCCAACACTTGGGCAACGGCCTGCTCAAGCTTCGGCTCAGCGCCTTCTAGAAACTGCTGCTCTGAGCGCTGCTGGGCCTGTAGCACTTCCTGGCGTAGCTGTTCAAACCGACGGCCTTTTTGCTGTAACTCGCCGATCAGCGACTCACGCTCGGATTGCGCCATTGTTTCGCCTTCTCGCTGCAAGCGCTCCTGTAGCTGCTGCAACTCACCACCCAGGGCCTGGGCTTCACGCTGTTGAGCGCCAATTTGACCTTCCAAGGTGCTAAATGACGCCTGCGCAGATTGGGTATTCATCAATGCTGCTCGCCAGTCCAACACCGCGACTTCTGCGGCGTGAGCAGGCAAGATCATCGCTCCCAACAGACATACTACTGCTGTCAGTTTACGCATCTTGTTATCTCCTTAGGTCACGCTAGTGCGCGCCGCCTTGGCGCGCATTCTAGCAAAGTTAGTACGCTGGTCGCTTAGAACGATTGTCCTAAAGAGAACTGGAAGACCTGGGTATCGTCACCGCTCTCATCGTTTAATGGCTTAGCAACGCTAAACGTCAACGGACCAACCGGTGTAAGCCAGGAAAGACCAATACCCGCGCTGTAGCGCAAATTGCCTAAATCAACACCAGAGCTACACCGCTGGCGATTTGCATCTTCTGCAAGAACATCGTAGCAGGAGCTCAGGAAGGTATTACCGCCGTCCAAAAACAGTGATGTTTGCAGAGAACGCTGATCCTCAATAAAGGGCAGCGGGAAAATGATCTCAGCACTACCTTCGATTGACACATTACCGCCCAGGGTACGATCACGACCACCTTCGGTGGCGGGTGTCGTACGTTGGCCTAGCGTATTAGACGTGTAACCGCGTACCGAGCCCAGGCCGCCAGCATAGAAGTTTTCATAAAACGGGAAGGGATCATTGCCGCCTAACGTGTCGGCATAGCCTACGTTACCGGTAAATTTCAAGGCCCAGGCGTCGTTATCGGTGATGGGGAAAAGCTGCTGTGCGCGTGCGCGGAGCTTGTAATACTCCGCATCGCTGCCGGGCACTCCGGTTTCCAGTGACACACGCTGATAGCTGCCGTCCGTCGGCATAATGCCGCGGTTGAGGTTATTACGTGTCCAACTGGCGGTCAGCTTCAAGCTCTGCGCATCGCCACCTTCGTCTTGAACGTAACGGCGAATTTCAGAGGCCGTATCGTTATAGGTTTTCACCGTCAGATCTTCAACGCTGGCACCAAAGTTAAGCCGTGAGAGCTCGCTGACTGGATAACCGAAGTTGATACCCGCACCGTACGCATCCGTCGAGTATGTCGAAATGTCCGAATCGGCATAGTCGGTTTCGCGATAAAACACATTGTAACCACGAGAAATTCCGTCCAGCGTCCAGTAAGGATCGGTGAAACCGAAATTCACGCTGGTGAACGTATCGCTGCGCTGAGCGCCTACGTTGACGCGATTACCCGTGCCAAGAAAGTTATTCTGCGAAAGACCGACACCGTAAATCACCCCGGCACTTTGAGAAAAGCCAACGCTTGCGGAGACCGAGCCTGAGGGCTGCTCTTCCACGTTATAGGTAACATCCAGCAAGTTAGGCTC
>TARA_R110002012_G_scaffold321973_1_pt1 | contig 13898 bp, 17 predicted proteins | sample TARA_R110002012 | Tara Oceans TARA_R110002012 (sample SAMEA4396515) | marine metagenome | biome: Westerlies Biome; feature: [DCM] deep chlorophyll maximum layer (ENVO:01000326); material: water (ENVO:00002006), including particulate matter (ENVO:01000060) such as... | depth 40 m
CACGGGGGGTCTGCACTTTCTGAAATCAGGATTTGGCTAAACCCTTGACGTTGGTAATACTTACCAACACTCATTTGGTGTTGTTTGATATTGTTATACTGTGGACCAGACCGTCTAATTAGAAGGTTTAGAAGCCAGATCTGACGCAGATGGTCCGCACTTTTTGGTGGTTGGATCGCCACTTGAAGATTTGGATCGCCATATAATATATAAGGGTGGTAACAAGGATCGCCATACATGGCAGAGATGAGTGACCACCAAGACACCGACCACTTTACCTATGATAGATCATGGGATGAGATCGAAAGAATGTTGGATCGTGCTGAGAGAAAGCAGAATGAGTGGGTTACAGTTTTCTTTACTGCGAGGGAAGTGGATGATAAGTCTGCCATGCGAGAAGCAGCCCGCAACAAGAAAGCACTGGAAGGTGTCATTAAGACTTTGAGATGGGCATTGGGTGATAAGAACATTATCCACCCCTTGGAGTGATTAGTTTGGCATCATGGTTAATTCTTTTAACAGTTAAATATCTTAGGTGGAGAGGTGAATACAATGACGAACAAGTGGAAGCAATACGGAGGACCTTGCAGAAGGCAGTGTGATGTTGATAAAGATACTTTGGTGTGTAATTCCTGCGGGATGTCATACAAAAAGGAAGGTGAAGAATAATGTGGGGTTGGATCCTACTAATAATTATATTCGGCATAGCGATGTCACCGTATGAATGGGAGGATTATTGATGGCTAAAATAAGAGGTGGAACTGCAATCTGGCGGTGGCGAGATATGCTACTTGATAATTATAACTTTGAGTATTTGGTTTCAGAGGTATACACCGATAGCAAGGATTTGATATCAGATTTCCCTGAAATGTTGGTAACGAAGGAAGAACGTTCTGATAAAGATGCTGAGAATGATGATCGTTACAATTGTTCGATCTGTAAATCAGGTCTGGATACGGGATGCCATGCTCTCGATGTTGGCTTTGCTAAGAAGGCTAAGCAAAAGTGGCCAACAATGATAGTCAAGAGGAGATATTGCTCATTGTATTGTGCTTTCGAGGACTTCAATGATAAGAAGAGTCCGATCCATGAGAAGCCCAAAAAGGGCAAAAAGTCAAAATGACCGCAATCTTTATATACTTGGTAGTCTAAAATAAAGACATGGGTAAAGTGTTGAACGAATTAACAGGGCCGCAGGTCTTTGTTTTCCAGAATCCTCGATCGAATAAGTTGCATATTACAGGTGGATACAATCAACCTGATGTCAAAAAGGCATTTTGTGGAACTAATATCAAGGCCAGCAAGGTAATAGACGCTCGTGATATTGCTCCTCGTGAGGGTTATCGTGATCATAATAAATGGTGTAAGCGTTGTTTAGCCATGTTAGATTTCGAGGGCTTGGATCAAAAGGTCTTATTCTCAGCGATCCAATTTTCCGCAGGAACTTATGGGCAGTTGGTAGTATCAGGTCATGTTGGCAGAAGAAAACCTGCATTAAAGTTGAGTCCCGTTCCTGCTAAGCCACAGAGTTATACTCCTAAACAAGTTGCAGGAGATGTTATTATGACCAGCAGGGTAAAGAAGAGGTCAGCCAAGAAGCCATTACCCACAGGCGGTGCGGTTATCACTGCACCTGCAGTTGTTCCTAAAAAGCGCAAGACTCGTGCTGATAAAGGGATCAAGCGTGGGCCTCGAAAACCTAAAGTAGATAAAGGTGCTAACGCAAATGATGATTCAGATGTGGAACTTCAAACCGTGGCAAAACCTAAATCAGATGAGAGTAATGGTGTGGTCTGATTTTCCAGAACTATCATTATTAGAAGTTGACGCAGCGATCGAGAACTGGAGGTTCTGAGATGTATCGCTTTTCTTTATCACCCTACGATATGAAGGCAGCCTGCAAGGCTGCTTATGAAGAATGGGAATACTGGGAGAATGTTGATTTCGGTAAGCGGTATAATCATAATTCATTACCGGGTTGCTATGTTGGGCGCAAGAGCGAACACGGTGTCTGTTCATTCCTTCGTTGGAAGTTAAAGGGTGTCGCAAAGGTAGATGCGGAGTTTAAGAAGCGTAAGCACGACTCTGATATCAAAGTTGAAGAACATATGATTGAAGTAAAAGGATTACAGAGTCATCAATGGGATCGATTAAAGAGATGTATCCCGCCAAAACAATTAGAAGGATACGTTAAGAAAAATGCTATCATCGTCTGGACAACTACAAAAGGAGATGACAAGGATAACTGTGTTGTTATCCATGGGTGGAATTATGCGACCGATCTAAAAGAGAATGGTGAGTTTATTAGAACTATCTGTGATAATATACAGATCAAGGAAGATAGTGACATGCGATCCTTGGAAGAGTTAATCACCGTGCTATCAGAATAAGTCGATGTCTACCCAGTTCCGATAACTTGTTCGCTATTAGAGCATCAGGTCCGTCATATAGTGTATATTTGGGAGTCGCAAAGTATAAGTAGCAGCGTGAGTCAATAATTATTATGGGTTTGGGAAGTCGACTTGCCATGATTGGTATTCTGATCGGAGGATATCAGATCTATCAATCCCGTGCCAATCAAAAATATTGGAAGCAGTATGAGGATTCATTGTTTAATTCGGAATCCTTTGATGCTGATTATACAGATGAACAATTGTTAAAGGTGGCTCGTTGGGATATTAAGAATCACATGGACAACGGGACATTTTATGTTTTGGGAGAAGAACCTCAAGCATTTCTTGATGGAGACTTAGATGGTGAGAACTTCTATACCATAGTGACCCTTTATGCACAGCATCACAAAAATGAGGATACCGCCCGCTCCCTATTAACGGATATGTTCAAAAAAGAATACCCTCAATACTTAGGGAGTGGATTTAGTGCTGAATCTGAAGGTGAGAAGGTTAGGAATAGATTACAAGGATCTGATGTTGGTCCTGAGGATTACATGTTAGAGAACCCCAGCATTTATCGTGACTGGCCCATGGTTCAAAAAGGATATCAAAGTCTTAGAATGATGAATGACAATGATAACTTTAATTCTGAAAATCATGCTGAAAACATGGAAGTGACTTTTAAGATTCAAGACGCTGATATGGCGACATTTTATCACACCACACTTGTCCCTTCAGGATTAAGTGATGAGGGAATAGTCAATTATGTTTGGGGTAACGGATTTGAAGAAGTAGATGATTATTGGTTTTATCTACCTTATGATTGGGAGGGCGTAGGAGAACATTTCTTGGCCAATATTATGAGTAAAACTTCAAATGCAGAATCATTTTCAGGCGAGTGGCACCACTTCGCACCTTGCGAAACCGCTGGATGCGATGGCGATATCGAATATCGTGATGTTTATTATTGTTCCAGTTGTGGTCAGGACGATACAGAGATCCTGATTGGGGATACTTGTCCAGAATGTGAAGAAGTTGCTACTGATACTGCTACTTATGCTATCTTCTACTGTTCTGATTGCGGTGAAGACTATACTGACGAATATAACGCCGAAGTTCAAACTACGGCCAACAAAGTTCGAACCATTTCTGGTAAACCACTGCAGTTGAGAAAACTGAAGAAGGATCGAGATCTGAAACCTGAAGATGCTATCGAGCGTCTGGAAATATCTGCAGAGGGTGAATATCGAAAGTGCACTATCTGTGAAGAGCCTGCCCATCCACTTTACCGTGGTAAGGGTTCACTTGAGGGTGCTCGAAGAATATGCTATTCTTGTAACAAAAAGGCCATGGAAGACAGGCCCTCTTTTAATAACACCATGCTTTTCGATGCTGATGAGTTTAATGCTTATGTTTACCGAGGAAAGCCAATGGAAGATTTAACTTATAGTCAGAAGGCTGTGGCAACAAAAAAGATGATCGATGCTGCAGATCTCGAAGCAACGATGCTTCAACTTGAGAATGCTATCAGGTTAGGGATTATTTCCGAGGACGAACTCATGAAGGAACTTCAAAACAAGTTTGGCTCGAAGTGATTGCATGAAATATTATATCGTTAGCACAGACGATGAAGATGCAGATGCTGAAGATATTATTACCATTAGCAACCCAAGACTAAATATGATTGGCGAGGCTCGCATATTAGATCAAGAAAAAATTACTTCTGAATGGGTCCCGCTTGAAGCCCCTTACGGTGCTACTTATGAGTTCAGAATAGTCGAGAACTACAATGGTAAGGTGGTAAATATAAAAGACATCACGTCTTCTAAAGATCCTTATAATCAGGCTTTGATGTCGATGCTAACTAAGGCTTATGCTAATAGAAAGATGTCAATTAATTGTGATTACAGTTGGGCGATGGCCAAGGCGTTTGATAATAATTTGATAATGCCCCGAGATTATCCTTACTATCTAATTACCGACGGGGGAAATGTAACCTTGCAGTCCTATAATTATTTCTGGGACGAAGATCCTAAGTTCCAACAGACCTTCCGTGATAACATGGGTGGTAATCACCAATGGGAGTTGCATTGGTGTAACATGGGCGGTAGATCAGGTGTGGCTGATATCATTGAGTTATCAACTAATGCTGCTACCACTCCGATTCTATCTTACTTGTGGAATGTGGGAGGATCCTCTGGAGATACCTACAAAGGACTTTATCAATTCATTCAGAGTAATTGTCGAACAGAATCCCCTCCGGAGTTTTCTAAGCGAAACGATTATATCAAAGAAAGAGTAATTCATCATATGGCCAACGATTTAGAATCTAACGAGGCCTTTGAGTATGCTGTTCAAGATGTTCGTTCACTAACCAAAAGACAAGATCCTTCTGTGTGGTATCAGGAATATGAAAATATGGGCTTTACGCACCCACGGCCCGACTACCGCGATCCAAAATGGAAACTATAAGTAAGTGGTGACTTCATGATGTTATCATGGTCAAGTGGCTATTAGATGACAGCGTCGATGGTTGTATCTATACTATTGCTAAAGACCGCGAGGTCAAGTGGAGTTGGTCGATCGGAGAAAAGGCTGTTGGTTATCGACACAGCAGAATTAGTTGGCATGGTGATGTCAGAACATGGCTTAGAATGCTGGGTGATGGCAAAAGACACGTCGACATGTTTGTGAGCACTAACATCCTGAACTGGGACGCCCTTCCTGAACTACCTCCTCAGTATAGATTAGCAGGACAAGGTTACAATGGTGAGGCCATTGAAAGATACTCTGCGCTGTGGAAGACATGGCTTACCCCGGCGGACTGTAGATCACAAGGATTAGATTGGAAAGAGATCTGGATCGGGAAGAATATGGTGTGGGATTTTGACCACCCTGATATCGGGATGGCGTTTGATTGGGCCAATGCTGTCTTTGAACTACTAAAAAATGAATTGGATCTTAATCCTCAGATGGTATTCAGTGGAGGTAAGGGATTTCACATCTGGTTAAATCATAAACAGTCAGCGTTATTAGCAGGCACAAGTTTACATAAGTTAGCAGACGCTGGCGATCCAGATCCTCTACGGACCATGGGCAAGTTGTATGCTAAGAAAGTTAAAGAGATAGCATTTGAAGCCACGGGCGAGCCCATAAGATCGTTGGACTTAAGCCCTAACTATCGACAAGGAGTCATTAGGATTCCTTATTCTATCAATAAGTCGATCGTATGGCCGATATCAGAATCAGAACGTGACAAACTGAGTAGCCGTAGTTTCAGCAGGCTTTCAGAAGTGGATAAAGTATTGCAGCCTGATCAGTGGCGAGAAAGATTTGGTGGGAGAAGTTATATCCGTGGGAAAGGTAGGATCGCTTTCCGTAGATTATTAGAGGTCTTTACTCGATAGAGGTGCCGTCTTCTAAATATTGTAAGATGGCTAAAGAAACCATTTGCAGATCATAATCATTAAGAGAATCTAATGACATACCTGTCTGGAAATCACCCACGCCTTCATAGGCATCAACGCTTTCATTAAGTTGTAAATAAAATGTTCCACCAATAACCTCTAAACGACAATTTTCGGACTCATATAGCATCATGATGAGCCATACTCCTTTGCTACGGCTTCTAAATAATCCTCAGGTAGTTCGAGGGTATATGAATCATTACGTTGAAACGATGCTTCCCGCTGATTATAGATATCCATTTCGTAAGTATCACCCTGAGATTTTATTATTTCATATTCATCCCAGAAAGCAAATGCTAAATCATTATCATCGTATTGAGTAGTATCTAATGCAAAACTTTTATTGGGATCTGATAAATCAGTTCCTGCTCGGGTTTGAGATTGATCCCATAAAAACTGAGTCGAAGGTGAGTGTAGTATTATTTCAAACCTTTTGGTGTGGTCCAACACATCCATCTTAATTTCTGTCCCTGCTTTTACTTGATTAAAGTTCTTAGCGAAATAATCCCGATCAGCCCGTGTTCTAAAAGTGTATTTCCATGCTTGGCCACCATAATGATAACTCCACATATTTTCAACATTTCCTTCATTGAAACCACCAAGATCTTGGATCTGGCCTTTTTCGGTATAATCGTCAGTATCTTCTCCTTGCATGTTAAAACCCCAAGACCAATCTTGTGGTTTATAGATAGCAGGTTGAAACATATTTATGGTGCCCACAAGTTTATCCTTTAATTTAGGTAAAAACCAAGGGGCAGATTGCACCATTTCTTCAAAAGAAAGTTGACCTACTGTATCATCAAAACTCTCCCATGTGGACGAAACAGGATATTTATGATGCCTTGAAACGACCCTTCCGAGATCCTGATCATTATCATACTGATAATCATTATACATCTCATCTAATTTATCCATAAATGTCTCTATTTCTGCAACATCTGGATATGAGCCATACCATTTCCAATTATAAAATGATAAAACAGTATAACCAGTTTCATCTGTGTCATCATCCCATTCGTCAAAAGGAGTTCCGGGGCACATTTTCTGGTAGAGCCCTCGGTAAACTGAGGGGAATACTAAATAACCGTGGGATCGGTAACCCATTACTTCCAACCACCACTACCACTTTTAACAAAACCAGTTAGGTAAACTCTAAACCAAACCTTCCCATTGACCACGATCTCGACAACTAAATTACAATCAGGCGTTTGATCTCTTAATCTATTATTTTGTTCAACCTCTATGTCCAAGTCCGAAATGGGGGACTCCTCTAATTCAGTGACTATCCCGCCTACTAAATGTTGAATTGACGACATTATTTTATCAGGATCGTAATCAAGAACCCATTGTGCCATTGTAGGACGTTTGGCAAAGACTTTAGGTAAAACCTCATCCGTTTCTATCTGTAACAGAGTCATAATGGTAATTTTATCCTCACCCCGTAACCAATTGATGATCCCACTCATAAGTTACATATCACCGTGCTGCTATATGTATTTATAGGTGACAGCATAAATTATAAAGTATGCCCGAAGGACCAGAAGTAAAAAGAACTGTTGAACGTTTAAACAGGATACTGCAAGGCAAACAACTGCAAGAAATAGTAGTAGAAGATCAGCCATGGTTCCAAAAACAGGTTCGTGATGATATCATGGTAATGATGTCACATCTAAATAATGAGCCCTTAACGATCGACAGCGTTCAATGTAAGGGTAAGTTTATCTATTTTACCTTGTCCGCAGGAAATGAGATCTATCATATTCATCACACCTTGGGAATGTCGGGGACTTGGCGACTACCTAATAAGGGTGATAAAAAGCATCGTCGATTGGTTTTGAAAACCACAGATGGCACGGAAATCACTTATGTGGATTATAGGAAGTTCGGCACCTTTAAGATATTTCACAATCGTCCCCAGCAACTGGTAAAGAAATTAGCATCGTTAGGTCCTGACTTGTTGTCGGCTACTCCTGAGGCTTCGATCTGGACGGAACGCATTCGTGGGACGCATACTCGAAAGGGATATGGACATAAAGAAATCACACAAGTGATGATGGATCAGAAAGTAGTAACAGGAATTGGCAATTATATTAAAGCCGAAGCCTTGTATATGGCCGAAATCCATCCAAACGCCAAAGTGTCAGATTTAACAGATAATGATCTACTCAAATTATATGATGCTACGGTCTGGGTAATCAAAGCCTCTTATAATGCTCGTGGTGCTACTATTAGAAATTATAAGTTACCTAACGGTGATGTCGGGGACTACAAGTTCGAGTTCAAGGTATACTCTAAGTCTCACGATCCGATGGGGTATCAGGTTAAGAGAATGGAAACTGCAGATAAACGTAATACACATTGGGTCCCTGAAGTTCAGACTCGTGGATTATCCGTGCAGACAACATTATAAATAGTTGATTAGCAGAGTGATAACTATGGGATATCGATCTAATGGTTATTTTATTATCCCTGCCCAATATTCTGCCGAGTTAGGACGGAGAGTCGCTGACTATTTAGCAGACGAAAAAGCGAAAAGAGTTAAGGATAAGGCTCAAGCAGATAAGGATGGTAGTCATTATATCTATGCATCCACCGATCCTTGGAATCCACTATCAGGTTTTGATTCAATAATTGAAATGAAGGATAATGAGGGTAATTTATTCCATCAATATGTTTTCGATGGTTGGAAATGGTATGATGGTTACAACTTCCCGGGCATAGTAGAAAGAATAATGTATGAGATTTCTTACCCTGATGGTTATTTATTAGATTCTCCTGAGGATACCTTTTTAGATGTAGATTATACACCAATCTATCAGGGTGATGCAATTAACCTACCAACACTAATTAAAAGGTGGACTGCTATTGAAGGCGATACTGTTTTCGTGAGAAAAGGTGAGGACTGGAACGATGTAGTTGTTGAAGATTCAACAGAGCAGGTTTGGATCTCGTCAGAAATAGATGGTGCTCCTTATTCCGAGAAAGTTCCGCAAACGTTACTCTTGTTAAATGGTGGTGATGTCGAAGATAAAGATAAATTGGAATATGAAAGAATATTGGATAAATTAAATAATTTGTCACCTCTAAAAGTAGGGGAACCTTGGCAAGAAGGCGATCGATTCTTTTATTGGGATAATGTCGATCCCACAATCTGGAAAGAAATTGGTGAGATTTTCGTAGTCGCTGATCGTGTGGGTGCTTCAGGGTGGGGTCTAATGATGGATAATGATATGATGGATGAACTTCATGTTAATGGTGCCAGTTATTGGGATGATGATGTTTATCCCAGCATGTTCTATAACGACAGCAATTTAGAAATTAGAGAAACGGGTAATATTCTCAGAATGGAAGATGTATTCCCAGAAATGTTTTGACCGAAAGGTATAAATACTTCGGACGCGTTAATAGCATTATGAGTCTAAAGCAATACGACGAACGAATGAAGATCTGTCGTGATTGTCCAGAGTTGAAGAGAAAACTAACGGGATCTTTCTGTAATATCTGCGGATGTAATATGAAATTGAAAACACAGGTTTCTTCGGCAAGTTGCCCATTAGGAAAGTGGTAATATGCAAAGAATGTCTCGATACGATCCTAAAATATGTCCCCACTCATTAAAGACGGTCAAGAAAGTGCCTTTGGGTTACAATATTTTGTGCTTACAATGCGATAAAAAGATCGATACTATTAATCTGTGAGGGTAATATGAAAGAGTATTACGATGCTACTTTAGGCTATGACTTTAAAGTTAATAGCCGGGGATTGTTTCAGTGTGGTTGCGGATCGGAGCATATTTATGTCCGAGGTGTTACTGATACCATTATGTGGAAAGGCGTGGAAGATGTGTTACGAGTATGGTATGTCCGCTGCGCTTTAGATCATATGATTTGGCGAGCCCATTTAGAATAACTATATGAGGGTGCTAACACCCAAAGAAGACATGGATGATTTTGAGATCGTGGTATATGAAGTTCCCGATCAGGGAAATGGAATCGCTTGGGGCGGGGAAACCACCTATGAAACCAAAGATGAACCCACTACCTATCAGGCTAAGTTTAGTTGTGAGCCTTTAGTGGCTTATTGTCCTCACTGCACAAAAACCAAAACATGGGATAAGAAATGGCGAGAATATCGCCCCCGTAAAATGCAGGCCGATGACTTTAAACAAAAGTGGATGACGATTGCTGATGAGGTTAGCCCGACGGGCCAGACTAATCAATGTAGAAGTTGTGGCCTTAGAATGTCAGAATATGATCCAGAGGAAGAAAATCTAATACCAGAGTCAGAACCAGAGGAGGAAATCGAAATGGAATGGGTAAATGAAGGTTACCTTCATGATGGCGCATGGTGGATTCCTAAGGATATTTTCTTTGATCTTATGAAACGGGGTTTTGGAAAGAAGATTCAGTATGCTTTCGTAATTGAGGGGCAAGCCCGTTTAATGCCGATTGATAAACTAATTACCATGGCTAAAAGCCGTGGGTTTGTAGAACGATCGTCTTCCGAAGACATGGGTATTCCAATTCCATTGTTCCAAACATTATAAATAGCAGCACGGTGGATATTTACCTATGCAATCCTTCCCTTATCGATTTTGTCAGGTGTGTGGAGATCCATCTCTAACCCAAATGATGAAAAGAATGAAAGAGTTGGCCTTGACAGGCGTGTCTCCCACCGATCCAGATTATATGGGTTTGTTATCTGATATGTCTAAAATTGCTAACGGTGAGTTTAGTCCTTGTCGATGTCATCCCCGAGCATGGGCCCTTAATCAAGACATGTGGTGGCAAAAATGATTATAGAAAGAGGAATTATCAACTATTCTTGGTCAGTAGACTACTTTGAATGGATGTTAGATCATAAAACCGAGTTAAAGAACTTGAATAACATGCATTATTGGCGGGGTCTAAAAAATGAGAAAGAACGTAACTTACCCAGCCATGGTAATCGTAGTCCAAGGTGGATTCCTCACCGTATTATGAAAGAAAGAGATAAAATAATCAACACTCAACTTACTTATCTGTTAGGTGAAGGCAATTTTAGACCTCATGAAAGTTATGATGACGAGAGAGAATGTTATCGATGTAAAGTAAAAATAAAGAACATGGGTAAATACCTTGGTAACTTAGAACGAGGGGTCAATGAGATTGTAAAAAAGAGCGGTAACACTTCTTTTACCATTACCGATGAAGAACACCGTGCGATCTTAGAAAAAGTTATGAAACAGGAAGCACCGAACTTTACGGCTTTAGAAGTCGAAAAAGCACAAATATATTTACCGAAACGTGGGGGAAGAACACTAATGAACGATTCTTCGGGATTTTGCCCTATGTGTTACGAAGAGGTGATAGCACCACAATTGGGTTGGGACAGTCGTCTGGATAACTATAAGTAGTCGTGATGACAAAATATTGATATGCCTGCACCTAAACAGACGAAAGTCAAGTTTCCTCGTGCTAAGGCTGCTAAGATAATTAAAAAGGTCGAAAAGCATATTAAGCCTTTTGTGGATCGGCAGATGGCCTGCGGATCTTATCGCCGTGGTGCTCAGATGATCGGAGACATTGATTTTGTGGTGATTCCAAAAGAAGGGGTGACGCTTCCTCAGATGCTACCTCCTAATGAGGGTATTAACTGGGTTGGAGACAATAAAGCGCAAGTTGTTATCGATGGGGAAAAGGTAGATTTTAAGGTAACAACTCCTGAAGCATGGGGCGCAACTATCCTTTATTTCACAGGCCCTGCTGATTTTAACATTAAGTATCGATGGATGGCTAAGAAAAGAGGAATGAAACTCAACGAATACGGTCTGTTCGATCGAAAAACTGATGCTTATATCGCCGGGGCGACGGAACAGGATATTTATGATGCCTTGAAACGACCCTTCCGAGATCCTGATCAGCGCACTGGTTGGAAGCGAGCCGAATATCAGCCTAATCAAGAACTTTCTGATTATACTCCTCAGGGTTTGATGACTTCTTCAGTTATTACAGGAGATTATACCGTAGACAGTTTAAAGTTTGGCCAAACCACGTTGTCCGCAGAAACGTTTGGCAATCCTTTTGTAACTGCGGAAAACCAATGGATTGTAAACAACCTGACGATGCTATTAAAGCAACGAGCCCGGACGTTGTCAGAACTTATCGATGATCTGGGAATCCGTGGGATTACAGTGGAATCTAACTTAGTTCGTAATCCTAATTTCGTCAGAGTTGGGAAGCATGTTCCCGCAGTCTGGGGACTATCTGGTCAGGATTACAGTCGAAAGCACCCTTATAATGCTATTTCACCCGCAGCAGGACGCAAGCAGCACCTGAAGACGATGTTTGAGAAGTTGGATCCACGAGAGTTGGACTGGGATGACGATGTTACTTGGAATCAACCCGAAGTCGAGGATTGGTCTGATGAAGTATCGTGGGACGCAGAAGAAATTAAACCACGCTGTCCGATCTGTTTCGGATTTATTCCTAATAATGCTAATCCCGGTGCTTACCCCGGTGCCTTAAGCAGATATGATAATGCTACCGAAATCTGTTCGAGTTGTGGACAAGCCGAAGGGATGTCTGGCTTATTTTTAGGATCCGTAGATCAAGATAAAATAGCAGATATGGAAGCCATAGAAGATCCATGGTTACGACACACTTATCTTATCAATTTGGTAACTGAAGTCATGCCCGCAGCGTTTAAAGGTGAATAAATGTCTTACGAATCTATCAGTCTGGTAGAAATGGATGATTTCTTAAGACAACGCCGATTTAAACCAGTCGATCTCTACTTTAGACGTCGTCCTGTAAAAGAATGGGTCTACGAACGCCGACTCCCTCAGAATGCTAATCATTTTGTTAGGGTATACACGACCATCCAAAGATATGGTGGTAAGACTGATCAGTCACGAGATGTTGGCAAGGATGCTATTCGAGTTCAAGTTATTTATCGAGATGAAAAAGGTGAGACCCTCGTCTCGATGCCAAAAAGAGTTAATAGGATTAGCACATGGAGAGATAATCTTGACGATCGCCTAAAAGAAGTAGCAGAATCTCTACCCAAAGTTAAAATGGACAGTCGTGGTGAACCAATGACCTTGCGAAAGAAACGTGGTAACCTGTTTTGGGGTAGTCGTGATTATCCTGCTTTCAAAGAAACACGTCGTTACGGATCGGAGCAGGCTGAATCGGAAGATGGCAGGAAGGGAGTTGCCGTTTTGATTCCTGATGAGTCTACATATGGCCCACAGATATCAGGGACAGTGTATTTCGAGGAAACTAACGAGGGTGTTAAGATTGATTATCAGATCCGAGGATTATACGATGGCCCACATGGATTCCACATTCATGAATATGGTGACCTTACTGATGGTTGCACTTCTGCCTGTGCCCATTTTAATCCTGATGGTGCTACCCACGGGGGTTTGGACACTAAGATCCGTCACTTCGGTGACCTCGGTAATATCGAATCCAAGGATCGGTTGGCCGAAGGGTCTCTGTTTCTACCTAATGGCAGGCTGGACGGTAGTAAATATAGCATTCTCGGTAGAATGATTATTGTTCATGCTGATCGTGACGATCTCGGAGAGGGTGGAGACGAGGAGTCTTTGAAAACAGGAAATGCAGGCAAGCGTTTGGCTTGTGGTGTTATCGGACTTGCCGATCCAAAAGACGATGTGGATAAAAAGGCTGATACGGTTAGAGAATGTTGTGAATGTGGCAAGACTGAAGGCATAACTACTATTCAGGCAGGAACTTTTTGTTGGAATTGTTTGCCAATCAACTTAGGTGCAGAATCAAGTGAAGAAAACTTTGCTTGCACAGATTATATTATAAAAGAAATAAAACGGATTTGGTATTCACCTGCCAAAAAAGATATTACCTATTGGGTAGAACATAATATGGCGGGAGATGGATTATTGGCTTATTCGGACGGGTTTGACTTGCCTGATGGTTCGGAAGGCGTAGATATTACTAAAGATGAATACTTTGAGAGGATGTTTGAAAGTTTCCTTGAACGGTTTGAAAAGGGTTCTTGGATGTATTCTGATGAC
>TARA_R110002012_G_scaffold309625_1_pt1 | contig 13882 bp, 8 predicted proteins | sample TARA_R110002012 | Tara Oceans TARA_R110002012 (sample SAMEA4396515) | marine metagenome | biome: Westerlies Biome; feature: [DCM] deep chlorophyll maximum layer (ENVO:01000326); material: water (ENVO:00002006), including particulate matter (ENVO:01000060) such as... | depth 40 m
TATGTGGAATCCTATGTTGGGAGAAAGGCCCATGCCAAGGAACCAGGGAAGTTCTTTGCCAAGGTGATGGGACTACCCACCAAGGAAAAGGACATGGCCTTCAAACTACTTAAAACAATGGGAGTCAAGGCTCCAAGTATTCCGACCAATAAAGTACAAATGGCGGCCAAGATCATCAAGGCACTTGGAAGGGGTATCAATAAAGCTAGGGGCACTGGTGAGGATATGGGCTACTGAAATCCAAAAAGCAGGTTGCGCCCTTTCGGGTTTTTGCTTCACGCTTATCTACCGGAACACTACAAAAACCCGACAGGATCCATGCGCAAAAGTTGGGGGTAAGGATTTGGGACTCTTTGCATAAAAATCAAATATGGTCCATTTTCAATTAATGATTTGGGAAATTATGTGTCTAAAAACAAATTTACAGACCCTACAGACGTGACCTGAAACTGTTAAATATTCGGTCAGATAACCGCAAGTCTTCCGTTATTATTTCTGCTTTACCTGTAATATTCTGTTTAAATTCAATTTTTCTGTCATAACTAGTGGCAAGGTTTTGCGGAAGTTGTACATCAACTAAATAATTATTGTCTTCATTGGGGACTAGAGATACTTTTTGGACTATCCCTTTTAAAATACCGAACTCTTCCTCAGGAAAGTTATCCATTTGGATAAATACTATCTGCCCCTTTTTTATTTTTCCCGAATTCTTAATTGGGGCTTCTATTTTCCCAATATAACCTAAAGGATTGTTTGGTAGTATGGTAAACACTAAATCGCCTTGATTTACAACTTGGTTTTTATTCCAAAGTCTATTAAAAACAACTTGCCCATGGATGTTTGATTTAAACACATAATTGTTTTCCCAAGCCAAAAGTTGTTCTTTTAAAGCAGTATAGGACTGGATAAAATCACTGTAAAGTGTCTGCTCAAATTGAATTTTTCTAATCTCTATATCCTTAGAACTTGTAGAAGTTAGTTCTAGTGCTTCTCTTGCCTGTGAAATTGAAATCATTAAGCCCTTGATGCTTTTTTCCTTATTCAACAATTCTAATTTAAGTGTTTCCAATTCTTGGAAAGAAATTACTCCCTTTTTATAAAGTCTTTGGTTTATCTCAAACTTTTTTTCCAGGATTTTCATTTCACCCTCGGTTAAATCTAATTGGATTTCGAGATTTTTCAATCTATTTCTTATCTCAAATGCACTTATTGATTTTGATTTTATTTGGCCGGCTTGAGGTTGTAAAGAGTGATTTAACAAATAATCAATATAACTTTTTTTAAAAATTCGATAACTGTTTTCAATATCACCTAGAAATAAAATGGGAAGTTGCTCCAATAAGTCCAATTGTGGATTTGAAAGATTAAGACTGTCCAGTAATCTTTTTAAGTAAATAACATCCTTTGTATTGGCAGTGTTTTTAAGAACTGCTAAAATTTGATTTTCTTTGACCACTTGTAAGTCTTTGACAAAAATAGTGTCAAACCTCCCCATGTTTCTAGCAAATTCTTCTTGTGGAGGAATCATTGTCGTGACAATCACTTTAGCGCTAATCGTGTCTGGGTATTTAATGAACCAGCTCATTAAAATAACAGTTATAATTACAAGAAGAAATACACCACTTCCAAGCTTTAGAATGATATTTGGGGGGGCAAGAAGAATTTCTTGGACTTTTTCGCTTCGTAAATTGAAATTGTTTATTTTCTCTGACATAATTTATTGACCTAGCTCTAATTGATTTTTTACTAAATGGTAGTAGGTTTGTTTATTATTTGTAAGTTCTTGATGAGTGCCGCATTCAACTACTTCTCCTTGGTCTATCACTACTATTTGATGTGCATTCTTGACAGTGCTTAATCTATGTGCGATGATGATAACTGTCCTACTTTCAAAAAAAGTATTCAGTTTTTGCATGATTATTTTTTCGTTATTTGCATCCAATGAGCTTGTGGCTTCATCAAAGAATAGTATCTTAGGATTTTTGTAAATGGCTCGGGCAATTAACAATCTTTGTTTTTGACCAGTACTCAATCCTATACCTTCCTCCCCTATTTTAGTATCATATCCTTTTGGTAGACTGTCAACAAATAAATTGATATTGGCTATATCAGCAGCTTTTTTCAAACGATCTTGGTCAATTTCATCACACCCCAAACAGATGTTACCTGCAATGGTATCGTTAAAAATATAGCCTTCTTGCATTACCACGCCACATTGATCGCGCCACATTTTTTTTGAAACTGAATCCAAGTTATTGTTGTTGACAATTATTTTGCCTTCTTGGACTTTATAAAAGCCAAGTAACAGTTTCATCAATGTAGTTTTACCACTTCCGCTAACTCCTACAATCGCCGTAATTTTATTTTTTGGAATTTCAAGTGAAAGATTTTTTATCACAGGTTTAGAACTCCCAGGATATTTGTAGAGTATGTCCGTTATTTGTATGTTTATACCTTGGTCACAATTAAAGGTTTGGCATGATTTGCCATAGATAAACTCCTCATCGGGTAATCTATGAATCTCGCCTAATCTTTCGAGTGAAATATGTGCGTCTTGGAGTTCACGGACAAAGTTTATCAATTGTGAAAGTGGTCCATTGAGTTGGCCAACAATGTAGCTTATAGAAACAAGCATACCTAATGTGATGCTTCCATCAATCACAAGTTTTGCGGATAGGACGGTAATGAATATATTTTTAACTTCGTTAATAAAGTTAGAACCAATAGATTGTGTTTGTTCTAAGGTTAAGTTTTTTATGGATATATTGAATAATTTTACCTGAATATGTTCCCAATTCCATCTCATTTTCTGTTCGGCGTTGTGGAGTTTAATTTCTTGCATGCCACTAATGAGTTCAATAACCTTACTCTGCTCTTGACTGATATCCTCAAATCTTTTATAATCAAGAATCTTTCTTCTTTTAAGAAAAATTGTGACCCAAGTAATGTAGGTAACACTTCCTAAAAGGAAAACACCAAAAATACTAGTGTTGTAGTAGGCGAGGACAATACTAAAGACAATAAGATTGAATAACGAAAATAAAACCGTTAGAGATGATGTAGTCAATATTCTCTCAATCCTACTATGATCGTTGATTCTCTGCAATAAATCACCTGTCATTCGGACGTCAAAATAAGAAATAGGCAGTTTCATGAGCTTGATGAAAAAATCTGAAACTAATGAAATATTGATTCTTGTGCTTAAGTGGAGCAATATCCAACTCCTAACCGCTTCTACCGTTGATTTGCCGATAAAAAGGAATAATTGGGCAAATAAAACTAGATAGATAAAACTTATATCTTGGTTTTTGACTCCTACATCAATGATACTTTGAGTGAGAAAGGGGAACAATAGCTGTAAAAGACTTCCAGCCAACATTCCAAATGCTAATTGAATAAGAAATGATTTATAATGGAGTACGTATTTGAGAACAAAAGATAAACCGATTTTTTTTTCTTTTTTAAATCGTGCAGAGTTGAAATGAGGAGTCACTTCTAAAAGCAATGCAACTCCATAAACAGATTGTTTTTTTTGGTCAAAGCTGCCCCATCGTTTTATAAATTCTTCTTTATTGTACAAAATTAGTCCCAGACTAGGATCGGAAACATAGTATTTTTCTTTTTTAACTTTATATAGGACGACGTAATGTTTATCGTTCCAATGGAGAATGCATGGAAGATTAACTCTAGTAAGTTTGTCCAATTCTAATTTAACACCAAGGGTTCTATATCCAATTTTTTCTGCGGCCTCACTAATTCCTAATAAACTACTTCCTAATCTTGTTGTTTCACTTAAGTCCCTTAATTCTTTGGTGCTTATGGTTTTTCCGTAATGTTTTGAAATTATTTTCAAACATGTTGGTCCGCAGTCTTTCTCTTCTGTTTGTTTATAATTTGGGAATTTAGCCATAGTTGAAAAGCTACTTGGTACTAGATTCAGTTGATTTAAAGGGTAAGTATATATAGGTCAGGATGTTTTAATCCTGACCTATAAACACTATTCTAAATGCAACAACTTTGAAATTCTGGATCAGGACAGTTTAAGGTTCCATATGCAAAAGTGCAATTCGGATCTGCGGTTGCACATCCCAAACATCCCCCTGGAATAGGTTGCGGGACGCAACAGCTAATGGAAGGGTCGCAACAACCTCCACCACCAGGCCTAAGTGTGCCACCAAATAGCGAACTTTGCTCATCTTTGTCGAGTTTTTGAACTCCGTCTAGATTTAAAATTTTTTTTAACATAATTGAATTTTAAAAATTAATTTTGCCGTAAACATTTAAAGACACCTACGGTTTGTGTCTATCCTTGCAAGAATGTTTTTATTGGGCCTTTCTTACGATTGGCCCATTTTTTTGGCTGAAATCCATGGATAGTAAAAACTCCATGAACATCGGTAAATCTTCGATATCGTATTTTTTGGGAAAGTAATTTTGGCCAACGATTGTAACGGGGGAGTAATTTATATCATTGGTTCGTATCCATTGATACTGATTTTTTAAAATAATAAGCTCATTTTCATCTTTTGGATGTCCATAAATGTTAATCCAATCAGTGAAATTACGATTGTAAAACCAATCTCTCAAAGCCTTATAGGCAATTTTTGGGTCTTTGCCGTAAATTTCAATTACTTTTTGCGCAATTCTTGAGTTTTCCTCCTCCAGATTGTAAGGCGATACATTGAAAAGTATGTTCAAACCAATTCGATCACCGTATTGCTTCATTAACCTGTCATAAACCTTGAAAGCATCCTCACAAAAACCACACATTGGATTTGTTACAGAGGTCACTATCAAAACAGCATTTGGATTTCCAAAGAAAATGGAATGTCTATCATCAATTACAGGAGCAAGTATCAAGCTTTTTTTTGTAAAAGCCAATGAAATAATTCATTGTCCCACTTGAATTTCAAGAAGTCTTGCTCTGTTTGGAACAGAGTTATTTTATCTTTTAGGAGTTTCTTAATTTGCAGCCAAAGGATATAGGTCAAAAATAAGATTGATACAGCTTTAACCAAGTAAGTTACATTAAAATTGAGTTTTGCCGTTGAGTTCAATAATATTATGCTCTGGATTATCACAATTCCAGAAACAGCTAAGCAAAATGGGCACCATTTTTTAATTACAAAGGCTTGATAGTAAATAGAATAAAGGATAATTGGAAGGCTTGTTGCCACAAATACTTTAAAAAAGGTTAAATCTAGACCAAGAAAAATAATTATAAGTGCGGAAGAGGTAAAATAAGAAATCGCTGCGTCAGACAATGATATTGAACCAAATAGCTTTGAGGATTTTGAGTTGATTACCTCACTACAACTCGTATTGCTAGAGTTTGAATTACATACCTTTGCTGCTAGATGTTGTCCTAGCCCTAAGTCCTCTCTCAAGATAAAGTAACAAGCAATTATACCAATCAAGGATAATAAAACCATAGTTAGGGACGGTATTGAGAGATCCATCAATAATGGTAACAGTAAAGAAATAGAAATAATTATAATCTTGAAAAGATTGATATTGCCCTTTTTATTGAATATAGAGATGCTTTTTTTATCATTTTTTTCAATAAGTATAACGCCGCCATCCCAAATGTTTAGAAATTCATCAATAGATAACTTTCCTCTTGAATAATCATCTTTAAAAAGATTGACTTGATTTTTTTGAAGCTTTATTTCAGCAAGATATTTTCTGTTTTCATCTAGTAGTGAAGCAATGAAGGTTGTTGGTAATTTTCGTAAGTGATCTTTAGGGATAATGGCTGCTGCATTGGAAATAGAAAAATAGTCTAGGGTATCTGTAATGGCTTTTATACTTGGGTAACCTGGATTACTTAATAATTGCAGTTTTAGCTTTTCAAAATTCAATTCATACTTGTTAGAGAGCAAATAATTATGTAGGAGTTTGGCTAGTGGAAAATTCGGCTTGTTCATGTATATTAAAGATTTATTAATATGTAAATAAAAGACTACATAAAAATATTAAATATTCTTAATTATCTAAGAATGGTTTGCAATTATTAATAAATTTTCTTAAAAAACCATTTTGTTGTGATTAATTGATAGTCTTCAGGATATTTGGTTGTTAAAACTTTAAAAATCTTGTAACTCTATTTTTTTGGTTAATCATTTGACCTTGCTCAAAATCTAATTTATCAATAGTGTAGGGTTAAACTTTTGAGGTAACAAGCTGGTTAAGGGACTTTACAGCTAGGGAGTGGCAAAAAAAATATCAAATACTCACCTATTAAATAAGTTTATTCTTACATTTGTTATTGTTGATGTTAAAAATTGATGATTCGGTATTTTTTTTAAGATTTCGTTGATTCTTTTCTATTGTGCAAAAGATTTTTATATTTTTCGGATGCTAACCATTCAAATTAAAACTATTGCTAGTTAAATTTTGTTCATTTTTCATTAAGAATGGAGTTGTCTTGGTGTTACTGTGTTTGGTACAGGTTTCTCTCGCTCAAGTTGAACCTAGTAACAACCCAAGCACTTCGAAAACGGCTTCCGAAATCTTCCAAGAATTACAGGAAAAATCAGGATATACCTTTTTCTATCTCCAAGACTGGATCGATGGATTGGAACTGCCGGAAAATATCCTCAACGCTTCCCTATCCGAGATTTTGGACACCCTTTTATCCGATACATCATTGAACTATTACATCCTGGAAGAAGAAAAAAGGGTGTTCCTGTTGCAAAATACCATCATTTATGATGAACTGCCCATTAGTTTCTATCAACAGAGCGATACCATTTTACAGTCCCAGACCGCCGAGACCCGGGGCAACCTTCCGCCCCCGACCTTTTTTCAGGATGAAGTTGTACAACGGCAACAACAATTGCCCGTTGCCCGTGTGGGGCGTGCGGACGAACAGGACCTAAGGTCGAGCTACCGATTATCGGGCCGTGTGCTCAATGCGGAAAATGGTGCGCCCATTCCGGACCTTGCCATAAGGAGCGGCGGACGTGTGGCCGTGACCGATGAACGTGGGGCCTATGAACTGGAACTTCCCGCAGGATACAATTTGGTCTCTACCAGTGCCATGGGAATCCAGGATTCGGAGCGCGAAGTGATCATGTACAACGATGGCACCTTGGATTTTGTGCTACAGGAAAGTTTGGAACAGTTGGAAGAGGTGGTGGTGGAGGCCGATGCGGTGAGCAACGTGGAGGATGCCATTTCGGGCAGCGAGGAAATCAACTCCGAAGAAGCCAAGGACATTCCGTTGGTGCTCGGGGAAAGAAACATTCTGGAAGTGGCCAAGGCACTTCCCGGCATATCATCGGCAGGCGAAGGGGCCACGGGCCTGAACGTAAGAGGGGGCAAGACCGATCAGAACCTGGTGCTGCTGGACGATGCGGTGCTGTACAATCCTACCCATTTTTTTGGCATTTTTCAGGCACTCAACCCGTTCACCACCGAAAAGGTGAACATCTACAAGGGCGCCGCGCCCATGGAGTTCGGGGGAAGGCTCTCCTCCGTGCTGGACATCGAGACCAAGAACGGGAATACCGAAAAAATATCAGGGGAGGGCTCCATTGGGCCCGTGACCGGAAACCTGGCCCTGGAAATTCCATTGAAAAAGGACGTCTCTTCCCTGGTGATAGGGGGCAGGGGCGTGTATGCCGATTGGATATTGAGGTCCTTGGACGAAGAATCCCTGAGCAACAGCGAAGCCTCTTTCTTTGACGGTATCGTAAAATACCACCATAAGTTCAACGAGAACAGCGAGATCAGGGGCACGGCCTACTACAGCAGGGACAATTTCAGCATCACTTCCGATTCCCTGTACAATTATAGCAACCGGTTGGGCTCGCTCCGCTGGGCGCACAAGCTCAACCAGAATACCACCGGGGTGCTGACGGGAAGCTTTAGCAGTTATAATTTTGGTATCGACTACGAAGGCGAAGGGAACGGCAACTTTGAGCTGGACTATACCATCAACGAATCCGAGCTCAAGTACAAACTGAACACCCGATTGAACAATGCCCATACCTTGGATTACGGCCTTTCAGCAAAATTTTATTCCTCACTGCCGGGCGATGTAAGGCCAACAGGGGAGAATTCCAATATCGCCCCTGTTTCCATAGACAGAGAGCAGGCCTTGGAGGGCGCACTCTTTATTGGGGACGAGTTCCGGGCATCGGAAAGGTTACTGTTCAACGTCGGGGTGCGTTATGCCTTTTACGCCGCACTGGGCGAGGGAACACAAAACACCTATCAGGATGGCGCCCCAAGAAACCGGTCGACCGTACAGGACACCATATCCTATGGCTCCGGAGAATTTATCGAAACCTATGGCGGCCCCGAGGCACGGTTTTCCGCACGGTATTTGATCACCGACGATTTTTCGGTGAAGACGAGTTTCAACAATTCCTATCAGTTTATACACACGCTCTCCAACAATACCACGGTTTCGCCCATCGATACCTGGAAACTATCGGACCTGAACATAGCGCCCCAAAGGGGATATCAGGCCACCTTGGGATTCTTCAAGAACTTCAACGACAATATGTACGAACTCAGCTTGGAGGGATACTACAAGCGTATGGAGGATGTGCTGGACTTTAAAACGGGAGCCGACCTTTTGCTGAACGAGAATGTGGAGACCGAGGTGCTCCAAGGCCAAGGGAAAGCCTACGGTGTCGAATTCCTGTTGCGGAAGAACCGTGGTGATTTTAATGGGTGGCTCAGCTATACCTACTCCCGTTCCAAATATCGGTTCGATGGCAGTACCCCGGAGGAGCGCATCAATGATGGGGAGTTTTTCCCGTCCAATTTTGACAAGCCACACGACCTGAGCGTCATCGCCAACTATAAGTTTACCCGGAGGTACAGCGTTTCGATGAACTTTGCCTATCAGACCGGGCGTCCGGTGACCTTTCCGGTGGGAACCTTTAGGTTCAACAATGCGGACTTTGTGGCTTTCAGCGATCGGAATGCCTTCAGGATACCCGATTACTACCGTTTGGACCTGGGCATCAATATAGAGGGCAACCATAAAAAGAACAAGCTGGCCCACAGTTTCATCACCATACAGGTATACAACGTTTTGGGCCGGAACAATCCGTATTCGGTATTCTTTGTGACCGAAAACGGGGAGGTAAAGGCCCTGCAAAGCTCCATTTTTGCTATGCCCATTCCCTCCATAACCTATAATTTCAAGTTTTGATGAATCGCGCTAAGATCATATATCGAATCATGTTGAGCTGGGTTCCTTTATTGTTTTTGGGTGCCTGTGTGGACGAATTGGAGATCGAGTCCTTGGGCAATGATGGGGAGACACCTCCTCTGGTCATAGAGGCGGTTCTTACCGATGAGGTCATCAACCAAAAAGTATTTCTGAGCAGGAGCAGCCAACGCTTGGATTTGGAGACAGATACGATTTACAACCCGAATATTCCCCTTGGCAGGGGTCCCAGAGATTCCGTGGAAGCGGAAAGCGGGGCCACGGTACGCCTTTTCGGCGATGATGGAACGACATATGATTTTTTTGAGAGTGAAGCGGGCCTGTACCAGTCCGACCAAGCTTTTGCGCTGCAATTGGGGACCGATTATACCTTAGAGATCATAACCCGAAATGGAAACGAGTATGCATCGGACCCTATTACGGTTCCGGGAAGGTCAGAATTGACCAATCTATATGCGGAAAGGGCCACCAATGACAATGGGGAAGAGGGCATTGCCATTTATGTGGACAGCGAACCCCAAGAGGGAGATACACAATTTTACAGGTATGCTTACGAGGAAACTTATAAGATTGTAGCCCCATTTTGGCAGGAAGACGATTTTGAGCTTACTGACTATGATCCTTGCGCACTTCCAGTACCCACTTACAATTTGGAGATAGTGCCACGCAAAATTCAGAATCGTGTGTGTTACAATACAGTGCTGTCAACTAACATTGATCAATTAAGTACATTGGGCAACCCAGAAGGAAGCATATCCAAACATATGGTCCGTTTTATCGGAAAGGATAATTTCATTATTTCCGAACGTTACAGTATTTTGGTGCAGCAGCAGGTACAATCTGCCGATGCCTTTTCCTTTTACTCCAATCTGAACAATTTTTCACAATCGGAAAATATATTTTCCCAGGTACAGCCCGGGGCCATTTATGCCAATGTGTTCCGAAAGGATGGGACCACCGAGAATGTATTGGGCTATGTAAGTGCCGTTGGGGTATCGGACCAGCGTTTGTTCTTTAATTTTGAGGATTTTTTCCCTGGGGAGGAACTTCCACCCTATGCTTTTGGTTTTAATTGTGAATTGTTCACTGCACCAGAATCACATATTTCGTTTTGTTCCCCTTTCCCTTCATCCGGTGGTGGATGTCCACAATCAATCATTGAACGGATAGATTTAGGATTGATTAATTATTATTCGATTTATCAAGAAGATTTAGTGCCAAATGCCGCATGTCCGGGACCATATATATTTGTATCGAACCTCTGTGGAGACTGCACACTGCTGGGCGATAATGTTGAACCCGATTTTTGGGTGGAAGAATGAGTGCTAAAACCTACATATTTGGTCTAGTTTTATGCGGGTCGGCATTTGCCTGTGTGGAGTCTTTTGATGCAACCTCAAAAATCCGTTCCGATACGAGTTTACTTGGTACTTTGGTGGTTGAAGCCAACATTACTGGCGAGGAAGAGATTCAGAGGGTTTTTTTGAGCAGTGTACAAGCTCTCCAAAATGGCAAAGAAGAAGGGCCACTTTTTAAAACAAACACAACTAGAATAAAAGAGCACGGTATTGACAATGAATTTCAAAGTAGTGTAAACGTAGAAATTCGTTCGGACAATGGTGCTGTTTATGCCTTTGAAGCAGTAGGAAATGGCTCCTACGAATCCATGACGCCATTTGCTGCAATGCCCAATGTTTCCTACCAATTGTTCGTGTCCCTATCCAACGGTTTGGAATATGCATCTTCAATGGTTAAAAATGAGGCTGTTTCCGTCATTGATTCGGTTTATGCAAGGCGTACGACCAGTAACGATGGCAGTGAAGGCATCGGTATTTTTATTGATGGGAGAAACATGGCCGATACGGGAAATTTTTTTAATTACTCCTACGTAGAAACTTATAAAATCATCGCTCCAAATTGGGATCCTTTTGAATTTGTCAGACCAGGGGATGGTACTTTTTCAGTGGCAGCGAGAACCCAAGAGGAACGGGTATGCTTCAACAGTAGGGAATCCAACGAAATCATACAGGCACCAAATGTAGATTTTGACTCGACTCGTTTGGAGGGGTTCATGGTTCGTTTTTTAGGGGCAGATAATTTTTTTATTTCCCATCGCTACAGTATCGAAATAAAGCAACAAATACGTTCACAAGAAGCATTTGAGTTTTACAATAAATTATCGTCTTTTTCGAGTTCAGAAAACATTTTTTCTCAAGTCCAGCCTGGATTTTTGGAAGGAAACATTAGAGCAACAAATTCAGATTCTAAAGTGATTGGTTTTTTCGACGTGGTTTCGGTTTCAAAAAAAAGAATCTTCTTTAATTATGAAGATTTTTTTCCAAATGCTGCACTCCCTCCTTATCCTTTTGAATGCACCATATTTACTCCCAGTATTGATGATGATATACTTTCAGGGAGAGTGGAGTTTGTTGGAAATAATGAAAATCCAGGGCCTGATGAGCTACCCTATTTTGTTACGTTTACCCCATGTGGTGATTGCACGCAATTAGGCAGTAATGTTGAACCCGATTTTTGGATAGAATAACCGCGAAGATTATGAAAACACAATGGATACTTTTTTGGGTTATCGCATCCTTGGCCTTTCAGGTCAAGGCACAATATGTCATAGGCAGTGCGGAAGAATTAAATAATCTCAAAAGTCTGCCGCAGGAAAAGGTCTATCTGCACCATACGGGCCCCATCGTGTTTACGGGAGAGTATGTGCATTATGCCTTTTATTGTTTTAATGCGCAGAACAACCGGGCCAGTGATATCAGCTTTACTGGCTACGTGGCCTTGGTCAACCAAAAAGGGGAATACGTTCTGGAACAAAAGGTGCGGTTGCAGAATGGCCTGTCCCACGGCGACTTTTTTGTCAACACCGACGTTCCTTCGGGAAACTACAAACTGTTAGGGTATACCCAATGGATGAAAAACAATGGATTGGAACAGGTCTTCAAGGATGATCTGGTCATCATAAACCCCTACCAACAGGACCAGTCACAACTGATGTCCACTTCCTTGGAAGAGGAAAGAGGCGTTATTGAAACAACACGACCTGTGGATTCCTCCATGGTGCAGATAAAACTGTCAGAAAAAAGGGTGGGCACCCGAACAAAGGTCAGTTTACAGTTGGTGAACTATAAGGCCAAGCTGGGTCATGGGACTTACACCTTAAAGGTCCAAAAAAAGGATGAAATCAGAACAGGGCCGGCCGAAAACGCCATTTCCTATGCCCGTTCCTATTTTGATGTGAAGGGCGAGCTGGACAAGAAGGTGGGCGACAGCCTTTTTCTGCCCGAGCAGCGCGGGGAACTCTTGTTCGGTAAGGTGACCGACCCACAGGGGAACCCATTGCCCGATGCCAAAATAGTGGTTTCCGTGCCGGGTGAGGGCTTCTTGCTCAAATTCGCCACCACCGATGCACAGGGGAACTTTTATACCTATCTGAGAAAGGACTATAAGCAGGACAGGGCCATTATCCAGCCCACCGATCATACACAGGATGTTCGGGTATCCTTCGGTACCTTGCCGAATCTGGATGCTTCGGGACTTGTATTCGGTGATTTTCGCTTACAATCCAGTGCTATTGAAGCGATAAAAAAGCGCAGTATTTACAATCAACTGGAAAACCAGTTCTTTTCTGCAAAACCGGATTCCGTTCTTTTGGGAGACCCTGTAGACCCTTTTGATGGGGGAATACCCAATACCATTTATTTGGACGATTATACACGTTTCCCCACCTTTCAGGAAACCTTGGTGGAAGTCTTTAATTTAGCAGGCTACAGGAACAGTAGTAGTGGCAGTGATTATATCCGGATTGCACAGGACTTCGAGAAGTATACCGAAGAGGCCAATAGTTACCCGGCCATTGTGCTTATCGATGGGGTATATATTCCCGACCATGAAAAGATAAAGAGCTTTGATGCCCATAAAATTGAATCCATCAGTACCGTTCCCGATCAGTTTGTGATGGCGGGCAAGGATTACCAAGGGATTATGTCGGTCAAGACCATTGCGGGCGATTATTTTGAAGAGTACACCCCAGAATATGGAATCAATGTGCCTATAAAAAAGTCCCAGCCGCAAAAAAATTATTTTGAACAACGCTACGGCGTCGAAGAAAGCGACCAAAATCATATCCCCGACTACAGACGGATTCTCTTATGGGAGCCACAGGTGGAGATTTCGGATGCGGACCTGCAGTTCGAGTTCTACACTTCTGATCTTTCCGGGGAATTTGAAGTAGTTTTGGATGGATTCACCAGCTACGGGAAGCCAATCTATGTTTATGAGGTTTTTACCGTAAAAGGCAACGGTAGCGCTCAAAATTAAGTCTTGATTACTTTATTTAACAATGAACTTCCAATTTTTATTGAGTTGGTTGTAGTTTTTTGCTGATAATTTATTAGATGGTATTTTTCTCAAAGATAAATTGTAGACAAAGTTCAATGAAATTATTTTCTTATTTTAGAAATATTAAGAATTCAATTGGAATTTTAATAGACGAACTTGTATCTTTACTTAACAAAACATCTTTAAGTTTTGCCGCTGAAGGTACTGTTTTGAATACAGTTTAGAGTTCGGTTAATCAGTTTTTAAGATTAGTGTAAAATATTGATTGTTAGAATGTTGTGACTTGTCGTTTCTTCCAGTCATCCCGACTTAACCTTTTCAAGTAAAATCAAAACA
>TARA_R110002012_G_scaffold44939_1_pt1 | contig 13874 bp, 11 predicted proteins | sample TARA_R110002012 | Tara Oceans TARA_R110002012 (sample SAMEA4396515) | marine metagenome | biome: Westerlies Biome; feature: [DCM] deep chlorophyll maximum layer (ENVO:01000326); material: water (ENVO:00002006), including particulate matter (ENVO:01000060) such as... | depth 40 m
GGAGCTCAAGCAGTAATGGAATGGGCAAGATTACATCACGAATCAGTGACGGGTAGAGATGGTTATTCTGATTTTTATAAAAAAGATCTTACTATTGATGTATTAGGTCCTGTAGGTGATGTAGTTTCTGAATGGATTATTAAAGGAGCATTTATTAAAGATGCATCATTTGGAGATATGAATTGGGATGATGATTCTACAGTAATGAGCATTTCAATGACAATAGGAATGGATTATTGCGTATTAAATTTCTAAAAAGAAAATTACAAAATTTACATTTAAGCTTGGCTTCGGTCAAGCTTTTTTGTATGTTATATATGTATAACAAAATACAAGTTATTAACTAATAAAAATTATGGAAGAATACAAATTCCCAACAGAAATGGTTGAATTACCTTCAAAAGGATTAGTTTACCCAAAAGATAACCCACTATCTTCAGGAAAAGTTGAAATGAAGTATATGACAGCTAAAGAAGAAGATATTTTAACAAACCAAAATTATATCAAAGATGGATCAGTTCTTGATAGACTATTAAAAGCCTTAATTGTTGGTAAAGACGTTAATTATAATGATTTAATTGTAGGAGATAAAAATGCCATTATGATAGCAGCAAGAATTTTAGGTTATGGTGCTGATTATACTTTTATGTATAAAGATGAAGAAATTACAGTAGATTTACAAGAATTAGTATCAGTTGATATCGATGAAAGTAAATTATTAGAAAAAAATGTGAATAAATTTGAATATACTTTACCACATTCAGAAACTTTAATCCAGTTTAAATTATTATCCACTAAAGATGATAATGCAGTTAAAGCTGAAGTTAAAGGTTTACAAAAAATAGATAAAAAAAGTAGTCCTGAAATGTCAACTCGTTTAAAACATATGATATTATCAATAAATGGTAATACTGACAAATCAGAAATTAGAAAATTTGTTGACACTTATATGTTAGCAAGGGACTCAAGAGCTTTTAGAGAATATATAAAAACATTTCAACCAGACATTGATTTGAAATTTAACCATGAGAGTAGCGGCGGCATTGAAAGGGAAGTCTCCCTTCCAATGACTGTCAACTTTTTTTGGCCTGACGCAGACCTATAGGGTTAACTTATTTAAGAGCATTAATAGTATAGTATACTTTGGTGGTGGGGGATATGATTGGCATACAATCTATAATATGCCTATATGGTTACGTAGGTTTACATATCAAGAAATATCGGGGATTAAAAATCAAGAAAGAGAAGCCAACGAAGCAGCTATTAAAAAAAGTAAAATTGGAAAAAAAGGAAGTAGTATAGATTTAGCTAATCCTAATAAATCTAAGATTCCCAAACAAGCTTTTTCTCCCCCAACTACAAGATCAAAATCACCTCCTACTTATACTACAAGGGCATCAAAGAAATGATGCCCTTCAATATTTATAATAAAATAGTATATGTCTTCAAAAAAGAAATTAGACGATCAAAAAAATCTTAATAAGGAAATCCAAAAAGAAATTTCCTTAGAAGATCAGTTAATCCAAATCTTAGCTAAAAGAAAAGGAATTGAGTCAGATATATTATCTGATCAACAAGACATAAATAATGTTATTCAAGATCAAGTCAAACAGATGAAGTTTCAAGCTTCTGAAAAAAAGACAATTAGAGATCTAACAAACCAAATAACCAAACTATCACAAGAAGCTTTTTCAATATCTTCAGAGGAATTAGGCCTTACAGAGACTAATGTTAAGATAAAAGGAATCCAAGAACAATTAAACAAAAAAATATTTCTTTTAGTTCAACAACAAAATAAATTAGCTAAAGATGGAGGCCCATTAAATCAAGCTATTGCGGATTCAATAGCAATGCAAGTTGCAGAAGCTCAACAATTAAAAAATAATTTAGAAGGAGTAGCAGAAAATTCCGAAGAAATTAGCAGTTCTCTTGGTGTTAAATCCTTTGGAGCTTTAGCAGATGTTTTTAAAGCAATACCTGGTTTAAAGAAATTTTCAGGACCTTTCGAAGCAGCAGCAGAGGGTGCAAGAGGTATGGCAGCTAACATACAAGAAGCAGCTTTATCTGGAGGTAAAGGCCTAACTAAAGAAAAAATTAAGCAAATGGGCTTAGAAAAACAGTTAGGAAAATTATCCGGAGCTGCAGCAGCTCAGAAAATAAAAGGGATGAGTAGTCTTTCAAAAGGTTCATTGATTATGCAAGCAGGATTTAAATCCATAGGACCTATACTTACAAAAGCACTTGGTCCAGTTGCTATTATAATGGAATTAGTTAAAGCATTTAAAGCACTTGATGCCGGTTCAGGAGAAATGGCTAAAAACTTTGGTATATCTGCTAAAGAAGGGACAGCATTAATGGATAGATCTCGTCAAGCAGCACAAGCTAGTGGTGATATATTAGTAAGTATGAATGATGTAAAAAATGCACAAATAGAATTAAATAAAATAATGGGTACAGGAGTTGAATTTTCAGGTGAATTTGCAGCTGAATTTGCATCTGTAAAAGAAAGAACAGGTTTATCTGAACAAGCAATGGCTAAATTTGCTTCTAAAGCTCAAATAGCTGGTACTTCTATTAAAGAACAACTTGTAAAAGTATCAGCAGTAACATTAGAATTAAATGCTCAAAATGGTATTTCTTTAAGTTTAAAAGAAATTCAAGAAGGAATAGGAAAAATATCAAATGCTAATGCTCTATCTGCTAAAAATAATACTAAAGAAATGGCTAATCAAGTATTCCAAGCTAAAATGTTAGGTCTTGAGCAAGGTAAAGTTAATGATATAGCAGATGGTCTATTAGATTTTCAATCATCTATTGAAGCTGAAATGCATGCTGAATTAATAACAAATAAACAACTTAATTTAGAAAAAGCAAGAACATTTGCGTTGAATAATGATATGGCTGGAGTTGCATCAGAATTAGCAAAACAAGGAATTACAGCAGCAGAATTTGGAAAGATGAATAGAATGGAACAACAAGCTATTGCAGCTTCTATGAGTATGAGTAGGGATGAAATGGGTGATATGTTAATGAATCAAGAAAAATTATCTTCTATACAAAGTAGATATGGAGATGATGTTAAATCAATGTCAGAGGTTCAAGCAAAATATCAACAAGCCTTAGAAGATGGTACTTTAACTGAAGAAATGAAAGCACAATTAGCTGAGGATGGAGTATTAGCTCAAATGGAATCAGCAACAGCACAAGATAAATTAAATGCTGCTATGGAAAAAATGCAAGATTTATTCGTTGGACTTATTACTCCCTTAATGCCTCTTATAGATGCTATAATGGCTCTATTAGATCCAGTATTTAAAATCTTAACTCCAATTTTTAATCTTATTGGAGAAATAGTTAAATTAATAGTTGAATTTTTAGATCCTTCAATACAAGCTTTGGTAAATATGTTTGAAGGTATTGCACAGTTTTGGGAAGGGTTATTTAATTTGGATTTTTCAATGATGTTGGATGGTTTAAAAACTGTAGGTATGGGTATAATAGATTTTCTACTTGCTCCTTTTGATGGATTAATTAAATTATTAAACAAAATACCAGGAGTTGATATTCCAAAACCTTCTACATATATTAAAGATTTAGTAGGATTAGAAGAAGGAGGAATTGTTACTAAACCAACAACAGCCTTAATTGGTGAAGGGGGTGAACCTGAAGCAGTTATACCCTTAAGTAAACTTGACCAAGTTACAGGAGGGGGTGGAAAAGCATCTACTTCTTTATTAAAACAATTAAACAATAATGTTATAAGATTAATAAATGTTGTTGAAGCGGGAGGTGATGTATATATGGATGGAAATAAAGTAGGTAAATCACTAGCTTTAGCAACTTCTAATATGGGATAATATTTATAATAAATAATAATTAATAAAAATAATAATAAAATGTCAGAAAATTCATTAGTAAATAGATTAGAAAAAGATGGATCTCCTTTATCGTTAGATAATGGTGCAACACCATCAACACCTGATTTTGCAGAATCAACACTACATAAAGAATATTCATTAGATTCAAACCCAGATAAATTATCTGTAAGACCTCGTAATGGAAATTTACCTGAAGCTACAGAATTAGCACAAGGAGATGATGTTGCAAAATACAAAGATAATTTACCTGCAGGAGGATCTATCTAAAATATAATATTATATGTCTAATACTCTTACACCCGAATCTAGGGGTCGTTTAGTTAATCTTAAGACAAATCTAAAAAGTTTAAGATTTGGTGGGGATAGGCCTGCAGGGGGTTCGAGTAATCAACCTTATATAGTTAAAGATATACCAGAGGGAACAGGATATTTAAGAGATGGTATGCCTCTCCAATCAGGTCCTGATTTTATATTAAGAGATGGATTTTTAGCACCTGTTAAAGCGATTACAGATGTAAGTAGATTAGCTAAAATGTTTGTTGATATAAAATCTCCTAGAGGTTTATTTTTTACATTAAAACAAAACTTGTTATCAAGAACAAATGTAAAAACCCAAGCTTCTTTTGGAGCAGGTTATTTTGGAGGAGCTATGAATCAAGGTGCTTATTTACCTATAGGTACTTTACTTGATGCAGGTTTAGGTTGGGCAGGGATTCATTTAAATAAAAATGGTTTAAATCCTGTAGGGTCATTAGGGGGACCAGCAGGTGTAAATAGAGGCGCTAGAGGAGGTGCGGGTGCATTAAATCCATATTCTGTAGTAGTTAAAAATGATCAAGAAATAGGAGATAATAGATTATATAACTTTAATAATTTTGTTTCTAAAGGAACTTCTACCTCTGATGATTTTTTTGGAGGAGCTTTTGATGATTTATTGGGAGCAAAATTTAATATAAATCCAGAAGCAACAGAAGAAGATAGAGATACTCCGGTATTATATTCATATGGGGGAGGACCTGGATCTATATTAGGGGTTGGTAAAACTAATATATTTAAAGAGCGTCCAACATTTAATGCTATAAGAAATTATCAAAATTTATCATTAACTTCTCCTAGATATAGTGGAGTACAACCTAATGGAGTATCTCCTTTATTATATGGAGATCAATTCCAAACATATATAAACATTGAATTAGGAAGTGATCAATTTTTATATCCTAAAAGCTTTAGTAATTATGTTATTAAACGAAACCCAGAAACATTTGATGATAATACAAAAGAAGTTGTCTCAAAAATTATCCATAAAGCCCCAGATTATCAAAAACAAAATAAAGCATTAAGAACAAATTTAGGGGATCCAGGACAACATATAACATATGCTGTTGATGGGGTAAATAAAACTAGAAATGTATTTAATTATGGTATTCCTGCTTATGAAATGGAAGCTTTAGATAAAATAACAGCATTAAGAATATATGAATCTCCAAATGTTGATACTAATTTACCAGTTAATGATTTAGTTAAATTTAGGATTGCTGTTATTAAAAATGGACCAAGTGAAGGAAAAAATGCCCAATATGTACATTTTAGAGCATATATAAGTGGATTTACAGATAGTTATGGAGCAACCTGGAATGACGTAAAATATGTGGGTAGAGGAAATTCACTTAAAAATTATGGAGGATTTACTAGAGATATAGGAATGAATTTTACAGTTTTTGCTGCTTCAAAAGCAGAATTAATACCAATGTTTACCAAATTAAATTTCCTAGCTTCATCTTTAGCTCCTGATTATAATGCAGCAGGATTTATGAGAGGTAATATGGTAAGAATGACTGTAGGGGGTTACTTACATGAAGTACCAGGTGTTTTATCATCTTTATCATATACAATACCAGATGATACTACATGGGAAATTGGAATAGATACAGAAGGAGAAACAGATCCTTCAGTTAAAGAACTACCCCACAGAATAGATGTTACTTTAGCTTTTACTCCCATACAAGATTTCTTACCTTCACGACAAACATTAACATACGAAAAGGGTGTCTTAACTGCAGTTGGAGAACAACATTTTATAAGTTTAACTAATAACACAGGAAATACAGATAATGGATATACAGGAGATAATAGTATAATCAACCAAGGGTATATTACCAAAACAAAAACCAAAAACGAAGAAACAACAGATGAATAGGTATGCAGAAATAAAAAGATTTAATACTCTTACTAGTAATATAAGGAGTAGAGGAACTTTATATATAAATACATCTCAATATCCTCAAGTTCCTAAAAGAGAAAGTGATATATATGCAATCACAGAATGGGGGGATAGATTTGAAAGTTTAGCATTTAGATTTTATGGTGATGTTACTTTATGGTGGATAATATCTATATCTAATCCTGATATAATTGATTTTTCATCAATATTTCTACCAATAGGTTCTCAAATTAGAATACCACAAGATATTTCCCCTATAGTTGATAGTTATAATGTATTAAATAGATAAAGTTATGAGTAATATTATTGGTTCTCCTTTTGATGGTTATGTTAAAAGTCAAATTGAAGCAAGACAAAAAGCTTTAGGTCAACTTTCTAATATATCTGCTGAGGATTTAAAATATTATAATACAAAAGCACCATGGTTAAGATTAGCAAGTACAATTAATTTAGAATCAGATCCTGGGGCTAATAGTAATACTGTTTTAGATAAATTAGTTAGAGCTGGTATACCACGAGAGCTTATAGAAGGTGATAAATTAGCTAAAAATTTCATACTCCAAGGAGGAACATTAGGGATAAATAGCGATGGAAGTACAAACCAAAAAAAAGGATTAAATTATAATAATGAACTATTTACTGGAGCTTATGGTTGGGGAGGTATTGGTGAAAGAGGTTTTGTACCTATGCCAGGAATTACAAATGCATCAACTCAATATTTAAATAATGGGGCTTTAGCTAAATCAGAAATAACAATAAAATGTTTTAGTAAACAACAATTTCAATTATTGGATGTTTTATATTTAAGACCAGGATATACTCTTTTATTAGAATTTGGATGGTCAACTTTCTTAAATTCAAATGCAGATTCCAATAGAGATGGAACATTAGATAATAATGATTTAGCAGTTGGGTCTTTACAATCATATGATGGATTTAAATCTAAACCCCTAGATTTTATTTTAAACCCTGGCTCTTTTGCAGGTACTAAAAGTCAATTCCAATTATTAAATTTAATAAATCAAGAAAGAAGAAAATATTGTGGAAATTATGAAGCTTCTTATGGCAAGATAGTAAATTTTAAGTGGAATTTTGAATCGGATGGTTCTTATACATGCACTGTTCATTTAGTAGGAATGGGTTCTATGATAGAATCTCTAAAACTAAATGTTAGTGATCCAAATAAAGATGATAAAGAATCAGATTCAGGTGGAGGAATAAAGGCTACATTTGATGATTGGGTTAAAGATTATTTAACTTATGAATTATATGAAGTTTGGAAGGGAGGGGAAGGGCTGACTATATTACAATCAGCTGAACTTTCAGAAATAACAGGTACTACTACCATGTGGACCCCAGATACGATGGATAAATTCTTAAAAAAAGAATATAACAGTAAAAAAGAAAGTATCCAAAAAATAGCAAAAGCAAATGTTAATAATAACCCTTTATTAGCAAATAAAAATGATACTAGATTAAATAAAATATTTTTTAACATTTATCAGACTGCAACAGCCTTTGATGGAATATTATCACTACTTACTGAAAAAAGAGGTGGGAAATGGATTCCAGTTAATGGAATTGAAGAAGGAGGTTTTGTATTAAGAAATACTTTAAATGGAGAACAAACTCTTGCAGGTGGAAGTAAAACTAATAAAAGCGTTTTTATAAAATTTGGGGCTTTATTAAAAATTATTGAAGAAAACTGTAATTTATTTTCAAAAAAAGATAAGGGAACTACACCATTAATAAAATTTGATTTTAGATATCAAAATTTAAAACGTGATAACAATTATATGTTTATAGTACCCCCTAACCTTTCTACTAACCCTAAAATATGTCTTGTTCCTTATAACAAGATGAGATCAGAAGAAATAGGAAATACAGTATCAGATAACTTACTTCAGCAACAGCTGAGGCAAAGTGCTTTATTTGGGGATTTAATGGCGGCAATGGATGATATCCCTACAGATACAAAATTAAATAACCAACTACAAAAATCAGGTTTTTTATTAAAAGATAAATCTAAAAAATTTGTAGGAAGAATGGGGAATATATTAATAAATTTAAGATTTTGCTCTGAAGCGTTAGCAACATCTCCAAAAAGTGATGATGGGGGTATTTCTGTTTTATCTTTTCTACAAACTATTTTAGATGGTATTAATGAATCTATGGGTAGTATTAATAACTTTATGGTAGTACATGATGAGGGAAAAGGAGTTATAAAAATTTATGACGAAACACCTAAACCAGGTTTAGTTAATTCTAATGAAAGTGCATATTCTAAAATTAATGTTTTTGGAGTAAAACAAAATCAAGGATCTTTTGTTACAAATATATCATTAAATGCAGAAATACCTAAAGAATTTGCTACGATGTTAGCAATTGGAGCACAAGCATCAGGAAATAATCTTCAGGGTAATGCAACTTCATTTTCAAGTTATAATGCAGGTTTAGTTGATAGAGTTATACCCGAAAAAGTAGATTATGAAAGTAAATCAGATCCAGAAGAGGGACAAAGTAATGCTCAAAAAGCAATGAAATTAGCAAATGAAAAAATATATTTCTTTTCATCAGGAGATAAAATTTCCCCATTTACATCAATATATACTCCAGCAAAAAAAGATACAGGACAACCTACAAATTCTTATAACTTTTTGGAAGATGTAAGTAAAGATCTTACAGAGAATTATACATCTTATATTAAATTAATACAAGGAGCATTAACAGAAGGAGGAGTTACTCCATCCCCATTCTTCCTACCTTTTAATTTAAATTTAGAATTTGAAGGGATGTCAGGAATAAAGTTATTTGAAAAGTTTAGAATATCTGATGATATATTACCACCATCATATGAAAAAAATAGTGTTGATATTATAGTTAAAGGAGTAAATCATTCGGTTAATGAACAAGGATGGACAACTGTTATTGATACTCTATCAGTACCTAGACATGATGCCCCTGTAAGTTCAGGAAAGAAAAAACCTACTGTTAATAAACCTTCTGATAAACAACAGAAATTAGAAAAAGCAGCAGAAGAACCTCCAGCAACAAATCCAAATAAAGATATAATTACAAGAATAATCTTAACTAGATTAGTTGATAATGGTTTCCAAACTCTAGGTATAATGGAAGTTTTAGATGAAAATGGTAATACTCTATACGCTTTACCAACAGTAGAATTACCTTGGTTAGATAATAAAAATAATGATAGTTGTATTCCTACAGGAAATTATGATATTGCCTCAAGAATTTCTCCTAAATATGGAGATTGTTTTCTTATAGCTAATCCGGGGGGAACTAGAAAGGATTATCTTGCAAAAGGAGGACCAATAACGGGGTACAATAAAACTAACAGAGCTTATGTATTAATCCATGAAGCCCCAGCAGCTCAAGGAAATTCATCCCCTTGGTTATTAGGTTGTATGGCTCCAGGATTTAAATTTAACACAAATCAAGATGATAAATATGGTAATCCTAGAGGAACAGGACCAAGATATGGAAGTAAATCATCTAAATCATACCTAGAATCAGTAGAAGCTAATCAAAAACTAATTGGAACACTATGGTCAGCAGGAAAGGATCCAATGTTTCAGTTAGAAATCAAAGCATTAGGAGGTGGGGATAAACCCCAATACACAGATTTTTATAATGATAGAGATGTACAAGATAAAATAGCAGAAGTTGAAGATTTAACTGGAGAAGATTATATGTATTAATTATGGCTTATATACCTAAATCACAAATAAAAGATAACCAATTTACTCCTGGAGCAGAGTGGTATTATATTAAGAATAATTCTTCTTACACAGGATTTTATTATGTATTATCTAATGGTAAAGCTTATACAGGTAAATCTCCCCAAAATCCTCCAAATGAGGAAATTTATCAAAAAAAGAAACCAATCATGTCATTACAAGAAAAAGATGACAATGCGGTTAATGATGGTTCAAATGCTGTAGAATATGCAGATAATTATGATGGGTTTGTATTTGAAAATCAAACTCAAAATGCTAAGGATGTAGAAATTTACGGAATATTAACAGATACAGATTATAATCTAATTAGAAGTAAACCTCAAAAAGTTTCAAATTTCCCAACCCTTGAAGATTATATAAAAGGATTTTATACAAGATATTTTGTTGTTAAAATAAACCAATTAGAATATATAGAGATTGACAAAGAAACATATGATAATATAGAAACAAAAAACGGTGTTTGGGTTTGGGAAGATTATATACCATTTACATTAAATTGGCATATTAAAGGAAATATAGACAGGGTATTTAATAATAATAAAGGGGTTATTTTTATTGCAGAAAAAGATATAAAAAGAAAGGGATTGGAAAATTACTTAGGAAAAAACTATCTCCAATATTATGAATATGAAGAAGCAAGCAATTTACAAACATTAGGGGATGAATTAATTACTCCATCAGGAGTGGATTATGTTGGTCCTTACCACATCCATAAAAAACAAGGTCCTATGGAAGGAGTAGAACATATATCCCAAGGTCATAGAAAATTGTTTTATAAAAGATTTTATGTAGGTCAAATAGTTAATTCATTAAACCAAACAGGAGTTATTGAAACAGGAGAAACTCAAGGGGTTGAATATAGAACAGATATATCAATCGATATTAATTATACCCCACCTTCAACAGAAAATGGAGGTTCTTCAACTGGAGGTGGATATTAAATAAAATTTTCATATATTAAAACAAAAAAGTTATGTTTTGGTTAGTTGAAAGTAAAGTTCAATTTGAACAATTTACAAGTGCTAATTGGGGGGAAGTTTTTATTGAGATAATTCCAAATAGTTATTTAATACATCCGGCACAAAATGATATTTGTGCCTTGTATATTAGACCATTAATATCAACTAAAGGTTTTATTGTCCCACTATCACATAGTGAAACTTTAAATGTAAATATAACGGAGATAAACACGATGTTACATAAATTTGATAGCATATATGTACGTGATAAGAAGGAATTTTTACATTATTTACCCTTAAAAGGCCTCTTTGACATAAACCAACAAAACCCTCCGTATATACCAGAATTAACACAAACACATCATATATTTAATAAAAGATATCCTAATAAAAAAGACATAAATAAAATAATACCTATAGTTAAACATTATGAGTATTGTGAAGAAATATATAATAACCTAAAAGACAAAATTAATGGAAAAATCAATGAATTCTACAATGATAAATCTTCAATGGTGTTCAACGCCATCGAACGAAGTGGTATACGAGTTGATAGAGAAAAATTTGAATCGCATTTTCACCCTATCGATGGAGAATACATCCACACTCAATACAACTTTAAGACCCTCACAGGAAGACCAAGTAATAAATTTAAAGGAGTAAATTATGCCGCACTTAACAAAACTAACAATAGCAGAGAAAGTTTTATTCCTCGTAACGATGTTTTTGTGGAGTTCGACATTGGGGCTTATCACCCTAGTTTGTTGGCTAATTTGGTTGGGTTCAATTTTATGGGTAAAGATATACATACTGCCTTTGCGGAAATGTATGAGGTGGATTACAAAAAAGCTAAAGAATTAACATTTAAACAACTATATGGAGGAGTATTTGACCAATATAAAGATTTAGAATTTTTTAAAAAAGTCCAAGTATATACTGATAATTTATGGAAAGAATTTGAAGAAAAAGGCTTGGTTGAATGTCCTATTTCAAAACATCAATTTGAAAAAGAAAAATTAGGGGAAATGAAACCCCAAAAACTTCTAAATTATGTACTACAAAATTTGGAGACGGCAATGAATGTTCATATATTATGGGAAATAATAAAGTTATTAAGAAATAAAAAAACTAAAATAGTTTTATATACTTACGATTCATTTTTATTTGATTTAAGTAAAGAAGAAGAAGGGATTTTGAAGGATATTGAAAAATTATTTAATAAACACAAATTACAAATAAAAATATGCCATGGAAACAATTACAATTTTAAATAAAACTCCTAATATGTATATGGTGGACGATTTTTCGGACATTAATAACCAAAACTTAGGAGACTTGAATAATAAGTTATTTTGTACTTTTACAACCTTAGAAAATTTAGAAAATCTTCTGAGTACTATTACAGATACATATAATATCATGTATAATAAAATATTTGTCTTACATATTAAGTCAAATGATGAATATGTGTGTACATATAACATAGATCAAGATCTTGCAAATACAGATTTACCGGAAAATACTATTCTAGTACATAGAAAAAAAGAAACAAATACTCTTTACACAATTAATGCCTTAAATGAATTAATTAAAAAATTAAATGGTGGAGTAGTTGACACTAAGTTCCCTATAACTTGGGAGCATTATAAAAATTCCGTATTATTAACTCAACATGATGAGTTAAAGCAATTAAAAACAAAAATACATAAAATAATTGAACTATAGTTTGGTTGTTTTAAATATTAGTCGTATATTAACCCCAGTTATTAAATAAAAAAGTTATAAAACATGGATTTAAATCAAATCAAACAAAAGCTAGAGTCACTTCAGACTCAATCAAACACAAACAAAGGTAATGGAAAATCAATATTCTGGAAACCTTCAGTAGGAAAACAACAAGTTAGAATTGTACCTAATAAATATAATAAATCATTTCCTTTTACTGAAATGCAATTTTATTATGGTATAGGCCAGAGAGTAATGGCTTCTCCAATGAATTGGGGAGAAAAAGATCCAATTCAAGAATTTACAAAACAACTACGTGATAGTGGAGATAAAGAAAATTGGTATTTAGCTAAAAAATTAGATGCTAAAACTCGTATTTTTGCTCCTGTATTAGTAAGAGGTGAAGAAGAAGAAGGAGTTAAATTATGGCAATTTGGTAAAGAAGTTTATCAAGCATTCCTAAATTTAGCAGCTGATGCTGAGGTTGGAGATTATACAGATGTATCTGGTGGGAGAGATATTAAATTAACTACTGTAGGTCCTGAAGTAACAGGTACTCCTTACAATAAAACAACAGTATCCCCATCAATGAAACAATCACCAATTAGTGATAATACTAATGTAGTTGAAAGATCTTTAGATACTCAACCAAACCCAATAGAAGTATTTAAAAGACTTACTTTTGATGAAGTTAAAGCTAATTTAGAAACATTCCTAAAACCTGAAGGTGGAGAAGAAGGTGAAATTAGCTCAGAAAAATCAGTTCCTTTTGATGGTGATTCTAAAAATAATTATTCACTTGAAGGAAAAGATACAACTTCTAAAGGAGATAAATTTGATAATCTATTTGATGATAAAAAATCAAATTCAGGTGATGATTTACCATTTTAATAATATATTAAATGGCGAGAAAGAAAAGATCACTTACGGAAGCAGCATCTAAAGAAATTAGGTCAAAATTTGATTTAAGTGCCTTTAAAGATAAAAAAGGCTTAAAACAAAACGTTAAATTCAAAGATCAAGAATGGATCCCTCTATCTAAGGCATTCCAGGATGTAACATCAATTCCTGGAATCCCTATGGGACATATTGTACTACTAAGAGGACACTCAGATACAGGTAAAACTACAGGATTATTAGAAGCAGCAGTTTCAGCTCAGAAAAGAGGAATCATGCCCGTATTTATTATTACAGAAATGAAATGGTCTTGGGATCATGCTAAAATGATGGGTCTTGAGGTTGAGGAAATAGTAGATAAAGAAACTGGAGAAATCACTAATTATGAAGGTAATTTTATTTATGTTGATAGAGAAACTATTAATTCTATTGAAGA
>TARA_R110002012_G_scaffold319234_1_pt1 | contig 13852 bp, 24 predicted proteins | sample TARA_R110002012 | Tara Oceans TARA_R110002012 (sample SAMEA4396515) | marine metagenome | biome: Westerlies Biome; feature: [DCM] deep chlorophyll maximum layer (ENVO:01000326); material: water (ENVO:00002006), including particulate matter (ENVO:01000060) such as... | depth 40 m
AAAGCTTTCATCTTTTCCATTTTTTTCTCCTTATTATTAACAGGTGGTGCTACCCCTCGCAAGCCAAACACTCTACATCAGAAAGATTAATTCTAGGTATCTTGACGTTCACATTCTCCGCATTTCTTGCTGCGTCAGACCTCAGATAGTACAGAGATTTCAAGTTCTTTGCCCCAGCCCAGTGCACATCATTCACATACTGTAAAAACTCGTTGTGAATTTCCTGCGGCTCCGTGGCTTTTGGTGGTGCAAAGAATAGATTTACGCTTTGGCTTTGACAAACATACTTCTGTCTATGATGAGCATGTTCGATAACCCATATCTGATTTATCTCAGGAGCAGTTTTAAATATTTCTTTTTCCTCATCACTCAAAAAATCTAAGTGTTGAACGGACCCTTGCTCCGCAGCGATATTTTTCCAAACTTCCTTCGTGTTTTTATTTTTAGATTTTAAAAGTTTTTCTAAGTGTCGATTGATAACCTTGTAAGAACCCGTTAGCGTTTTGTGAGTATAGACATTAGCCCTCGATGGCTCAATGCTAGGACTTGTTCCATCACATATAATACTAGAACTGGCGTTAGGAGCAATAGCAAGAAGATGAGCATTCCTCCTGCCGCTACCAACCATGTCAGGTGCTTCGCCGCGTTCGATGCCCAACCAAAGACTAGCTTCTTCAGCCCTTTTTTTGAGTAATCCGAAAGCTGTGTTGTTAAATGAACTGGCATACATACTTTCGAAAGCGATGCTATGAGATTGAAGGTAACTGTGAAACCCCATCGCGCCAAGGCCGATTGAGCGTTCTCTATACGCTGAGTAAGCTGCTTTTCTGTAACCATGTTTACTCTCCTTAATATAATTTTTAAATCGAACTGGTCCTGCTCTATAAGAACCAAGCTCGTCTGTGTTTACTGCACTGTCAATAAAATGCTGCAGTACATTATCTAACATTGTAACCAAGTCTTGAATGAAAAGCTCATCTTTACTCCACTCATCAAACTTCTCTAGATTTACACTTGATAGACAACACACGGCTGTTCTGTCTTCGTTTGTAGGTAGGGTTATTTCACTGCACAAATTGCTCTGCTTTATTTCTAACCCAAGCTCTCTTTGTTCTTTCGGTAGGGCATTATTACAATTATCGATATTGATAATGTAGGGTTCTCCTGTCTCCGCACGAGTATGAATAATTTGCCACCATAAATCTCTAGCACTGATACTCTTGACAGCCTCCTTGGATTTAGGGTCTATCAATCTCCAATCTTTATCTTCTTTTACTGCATTTAAAAACTCGTTGGTTATGTTCACAGCGTTGTGTATGTTTAGGCATTTGCGATTTAAATCACCGCCCGTCGTTTTTCGCATAGCGATAAACTCTTCTACCTCTGGATGGTCAACATCCATATAAGCTGCGTAGCTTCCTCTACGAGTAACACCCTGGTTAAACGCCAGCATCTGAGAGTCTACGACGTGCATGAAAGGAATAGAACCAGTAGATTTGCTGCCACTAGAAGTCCCAGTACCGTTACTCCTAACATCACCCCAATACCCGCCGATACCTCCACCTGCGCTTGCCAACCAAATGTTTTCATCATAGTGGTCAGATAAACCAACCCTCGAATCAGGCACGTAGTTAAGAAAACAACTAATGGCAAGACCGCGAGAGGTTCCCCCGTTACTAAGTATAGGGGTGCTAAACATAAACCAGCAAGCACTAGAGTAGTTATAAAGTCGTTGTGCAAGATTAAAGTCAGTAGTTCCTTGATACGTCGCCCCAAATATTGAAGCCCTAGCAAAAGCTTGTTGAGCATAATCTTCATTTTCCCAAAAGTATCTGTCTCGTAGTGTGTCTTGTGAGAATTGATTTAGGTCATTCTCCTTGCTCAGGTCTATCTGAATCCCTAAATATTCTTGTGTTTTTAAGGTCATGTTCATGTTCCCTTTTATCTTTGACGTAACGCTTAGATTTTTGCTTGTTCTTTGCAGTCTTACTGCGATTAAAACGAGCCGTTCTTTCCGCCTTTCTGTCCACCTTTGTTCTCCTCTGCTTTCTCATAGAAATTAAAAAGTTTTCGCTCGTACCAAGAAGCCTTTGATAAATCACTTATAGGATTATCTTTATAACGAAACCGCCACCGATACTTTAGAGAGTTACCTCGTAGGTAGCCTACAAATTCTTCGAAGGTAAGCATAGCTTCTATTGCGTCAATACATTCTATAGCTCCTATATTGTAATGCGCTGGATTGTTTACCTCATCGCACGAGGCTGATGCCAAAAATAAATCATTCTCATCATTCTTAGAAACGTTCTCTAGGTATTCCGAAGAGTCGGTTACATCAAAAAAATCTGTCTCTCTAGGTGGTGCATCGGGGCCGTTGACCCTACGATTAATTGTGTTTAAATATTTATTTCGCATAGGTTTCTTCCTCTTTATCAAAGTCGTGTTGTCGCTCCTTAAATTCATCTGATTTTCTAGCTTTTATATCTACCCACTTATCAGGCAACGTAGCCTCGGTGTACCACCTAAATTTATTCAGAGTAGCCCACTCTCCGTGCGTTCGTTTTGTTCCGTCCTTTCTGAGTTTAGCATTTGGCATGGGAGCAGATGGGTTGGCAAACAAAAAAACTAACTCTGTATTCTCTGGTAAGTTTTCTCGAATCCATTTGTACTTTGAATATTCTGCGAAGTCCCAAAATCTACCCTTTGATTCTAGCAGAATTTTCTTTCTTTGTAAAGTCCTAACGAAGTCAGGCTCGTAAGAATGCTGAACTACATAATTAATTTTATCTGCGTGATGCTCCCAATCTTTTAAAATTGTATCGTGCAGCAGATATTCCCAAATGCTATCGTATCCTTCAACCTTTGTACGTCGTGGTCTTTTAACTCTGGGCTTACGTTTCAATGTAGTTCTCTTTCGTAGTTGGCGATAGCGTTTCCAACGGCGTCATATAAAAATAGTAGTTCATCTAACTCGAACTTACTTTGACGCAACTGCACAGTAGCCGCGTAAGCAATTATAATATGCTCGACTGGCTGTTCCTGGTTCGTTTCTTGAGAAGCCATTGTAAGTCCTCCAATTTAATTTTATCTAAACACATTCCCTTCTTAACTAACTTTTTAATGTTCTGTGTAGCCCAGCGAAAAGTATAGAAGGATAAACAATAAGTTCTTTGTATCGACATATAACGGTCTTTAGGCAAGAAACTTTTAAAGTTTTCTTTTGTTATTTGATTCGCCTCGTCTTCTTCGACAATACTTCTTAGCCATTCAATTAAAATACTACTTGCTTTTTCATTTATCTTACTTGTAATCTTCTTTTTCATGAGGAGATTTCTTCAACTTTAGGAACTGATTTTACTTTCGTTAAGTATTCGAGACCCTTAGCATACTTAAAGATACGAAGTCCGTCGCCATCGTTGGCATCCTTGTTGCACTCTATTTTAAAACCACAATACGTGCAGCCCCTCGGTAATTTCATGTTACCCTTTGTTCCTGCTGGTACAGGTGCGTAGCATTTTTCTGGAGGATTTCCCAAATTAAAAACTAACTTCATTAATTTACTAATGAGCGATTCTACATTTGGTTTATCCAGGTCTTCTGGTTGAAACAATGTAAGTTCACCAGACTCTTTATTGATAACCAGAAAGCCGCCGTTCTCTGTTCCTTCCGCCTTCTCGTATCCCGTAAGCTGACTTAGATAACCAAATGGGTCATCCTCGGCCAGCCTACCATTTTTAAACTTTTTAAACGCGAAATTTGAAGCTGTCTTAATATCGACTACTTCGCCGTCAATTTTACAATCCATATGACCCTTGACACCGCTGACAACAACTTCCTTTTGTCTGTCCGTTACGGCATGTCCAGAAAGCTTCACCAAAAAAATCAAAACTTCTTCGAGAAGATGACCATACAAAAATTTGATAGAGGTGGAAGCGTTCACTGTTGATTCAGCATCAGCATACTTATTTTCATAGTACAACTGTCGGCTTGGTTTACCAATGTTTGACATTCGAAGTGCGAACCCGCTTTTATTTCGCGGAGTAGCCCAGGATACCATCGCATTTTTTATTCCTTCCAATAAGGAATCTAAAAGCTCCGTCGGAATTTTTTCCTCACCTGTATTTAGTTTTGATACAGATGAGTATATGTCATCAACTAGCGTTGATAGATTTTTTTCTGTAGAGTTGCTCATAGAAGTCTCCAACTTGTTTAATTTGATAAGGAGTAGCTTGGTTCCTTATTGAATTAGCCATCATAGATACAACCATTACATTATCTGGTTCATACCCTCTGTTCTTATCAATTCTTTCAAGACTCGGAGAGTCACCCCAGTTTTCTCTTCCAACTTTAAAAGTCGTGCCAAGAATAGGACACTTTGTTCCAATCTTTATATCATCTACGGTCAAATCAAAAAACACATTCTTTCGCCTAGCTTTATCTTTTGCCTTGCTTAGTATTTTTAATTTGTAATCTCTACTTTGTGGCTTTGTCTCAATGCGGTGGTACCTTTCCCTTCTTTTACGCTTTTGTAAATTATCCAAATAAAGAATAGTATTTTCTTGTTTCATTGTTGAGCCTCCTGTTTTAAGGTGTCTTGAAATGCTTTAATTACATCACTTGAAAATAGTTTTTGTAAGTTGACCAGGAACATTCGACTCGCGTTGTTATCTCCACCCGAGACAGTTCTAAAAGTATCAAGGTCATTTACAATCTTCTTAAGCATCTTAGTATCAAAAACCAGAGTACAAAATTCTACGTCACCAACACAAAGATTATGAAACCAGTAGTCTGATTCAGTGGCTTTGATGCCCGAAGGTTGGCCGTAACTTTCGTACTCAATACAAATGTTACCCGTCTTCATCCACATATCTCTTTCAGATTTAATCTCTATCTTTTTGTTCTCAAGCATATCTCGTATTTTATCTTCTCTGATTTCTCCGTATTTTAAATCGAGGTCAAACTTCTTTCGGTCAGCTTTAGTGGGTTTCACTCCAGTTTTCTCCTACTTTGTATTTCGCATCTAGCGGACAATTGAGTTTATAGTAATCTCCAGCTTGTCGTATTGCACTTACAGCCATCTCTCCAAGCCTATCAACATCTTCATGCCAAGTCTCTATCTGCCATTCATCGTGTACGTTCGCTACGACATGAGCATCCACTATATTTTCTTGAAGCATCTCATTCAGTATAATTAATCCTCGTTTCATAACGATGGCTCCTGCTCCCTGCAACAATGAGTTTAATGCAGCATGAGAACTACGAATAAAAATCTTGCGTCCGTCTAACGCTTTGATATATTCATATTGTTCAGCTTCTCTTTTAATTCGATGTCTAAGAGACTTAAGTGTTGGGAAATTATTAAGAAAAGATTGCTTAATTCTTCGACCTGTTTGTCTGTTTCCTCCCACCACTCTTCCAATCTTAGCGTCTCCAGCTCCGTACAGGAAGGCATAGATGAAAGTTTTAGCCTGAGTTCTTGATTCAAGTCCCGCCCTAGCTTGATTAGCTGTGTGGATGTCTCCATTGAGAATTTCATTTATAAACTCCTTATCGTTCAGGTAATGTGCCAACATTCTAAGTTCTAACCCACTCGCATCAACACCAACTAACTTGTAACCCCGTGAAACTGTCCAACAAGCTCTACATTCTTTGCCGTACGGTGAAGTTACGCTGGGTACTTGCGCTAAGTTTGGGTCGCGGTGTGCCATTCTTCCAGTAATTGTACCGTTAGAAATTACCGAGCCGTGTACTCTATCCCGCCTCAAAAAAGACAGCCAAGATTTCACTTGAGCTATACGCTTTTGTAACATTAAATACCGAGCGATGATTACTGCTTCTGGAATATCCTTCACTCTTGATAACACTGTTTCATCAATCTTAGGTTGACCAGTCGGTGTGAAATGTTCAGGTATCCAGCCGAACTCCTGTAGATACTCTCCTATCTGTTGACGAGAACCTAAATTAAAAGGTTCTTCAGTAATTCTAACTACGTCACTAGCTCCTCTGGATAAAAGAGTATACTCTTCTGCTGTCAACCTAGCGTTGTTTCCCTCTTGGTCAACACCTAATTTACTTAAGATACCTTGTTTTGTATGCTGAGCTTTCAGCGGCCTCTTGATTACTTTAGGTTTAAAAGTTCTATGTACCTCTCCCTCTGCCTTCACTAATTCAATTTTAAAATAGGCGAGTAACTTCTGCACCGCTTTTCGATTGAGAGCAAATCCAAAATCTTTTTGCTTAGTGGTTATCTTGTAAGTTTCTGTTTCAAGATTAACGCTTTCGGAAGTAAAACCCTTACTTTCAGTTTTCAAAGCTTGATAAACTTTGTAGTTCACAAAGACATCTTGAGCGCAATACTTCATCATGTCATCGGAATATCTACTGTAATCGTTGAACTCTATCTTTGGAAACTGTAGTGTATTTCCCCAAGCTTTCAGACCATGCGATGCTCGAATAGGATTAAATAATCTGGAGAGTACCAGGGTATCGATAATCTTTTTACTCATCAGGTCAACGCCATAAAGCCTTTGAATAGCGGGTATATCGAATCCAATTATGTTATGACCAATAAGTTTATCAGAACTTTCGAGAAGCTGAACGCCCTCCTCAATTTTATTTTGCGGAAAATTTAATTGTTCCTTTGTGTCAACGTTTAGTACAGACATACAATATATTTTAGTAGGTTGTAAGCTATCTGTTTCAATATCAAAGACTAAAGATTTCACAGCAGCACCTCTTCATCGTCATCAGTTATAAAAGTTTCGCTTAGCCTCCCTGTACTTTTATCATAAACTAAATGTGTCGCCATTCCTACGTCACCAGTGTACCTAGATTTCAATACTCTAATGTGCGTTGTGTTCGCCTCCTTTGGGTCATCAGATTGTTGGTCACGTTCTAATGCTATCACACAATCGGATAGTTGTGCAATACTTTGTGAACCTCGAAGATGTGAAAGACTTACAGAGATACCGTTCTCGTGGCCTCTGTTACCCTCTACTCGACGCAAGTGACTTACAAGAATTAAGCCTACACCTGTCTCTTCGACAATGCTACGAAGCTTTGTCATGATGTTATCAATAGCTCTGCGCTCGTCACCGTCCACCATTGCGCTAACAAGCATATGAAGATGGTCTACGACTACCCACTTACACTCGCATCCTATGATAAGAAATCTAAGCTTACTAAATATCTCTTCAATGTCAGTAATTCCAAAGTGACTGTGAATCCAAACACGGTCTTTATTTTTACCGCTGTAGATACTATCAAAGATATTATTTAATTGTTCTTCGTTAAAACTCTCTCGAACTTGGTCGATATACAGTCGAGCGTTAGCTTCGATAGATAGAATTCCGTCAACAGTACGTCGCCAATCTTCTTCAAGTGCAATGATACCTACGTTATCTTGAGTGTGAGTAATTAACCAGTGCTCAATCTCTCGCGTTACGCTTGACTTACCAAGCCCTGTACCACCAGTAAGTGTTACAAGCTCACCTCTTCGTAAGCCATAGAGTTTATTATTAAGACCATCCCAGGGATATGGTACACTCTCTCGTTGCTCACGATTATTAAAATTATCTTTTTGTTCTGAGATATTTAGAACGCCGGAAGGTGTGTATAGCTTCGCACTCCACCAAGCATCTATATAAGATTGCTTGCGACCTGCTTTGAGCATTTCATTAGGGTCTTTAAAATCGTCAGGTAGAGTAAGAATCTTTGCTTTACCAGGAGTCAATAACCTAGCAACTTTTTTCGCTGCGTCGCGACCAGTCTTGTCACTATCAAAATTAATAACAATATTGTCGTAGCCTTCGAGAAACTCTATGGAATGTTTAACATCCCGAGCGGCCCCTGCGGCTCCACTTTTGATACTCACCACGGGCCACTTTGAACCTAGTAATTCATAAGCGGCCATCGCGTCGCACTCACCCTCGACAAGAGTTATGTATTTACCCGAGTCTTTGAATATAGATTGACCAAAAAGACCGGTGCCTTGAGAGCTTCCTCTCCAAGAGAAATGCTTACCAACTTCTCTTACCTTATAACTCGTAACCTCGGCGGCTATCGAGTAAGGATAGAAGTGTTTAATTATTTCTCCCTCTATATTCTTAACTGCCTTTACGTTAAATTTCTTCGCTGTTGCTAAGCTAATACCACGGTCAGTCAGCTCTTCGAAGCTGCCTTCAATTTCATTAATTGAATTTGTTTGCTTCACTTTAAATTCTTCTACACTGTTGTTGATTGGTTTGAATTCAGTTAGATTTGTGTACTCGCTAACTCTTGTATCGCAAGAAAAACAGTAAGCACTTCCATCTTCGTTGATACTCGCCGCATCACTCGAACCGCAGAGAGGACAGGGCTGATGATATTTAACAAAGGCCACTTTAATTTCTCCTTGTAAAAAGAAAAGCAGTTTATAGACTTGCTTAGGTCATGAAGATTAACTCTCTTCTGTGACTTCCTCACTATCAACAGAATCACTTAGCATATCATTCGTGAACTGCTCTTTAATTTTACTATTCAAAGTAATGTTTGCAGCTTGAAGAATATCTATGCGTTTTTTCAGTGTGTTAATTTCCTGATTTGTTTCCATTAAATAGAGAAAAAAAGTCTTACCTTCATTAGTAAACTTAGACACATCATATCGAGAGCCTTCGTTTTCAAAAATTAACTTTTTTTCTTGTTCACTCACAACTCGTTCACCTCCTCTTCATCAAATTCAATAACATCAAACGCATCAATAGGGTTTGGTTCGTACGATACTAGTTTTACTACCTGCACAGCCATAAGTTCCAAGCCTTTAAAGTCTTGACCATTGCGATTTATTTCCCAAGGTCGCGCTGACACCCTAACTTTAGAACCATTCCCTACCAAACAATTCAGAGTCTCCTTTTGGGCGTCCACCAATCGAGGGGCCTCACGAATCGTTCCACGAGGACCATTCACTTTACGATTAATCGTAATAGTAGGGCCTTGCTCTCTATCCTTAATTGTATACCCTTCATCCCGAAGTTCTTGAGCCTTGTCCTCAGCCAGCACCACGTCGATGCAGTATTTTGGTTCAAACCGAGTATTCGGTTGAGTGATTGAAGCCCAGTTTGCAATACCTTCTAGAACCATAGTGTTTCTCCTTGTGGTTGATGTAACCCCGACAGCATAGCACAGTCGAGTCTGTGTGTCAAGCTAGATTTCGGCTAAATAATTTATAAAGCTTGGTAATTGATTGAAAACAAATTCTTCAGTTAACTGAGTGTTATCTTTTCGATTCATTAAAACAAACCCTATAAATTTTTCTTTGACTATCTCGTTAGGGCAGGGGCATCCTATATGAAGTGCAAACATCTTTGCCCAATAATCATCAAGAAGTAACCGTTCTTTTTCCTTTGTCATGCTGGTCTCCGCTTCGTTTTAATACTAAAAATATTGCTTTCATTATACTTTAATAGCTTCTCAAACTCTGAATCAAATAAATCATCCACAAAGTTATCAGCTTCTACATTGAGTTCATCATTCTTTTGAAATACCTTGTCGATAATCACATCATTTTTTAAATTTTGATATTCATCATTCATTACATTGTCACCTTCATAAATTCGGGAGTTGGTCGATTGGTCCATCTTGCAAAGTCTTTCTTGTATTGTACATAATAATTACGATAACCGTCAACAGGATTCTCTGCCTTTACATCATTCGGCATGCACTGAGGAACTGCTGTTTCATCGTTCGCAAACGACAAATTCTTTGGTAAGATTTCTAAGTATCGAGCTAGTTTTATATACGTTGCATGGTCTTTATTGTATCTATAAGTATACTCCTGACATAAATTATTCCACAAAAGTTGAAGCCAGTTATAATTCCAAGGCGACTCTCGAACCCACACAGCACTCGGGTGATTAACAAAGCAAGCCTTATACAGATTAGAATCAAAGTCAGCATCAGGATGCTTCCATCTTTTAATTTTGCGACCACTTGAATTATCTATATACATTTCACCGTCGAGTACACGGTGTGCTGTGCTGAGTAACTGCGCATACTCTACAATCATCTTCACTACATGCTTGTCACAATGCAATTTAGCACTTTGACTTGCACTTGAATCTAAATAAAATATATTCACTTGGACTCCACTATATATTGTGTAACGCAATGAGTCCACTGCGTCCAGGATGATGCCAGATTAGTTGCATATGTATCAATAAAATGCTTGGGGTACAAATTAACCGACATTAGATTAAGCATATCAAGAACACGCTCGTGAACTTCTTTAACCTCACAAGCTTGTAGTGCCTGAACTACAATTGGAAGTGTCGTAACGACCATGAAATCAGTAACCTCTATCATCTACTTACTCCTTTTTAATCCTATTAAAAGTTGGTTCAGTCTATCAACTTCGACACCGTTTGTCAAGCCTCCGATATTCCAGTTTAGTATGTCCTCAGTCTTTAATCCTTGTGAACCGCGATAATTCTTACCATTTTTCCAGTTATAAATTGTAGCTATTACTCCATCATTCCAGCGTATATGCCACGCAGCATCCGATTTAGAATCATCAAAATCATTTGTTGGTTCACCTAATTTTTTAACGAGGTCTGCGTAACTTACTCTTAAATATCCTTGAAGGCTAGTTCCCGTCGGGTCGATATTATTCGTAGTAAAATCATTAATATTTATTTCCATTTTAGACATCTCCTAAAACGACTATATAGTTTCAGCACTTTTATTTGCATAGTCACTTGAAATATAAGTAGACGTGCTCTCCATCTGGTGCGCAACTTTACCATACCGTAAGTTCTAGATTAAAAAACAAAAAAGAAAATCGAATGTCTCTACCTGTCTTATTAAAATGTAGTCGGAGAGTTCGTGAAAAGTATACGTCAATACATTTTGTATTCCATTCAAAAATAAATCCGAGTCCTTCACCGTAGCGTTCTTGTGATGTCTGTAAAATCATTTTATTTCCTTTCTCTTTGTATGTTAAAATGTTATTAATGCAGAGCAGTTTAAAGACTTGCTCAGGTCATGATTAACTAAGCTGCGAGCAAATAGTTATTCATAACTTCACTTGCCTTGTCAGTTCGACGTTGCATCAAAGCAATTTTATTTTTACTACAAGATGGTGCATGAGTAGACCAGTCCGTGATTGTATTATAAACTGACCACAAGTTAGTACCCATCTCTGGTGCGTAGTGATACTGATACTTATCCATCAAATACCTCATAGTTTTATTACTCATGTCACCGTACCAATCAATGTCTCGAACATCATCCTTGTAGTTTGCTATGTTCGCAAACATTTCTAGAACTGAATGTCCTGGTGCATCAGTATGATAAAGCTCATGCCACAAATCTATTTCATTTTCAATTACGTTTGCTGCTTTGCCCAACACTGAAACACCCAAGTCTATATCAAGTTTATTTGTATGTCTTGCCTTATAAATGGAGGCAGGGTTTCGTATAAATATCTGAGAATTCAAACAGGCTGACTGATGAAAGCCCAAGGATAAAATAAAACTCCATACTCCATTAAAGCTCGACAGTGCCATTACTTTAATGTGGCCCGTGTCGCCGTCAGGTGTTAGATATTTCTTTTCTGGTAGATTGTATTCGACCAGACACATTCCACCGTTAGGAGATACAGATATTCTTTCTTGAACACCTGTCGCATCGAGGTTGCAGCGCTCAAGCATATCTCTAGTTTTATCAATCATCGTAGGATACTGAATAGGATTATAACGTAGACCATGAATTGCGATAGGCTCTCCGGTATCCTCACGATAGTAAACTTCCTTAGAGTTATAAGTTCTGAGTGAATCTCCGACGCCACTAGTGAATTGAGAATCATCCTGATACATTACCTTTGCTTTCTTTACAGTAAAACCTGCTTGCCCGTATCCATTTTCACGTAGTTCTTGAACTGCTTCAAAGTTGTTGTTCAATGCATGTAACATTTGTATCTCCTTTTTAGTTAAAGAACCGCCTCGTTGATGACGACGATTGCAAACAGCCTAACACAGAACGAAACCACTTGTCAACCCTTGACAACCATTTAGAAATATGCTAGAGTTTTTCTCTAAAACTCTTTAGAGTTCTTTATAAATAAAAACAACAAGAACCTTAAAGAACTCTAAAGAACTCTAAAGAACCTTTATAACTCTTTAATATATAAAGAATTTAATAAGTTTTTAAAGTTCTTTAAAAGATTTTAAGAAACTATTTTTTATTTGCTTCAGTAGTTTAGCTTTATCCTTACGTGAATAATCCTTTTTAGATTTATGTGAATGAGATTTCTTTAGAATCTCTGGACTTCCTACTTGTTTTTTCATTTTAATTCCCCTTCATTATGTTATGAAACTCTTTTAAGTTTGCCAGAGTAACAAAGAAAGAATTAGAAATCAAATTTTCTTGTCGTCTCTGAGCTTTGTTTGAACCTTTACGTTTTAAACTACCTAATAAATTGCTTGGGTCGAGATGTCTCAGGTCATTCTCATCAAAGGATAATATATTTGGAGGCAATTGCAAGCCATCATCCTTCAAATTCTTTGTATTAAATGCCATTGCAATTCTATAATCACGTTGTAGTGCCTTGCGTAATGCGTTCTTCGATTGCTTGGTATACATAGAACCACTAAAAGTTAAATCATAATTTGTTTGAACATTTTTGCGTAGCCTACTTAATACTTTAGTATAATCATAGAACATTGAGTTCGGTCGTTGCGCTATAATATACTCAAAGTCTATATCACTTGTGCCATTTAATCTAAAGAGTGCAGGTAGGTTATCACGTTTCGCTTTTCGCTCTGCACTATCTATTTCAATAAGTAATTGCTGATTAAACCAATTGTTTCTGAATAAATATAAAATAGTCTTTTTTGTTGTGGCATTTTGAGCTGGCGTCATACCTAGCTGACCACTCGAAATTAAACAATCACGCTTACATCCAGAGGCATCAGCGCCACTACATAAAGTTTTCATTGCTACCTTATCTGCCGGTTGCAGATACATGATGTAAGTATTAAATTTATCAGAACCTTTCTCTGTTTTAGTACCAGTGCCAAATAACTTCATAGATTCATTTAAGTAATCTAAGTTGTCATATGCCCAGACCTTTGCGGTTTGCTGTAGCTTGTCGCTATTGTGTATTTCATTTTTCGTTATGTTAAACATTTCTTTTATCTCCTAAAATAAATCTTGAGCAAGCATAATCTATAGAATTAAAGTGTTTGGATAGAACTATTGCTTCATTGAATGAAACAGCTATAAAGGTTTCCACTTTACCATCGTTCCAAGCAAAAGTATAGTCGTTTCGCTTCGAGTTATTACAAGTAACCGAAAAAGTTTTTTCTTTCAAAGCTTCTCTATTAAACATTTTTAATCCTTAAAGATAAATAGAAATAATGGGAAGACCCGTAAACAAAAACAACGCGATGAACACTACAGATATAGCAAATTTTCTATCGCTACTATTAAATCCTGTAACTCTAGTAAATGTTGTTGGTGCTTTTACTCTACTATAATTCATAGAAATAAAGTGTTTGGCTAGAGCATTTGCATCATCAAACGAAACAGTTACAAAGGTTTCTATATTACATTCATCGTTCCAGGTAAAAGTATACTCGTTTTGTTTCGAGTGATTACAAATAATCGAAAAGGTTTGTTCGTTCGAGACTTCATCGTTAAACATTTTCATCTTTTAATTCCTCTAAATGGAATGTCCGGGTGACCAAGGGCGACCGTGTCATCATCTAGATATTGTATCTCATCTAAATCATCCAAACTGTCGGCTTCAAGAGAATATGGCACACTCGCTCGTTCATACTTGTTAAAATTATCTTCCACCATTTGACAAAGCTCTGAC
>TARA_R110002012_G_scaffold23885_3_pt1 | contig 13838 bp, 12 predicted proteins | sample TARA_R110002012 | Tara Oceans TARA_R110002012 (sample SAMEA4396515) | marine metagenome | biome: Westerlies Biome; feature: [DCM] deep chlorophyll maximum layer (ENVO:01000326); material: water (ENVO:00002006), including particulate matter (ENVO:01000060) such as... | depth 40 m
TACCAGTAATGTGCAGAGTACGCCTTCCGTGAGTGAAGCCGCGCCATCAGTCCCCGCGCCGCCCAGCAATGAGCCGGTTAGTGTCGGCCAGGCGACGCCGACGAGTCGGGTTAATCCTAATTACCCGCCACGCGCCCAGCGGCGCGGAATGGAAGGTTTTGTAGAGATTGCTTTTATGATTCGCCGCGATGGCAGTGTGGATGCTTCGTCAATACGCGTGACCAATGCTCAGCCGCGTCGGGTCTTTGATGATGCCGCCCGCGACGCCATTTCCCAGTGGCAGTTTGAACCCAGTGATCGGTTGCGCAATGCCACCCAGCGGATCGAGTTTCAGTTGAGGTAGCGGTATGAAGCGTTCTTTTGCGGTTTTATTAATAAGTGCCTGGTCTTGCGCGGTGCTTGCGAGCCCCGCGCTTCAAGGCGGTGTGATTGCCGATCTCAATGAGCTGCAAAGCCAGTTACAAGAGAGTCAATCACACGCTAGTTCGGCACAACAAGAGGCGCTGGCGCAAGTAGTCGAGCGGGCTACCTTTCAGGCCGAGCGGTTAGCGCCAGGTAATCAGGCAGATCAATGGGCAAGTGCGCTTTACCAGCAGCTAGCCGCGAGCGCATTGGTGCGTCAGGATAAGCCTGCTGAGGCTGCCGATCGGCTTGAGATAGCGCGTGGCATGAATGGCGTGGATAGCCCCCAGGCGGCTCGCTGGCTGCGTGAAGAAGCTGGTTTGCGCCGTGCGGCAGGGCAACAAGAGCAGGCCATCGCCTTATTCATCGAGTGGCTAGGCAGTGAGCAGGCAAGTGACGCAGACGTTGATAAAGCGATATGGCAATTAACGCGCCTACTGGCTGAGCAGAAGCGCTGGGAAGAAGCCGCGGATTGGCTTGAGCGCGCACTTGAGCAAACCCCTCAGTTAAATGAAGCGCAGCAGCGTCTGGCGCTTGTGATCTACCGTCAGGCAGGCCAGGGCGAGCAGGCCCTGGCATGGTTGCTGGATGACTTAAATGCCGATAGCGAGACTGCCGAGTGGCGCCAGGCAGCGGGCCTTGCCCAGCAAGCAGGGCAGGCAGGAATGGCGGCCGGCCTATGGGAGATGGCCTGGCAGTTAGGCAAATTAGACCAGCCCGACGATTTCTGGCTGTTAATTCAGCTCCATCGGGCCGGTGGAACGCCAGCCAGGGCAGCGGAGCATCTTGAGCAGGCGTTGAGTGCAGGCGATATTGTCCGCGATGAGTCGCATTTACGCTTGCTGGCAACGACCTGGCAGCAGGCTAAACACGTTGAGAACGCACTAAGCGCGTGGCATTCCCTGGCTCTGCACACTCAATCTGCCGAGGATTGGAGCCGCTACGGCCAGCTTGCTTACGCGTGGGGTGAAAACGAACAGGCAAAGCAGGCGTTTGCCCGCGCAGCTGATTTGGGTAATGAACAGGCGCAGGCGTGGCTGGCAAATTTTAATTAAAGTCCGCCATTACGGTTTAAGCGTTAGCGTAAAGTCGCTCCAGGTCGGGGCGTGGTCGGAAGGGCGTTCCATACCGCGTAGATCATAGTCGATGCCAGCGCCGGCAGCGTGGTCGGCTAATGCTTTAGTGACGAGGATATAGTCGATCCGCAGGCCGCGCTTGGGCTCGCGGTCAAAGCCTTTCGAGCGATAGTCAAACCAGCTAAAGCGGTCATTGCTGTGGGGATAGCAAAGCCGGTAGCTGTCGGTTAGCCCCCACGCTTTAATGCCTTCGAGCCATTCGCGCTCAATGGGCTGAAAGCTGGTTTTGCCTTCGCGCAGCCAGCGTTTACGGTTAGCATCGCCAATTCCAATATCCTGATCTTCAGGTGAAATATTAAAATCACCCATCACGGCTAGCCGCTCGTCAGGGCGATGCTGGGTATTTAGCAGTCGCGCAAGCTGGGCGTAAAAACGCTCTTTATTAGGAAATTTGGTCGGATGCTCAACGTTTTCGCCCTGAGGAAAATAGCCGTTCCATACCGTGACGGCTTCGCCGTCTTCGGCCAGCATTCGCACGCCGATCATGCGACGCTGGGCATCTTCTTCATCGTCGGGGAAACCGTAAAATACCTGCTCGGGCGCCTGACGGCAGAGTAGAGCAACGCCGTAGTGACCTTTTTGACCGTAATAAAAAACGTGATAGCCCATGGCTTCCACGTCGCTAACCGGAAACTCGCTATCCTGTACTTTGGTTTCCTGCAGGCCGATTACGTCAGGTTGGTGGCTATCGATCAAGGCCTGAAGTTGAGGCAGGCGAGCCCGAATGCCGTTGATGTTGAATGAAACCAAACGCATTAAGAGTCATCTCGGTTAGGATTGTCAGACGAGTTGGCTTTGTCAGGGTGAATGGCAATCTGCTGGCCTTCTTGCTGGCGAGCGAGCTTGCGTACCGCCTGCAGCTTGCGCTGTTGCTGTTTTTTCGCCACAAAACGGCGCGAGGGGGCGACTTGATCGGGATTATCGTGGCGCCATTTTTTATAATCCTTACGCCGGCCGGTACGTATCGTTACCTTGTCGGCCAGTGAACGGGTTTTTTTCTTACGCGTCATGTCGCGCTCCTTACGTCAATTTGATGCCTATTCTAACAGGCCTTGCGACTCCTTCGACAGCAGGACGCGCTCTTATCGCCAAGCCCTGTTACAATGCTGCACTTCATGATGCCAATTTCCACAGCAATGGACAGATAGACAGCCTATGAGCGAGTCGGAACAGACCACAGCACCGGCCCAGAACCGCAAGCCAAAACGCCGCCGTCGTAAACCGCGTCGTCGCCAGTCAAGCTGGGATCTTCGTCAGTTTCAGGTGCCCGCCGTGGCCGGCAAGTGGCGCTTTCATGACTTTGATCTGCCGCTGCCGTTAATGCGCGCTATTCATGCCCAGGGGTTTGAATACTGCACACCTATTCAAGCCGAGGCCCTGCGCCAGACGCTATTAGGTGGCGACATCGTCGGTAAAGCGCAAACGGGAACCGGTAAAACCGCCGCCTTTTTGATCTCGGTGATGGCCTACTTCCTTGAAGAGCCAACCCCCGATGGACAAAAGTCGGGAGCGCCGCGGGCATTGATTATTGCGCCCACCCGCGAGCTTGCGCTGCAGATCGAAAAAGATGCTAAAGCGCTTGCGCGTTTCACCCAGCTTAATGTCGCCAGTGTCGTCGGCGGTATGGACTACCAGAAGCAGCGTGAAAGCCTGAGCAGCAAGATCGATATACTGGTGGCAACACCGGGACGCCTGCTGGATTTCCACCAGAAGCGTGATATTGATCTGAATGAAGTCGAAGTCCTGGTCCTTGATGAAGCCGACCGCATGTTGTCGATGGGCTTTATACCTGACGTAAAGCGGATCATTCGCTACACGCCCAAGAAAGAGGAGCGTCAAACGTTCCTGTTCTCGGCCACGTTTACCGATGACATTCTGAATCTTGCCAGTCAGTGGACCTTGGATCCTGCGCACGTGGAGATTGAGGTCACCGTTGAGAATCAGGCGGATATTGATCAGCGTGTTTACATGGTGTCCGATGACGACAAGCAGCGCTTGCTGGTGAATCTCCTTCAGCAGGAAAGCTTTGAGCGCGTGATGGTGTTCGGCAATCGCCGTGATTTGGTGCGTAAGTTGGACGACGTGCTCAAAAAAGCGGGCATCAGCGCCGCCATGCTGTCAGGTGACGTGCCACAGAACCAGCGCATTAAAACGTTGGAAAGCTTCCGTGAAGGCGATATTCAGGTATTGGTGGCAACCGACGTTGCGGGCCGTGGGATCCATATTGAAGATGTTAGTCACGTCATCAATTACACCCTGCCGGAAGACCCTGAAGATTACGTACACCGTATTGGCCGTACCGGTCGAGCAGGCGCCAAGGGAGTGTCGATTAGTTTCGTAGGCGAAGAGGATGCGTTCTCGCTGCCTGAAATCGAACGCTATATCAACGACAAGCTGCCCTGTGTTCATCCGCCTGAAGGCATGCTGTAAGCCGCATGCTGGATACTGCCTTAAAGAGCGACATCCAGGATGCCTATCGCCGCGTGGTGGAAGCGCTTGAGCTAACACCACGCTACGGTCAGCGCATGATGATTGCCGAGATTGCCCGCACGCTGGGGAATATCGAAAGTGACAGCGAGGGTAAGCGTGTCAGCGATACCCATGTGTGTGTGCTTGAAGCAGGTACCGGTACGGGTAAAACGCTGGCCTATCTGATTGCCGCGTTACCGATTGCAAAAGCGCGCGGAAAGCGGCTGATCGTGTCGACCGCGACCGTGGCGCTTCAAGAGCAGGTGCTCAATCAGGATTTACCTTCGCTAGCGAGCCATAGCGGCATCCCTTTTCGCTATGCGTTAGCAAAGGGGCGTGGTCGCTATGTGTGCGTGGCTCGTCTTGATCAGGCGCTTGAGGGCAGTGAACCTAACCCGACGCTATCGCTTTTTGAGCAGTCACTGCAAAGCCAGGGCAGTGATTTCGATGTGATCGCCAGCGACATGGCCCAGGCTTATGGTCAGGGAGAATGGGAAGGGGATCGCGATAACTGGCCGGTAGCGATTGACGATGCTCATTGGCGTCGACTCACGGTTGACCACCGCCAATGCACGGGAAGACGCTGTGGTCATTTTGGCGCCTGTGCGTTCTTTCGCTCGCGTCGTGAGCTTGAAAATGCCGATATTATTGTCGCTAACCACGATCTTGTCTTAGCCGACCTGGCGTTGGGCGGTGGCGCCATCTTGCCCGATCCAGCGGACTGCATTTTTGTCTTTGATGAAGGCCATCACCTGCCGGAAAAAGCACTTTCCCACTTTGCCCATCGCTTTGCAGTGAATGGCTGTTTACGCTGGCTGAAAACCCTCAAAAGCAGTCTGACCGATCTTCACCAGGGGCTTGCCGTTCAGCCCACGGTGGCGCGCCTGTTGGTGAGCTTGCCGGAACTGATTCATGGTCTGGAGCCAGCATTAGGCGATGTGTTTAGCGTCGGTCATCAGTTGGCTGAACGGCCCAATGGCCTGGCGGACGAAGAAGCCACCCACCAGTTGCGGTTCGAGAAGGGGCAGGTGCCCGATGCTCTGCGCGAGCAGGCGCAGCAGCTTCTGTTGATGTTTGCCTCCTTATCGCGTTGTCTGGAAAGCATCAGCGATATCCTGCGTGAAAGCCTTGACCCGGATAAACAGACGGGGCTTGATCGCGAGCAGGCTGAAACATGGCTGCCGTTGGTAGCACTGCTGCATGGGCGCGCGTTAGAAGCGCATGCGCTATGGCAGGCGTTCAGTGAGCAGGACGCGGCCAATGAAGCGCCCAGTGCCCGTTGGCTGACCCTGAGTCGTGTCGCTGGTGAACCGGAGATCGAATTTTCCGCCAGTCCGGTATCGGCGGCGCATACCTTGGCCAAGCATTTATGGGGGCGTTGCCACGGCGCGGTGGTGACATCGGCAACGCTAACGGCGCTGGGGCGCTTTGAGCGTCTACAGGAGCGTGCTGGACTCGCTAATCGTTATCGCTACCAGGCGCTGCCGAGTCCTTTTGATTATGCCAATGCGGTACTGCGCGTGCCGAAAGAAGCAACTGACCCTAGCGATCGAGACAGCCACGAACAAGCTATCGTATCGTTTGTATCGCAATTAGCCGACGATGAAGCCGCGTTGGTGCTGTTCTCTTCCCGAGCGCAACTGAGGGCGGTCGATAAAGCTCTGTCAGCCAGCGTTAAGGCGCGTGTATTGGCGCAGGATGCGTTGCCCAAGCGCGAGCTGATAGAGCGCCATCGGGCGGCGATAGACAGAGGCGAAGGCAGTATTATTTTTGGGTTGGCCAGTTTTGCCGAAGGTATCGATCTACCCGGCGATTACCTGACTCATGTAGTAATAACGCGGCTGCCCTTTGCCGTGCCTGACGATCCTGTCGGGGCGACGTTAGCAGAGTGGATCGAAAGCCAGGGTGGAAATGCGTTTATGCGTATTAGCGTGCCCGATGCGTCGATTAAGCTTGTGCAGGCCTGCGGGCGGTTGATTCGTAAAGAGAGCGACCGGGGGGCGATCACCATACTGGATAAGCGGGTGATTACTCGCCGCTATGGGCAAGCACTGCTGGACGCGCTGCCGCCGTTTCGGCGCGAAATTAGTCGCTAGCCAGTCATAGATGACCCCGCCGAAGCGGGGTGTCAGGCTTACTTGGCGATGCGTTTGGCCAGCGTAGCGGCAAGTTTGTCGTTCATACGGTTGAACGTTTCCACCGTGGTGTCCCAGTCAATACAGGCATCGGTGATGGAGACGCCATACTGCAGTTGACTTAGATCTTGCGGCAGCTTTTGATTACCCCAGCCAATATTTGACTCCACCATCAAGCCGATAATGGAGGTGTTGCCTTCCAGAATCTGGTTGGTAACGTTTTCCAGTACCAGCGGCTGTAGTGCGGCGTCTTTGTTGGAGTTGGCGTGAGAGCAATCGATCATGATGTTAGGCGACAGCTTGGCTTGCTGAAGCTCTTTCTCCGCCAGGGCGACGCTCACGCTGTCATAGTTGGGCTTGCCGTTGCCGCCACGCAACACCACATGCCCGTAGGCATTGCCGCGGGTACGAATGATTGCCACCTGGCCCGCCTGGTTGATACCCAGGAAGTTGTGCGGGCTGGCCACGGACTGAAGCGCGTTAATTGCGACATCCAGGCTGCCATCGGTACCGTTTTTAAAGCCGACCGGGCAGGAAAGGCCGGAAGCCATTTCTCGGTGGGTCTGCGACTCGGTAGTACGCGCGCCAATCGCCGACCAGCTAATGCAATCCTGCATATACTGAGGTGAAATGGGGTCCAGTGCTTCAGTGGCTAGCGGTAAGCCCATTTCGGCAAGATCGACCAGCAGTTTGCGAGCAATGTGCAGGCCTTCATCAATTTCAAAGGAGTCGTTGAGGTGGGGGTCGTTGATCAAGCCTTTCCAGCCGACCGTGGTGCGCGGTTTCTCAAAATAGACGCGCATGACGATATAGAGGCTATCGCTAACCTGATCGGCCAATGCACGAAGACGACGAGCATAATCAAGCGCAGCCTCGACATCGTGGATCGAACAAGGCCCAACGACGACCAGTAAGCGTGGGTCATTACCATCCAAGATATTTTGGATAGTTTGACGACCTTCAATAACGCTGCGTTCAGCCGTATCGGTTAACGGGACGGCGTCTTTAAGGGCGTCGGGAGTGGTGAGAACGTCTTGAGCGAGGACGTTAAGGTTATTAACCTGCTGTTCTGGCATCGTGCTACCTGTGCTTGCGTAATGACTGATGAAGTGAGGGGCGGTAAATGTGGCGACTACTATCGCTTGCCGGGCAGGTAAAAATCAATTGTTGTGGAACTATCATAGTATTAAAAGAGTCAGCCGCTGGGTTTTGTTTAAGCGGTAAGCGCTTGATGCAATGCTAAGAACGCGTAACACTGGTCGCTATAGGGTTATAAAATGTTGCTGATCCAACGCATGCCGTTGCTTTATTACACTGCGCTACGGCCTACTGGATAGCGCTATATCCGAGCGACATATTCGCTCTTTATTTCACTGTTTTTAATCAATGCCCAAGGGACGCTATGCTGCTTGCTGTGAACGCCCGCTTGTCAGGGCTAATAGGAATAAAGCTCAGTGCATGCTGCACGAGCTGGAGGAGCGTGTGAATGGGCACTCGTGAAACAGACCAACAGTTGGTTGAGCGTGCTCAAAAAGGCGATACGCGCGCATTCGATTTATTGGTAAAAAAGTACCAACATAAAATTATCGGTCTCATCAGTCGTTACGTTCATGATCACTCTGAAGTTCAGGATGTGGCCCAGGAGGCATTTATTAAGGCGTACCGCGCCTTAGGAAAGTTTCGTGCAGAAAGTGCGTTTTATACCTGGATGTATCGTATCGCTATTAATACTGCGAAAAACTATCTGGTCTCACGGGGGCGTCGTCCTCCCGGTAGTGACTTGGATATCGTCGATGCGGAGATCCTTGATCAAAGCGGACGGCTGGCTGACTCGGAATCGCCGGAAGCGGCCATTGCTAGAGACCAGTTGGAAGCAGCGGTGTATCAGGCCATTGAAAACCTTCCCGACGATCTGCGAACCGCGATTACGTTGCGCGAGCTCGATGGGCTTGCCTATGAGGATATCGCTCAGGTAATGCAATGCCCGGTGGGCACGGTACGTTCGCGCATCTTCCGAGCGCGTGAGGCGGTGGATGAACATATTCGCCCCTTGGTATCGACGGCGCGGAACAGCCGTGAGGACTAGCGGTCAGTCATCGTAGCGACATGAATATCGTGCAGTCTCATCACATGATGAGTGTCATATCGAGAGATAGATTTTGGTTTTTTTGTGAACTGTCTGGCGTGTTACGCGTCATACAGGCTGACTATGTTGGTAAGCACGCTTGAGAGCAGCTAGTTGCGACAACGTGCAGTGCAGCGCCATGAGCTTTGGGTTTGCAAACGACCAGGCTGTGGCCCGATAAGCCGCTGGCTTTGCTAGCGTTTGCAAGCAAGTTTTGGCCTTGGAAGTCATCGGTGTCAGGCAGCGCGTAATCGCGAGCTACTGTGATTGCAGCTACTACGCCAGTACTTCTTTTAAACAGTGTGAGGGTGTGAAGTATGAGTCAAAACACACGGGAATCACTTTCGGTGTTAATGGATGGCGAATGTGATGAGCTTGAGCTTCGCCGAGTGTTGAAGGCACTGCCGGATGATCTCGAAGCTGCCGATACATGGCGTCGCTACCACCTTGCGCGCAGTGTGATGCAGCGAGAGCAGGGTGTAGACACCAGTGTTGATCTGTCCGCAGGCATTATGGCTCGACTGCTTGATGAGCCCGTGCCGGTACTTGAAAAGGCAGACCGTTCCTCTTCGCGCTCAAGCGGTATTTCATTTGCGCGTGGTGCCGGAGTGGCAGCAGCGGTGTCTTTGATGGTGATTACCGGCGTCCAGTTCTTTGGCAATGGATCGGCACCGGTGGCGCCGCAAAACGGTGATATAGCGTCTATTGCGCCGGGTATCGATGGTGCTTCCCAGCTTCAACCTGCTAGCTTAACGTCACAGCCGGCGATGGCGCCACGTGCCGATATGCCCATGTTTAAGCCTACGCCGTTTCGGTTAAGCGGCCAAGCAGGCCAAAGTGGCTTAATGAATGTCAGTGAAGCGGGATTTGGAAGGCAAGCGCCGCAACACGTTGATGCTTCTCGCAGCGCCAATATCGATGTCGATCAAATTGGTCTACTCCGCTCATATTTAGAGCAGCACACCCAAAGCGCTGCGTACGGTAGCGGCGATAGCTGGATGCCGTTAATGCGCTCATCCGCGGTGACAGAACCGTTAGGTCAACGCTAACGTATTTTGATAGTGCCGATAGATAGATCGTGCCGATAGGATAGATAGTGGCGATAGATAGTGCCGATAAAAGTGGCGAAAAGATTGGGAGTGCGCTGAATGGGAGTGCGCAACATGAAGTCCCCCTGGCGCAATAAACGCGCATGGTTACTGGTGGTGATGGCGGGGACGCTCTCGTTTCAAGTGCAAGCTCAGAGCGCTGATACCTCTGACGTTAGCGCTACTGGCTATGAATGCACACAAGCTCCCCAGGTGACGCCAAGTACGCCCGGTGAGTGGTTGGAGCGCGGTTTATGGGCCAGTCACTGTTATACCTTCCAGGCCCGGGCAGTCGCCATTGATGCCGTTGGGGTGCGCACACTGGCAATGTCACACCGTATCCAAGACGGTGTTCGTCAGCAGGTTGTGCAGTATCTGGATGGCCCCTCTGTGAGTATTGAGCGGCATTCGCCGGTAGGGTGGTTGGCCTGGACCGAAGAGAGCGAGAATGGCGAGCTACCCTCGCCCGAGCGGTGGACGTCTCATCTAGAGCAGTTTTATACCATTAGGGTCGAAGAAGAGACCCGCGTCGCTGGCCGTGATGCGATCAAGCTAGTGTTTGAGCCGCATGATGAATGGCGTTTTGCGCATGAATGGTGGTTAGACCGCGATACCGGGTTGCTGCTGAAACATATTTTGAATGACCAAAACGATAGGGTTATTGAAACTTTCCAGATTACGCAGCTTCAGTCACCGGAGCAGTATGCCGGTAATGTCCATGCCTATGAATCGGGTAGTGTTCAGCAAACGCCATGGCAAAGTACTTGGTTGCCCGATGGTTTCGTTGCCCAGCCGGTTAGCTTTACGAATGATGAGCGCTATCAGCGGGTCTATAGCGATGGCTTAGCCACCGTTAGTATTTTTGTTGAGTCTGTTTCGTCAGATGACAAGCCAGCTCTGCAGGCAGGGGTTCGGCAGTTGGGAGTATCTGGGGTAGCGATAGAACATTATGTGTCTGATGGACGGCGTTGGCAGATCATTGCAATCGGCGAAGTGCCGGTGGATACGCTGCAGCGAATAGTTAGCTCTATCAGGTTTGAACCTCTGGCCGATACGGCTCAGGAAAGTGGTGACCCTGATGGGGTGGCCGAGTAGCGTGTCCTCTCCTCGCATAAGGTGAAACAACAATGATGGCCTCTGCGCCCTGTGCCTCGCTGCTTCGCACCGGCACAGTGGTTGACTATGCCCCACAGGGGATTGTCGTCGAAATATCAGCTCAGCAGAGCTGTGAGCCGTGTGCCCAAGGGAAAGGTTGTGGTATGGGCTTGCTGGTTCGTCGTCAGTACCAGCGTATCACCATTTCACTTCCTTCAAGTTTGCACCGAAAAGAGCAGCGCTACCCGTTGGGTTGCCAGGTGACGATCAGTCTGCCACGTGCCTCCGTTACGCGATTGGCGGTTTATATTTACGCGCTGCCTTTATTGCTTGCGCTTTGCTTTGCAGGCATTGCGTCACAAGTGAGCGAGCTCACATGGCTGGCGCCATTGGCTTTTTTTATAAGCTTGTTGGGAGGGGCCCAGGGCATTAAATATCTATTGCGTGAACGAGGGGAACGCTTTCGTCCGCGCCTGGTCAGTTAGGTCTCCAGCACATTGCTGTGAGGTTGTTCTAGCGTGTGTTTACATCACTTCCAGTAGGAGCTCTTGCATGAAGCGCTTGATTCTCCCTTCCACACTATGGGTATGTGTGGTGGCGTTGCTAACTTTTAGCCAAATGGCCAGCGCCCAAAGCTTGCCTGACTTTACCGAGCTTGTTGAAGAGGCTGCCCCGGGCGTGGTTAATATCTCAACCAGTAGAACGGTTCAGCGTACCAGTGCTCCGGGCCTCGATGGGTTTGGCGGCCAGCAAATTCCGGAAATTTTCCGTCATTTTTTTGGAGAGGGCTTTGGTGATCGCTTCCAGGCTCCTCCCGGTAACGGCCAAGGGCGCCCTGAAGAGCGTCAGTCATTGGGATCAGGTTTCGTAATCAGTGAAGATGGCTACGTAATGACCAACGCCCACGTTGTTCAGGACGCCGACGAAATACTGGTACGTCTTAATGATCGCCGCGAGTTGACTGCCGAGCTGATTGGTAGCGACCCGCAAACTGATGTGGCATTGCTCAAAATTGACGCAAGCGACCTGCCAACGCTTTCTCTGGGTGACTCAGATGAACTCAAGGTGGGCGAGTGGGTAGCGGCCATCGGTTCGCCTTTTGGTTTTGATCACTCCGTGACGGCGGGGATTGTTAGCGCCATTAATCGTACGCTGCCACGCGATGCATATGTACCGTTTATCCAGACGGACGTGGCGATTAACCCCGGTAACTCTGGCGGCCCGCTGTTCAACTTGGATGGTCAAGTGGTCGGTATTAATTCGCAGATATTTACCCGCAGCGGTGGCTTTATGGGCCTGTCGTTTGCTATCCCCATCAATGTAGCGATGGATGTGGCTGACCAACTGCGCGAAGACGGTCGTGTTAATCGTGGCTGGTTAGGTGTCATGATCCAGCCGGTATCGGAGGATCTGGCCGAATCGTTTGGTATGGACAGTGCGATTGGTGCGTTGATTGCCGATCTCGATCCAGAGGGCCCGGCGGCACAGGGTGGGCTTCAGGCTGGCGATGTCATTCTTGAAGTCAATGGTGAAGAAGTCGAGCGTTCAAACACTCTGCCTCGCATGATTGGTAAAGGGGCACCAGGCACGGAAATTGAACTGCTGGTAATGCGCGACGGAGAAAAAGTAACTGAGACCGTCGAGCTGGGCAGCTGGCCCGATGCCGAGCAGGAGTCTTCTCAAGCTGGCGACAGCAACCAAACACGCCTTGGGTTGGCGGTGGCTGAAATTGATGAAGCCATGCGTGAGGAGCTAAACATTTCAGGCGGCTTGGTGGTGAATCAAGTGGAGTCTGCCAGCGTGGCTGCAAGAGCGGGTATTCGCCCAGGCGATGTGCTGGTGAGCATTGATCATCGCGGCGTGGCGTCCTCAAGTGAACTTGTCGAGATTGTCGAGTCGTTGCCGACCGACCGTGCCATTCCGGTGCGCCTGTTCCGGGAAGGCCGCTCACTGTTCGTGGCGCTGCGCCTCGAGTAACGCTGTTTTTCGCAATGAGTCCGGCGGTTACCCGCCGGACTTTTTTTGCGCCGCGCTTTTTTATCGATTAAGTGCGCCTCCGGTTCTGCTTGGCATAATCACTCCTTGGTATCTTTTTTATCGTTATCGTTATCGTTATCGTTATAGTTATTCTTAATATCCCTCTCTAACATTTCGTGCTCAAAGAAACCTAACAGCACCATGATCATTAACCCCGAGAAGGTGACTATGCTCGCCAGGGCGAAGTTATTGATTCCAGCCGCCACGCCAATCGCGCCCGCTAGCCAGATGGAAGCGCCTGTTGTGATCCCTTGAATGTGGTTGCCGCTGCGAATAATACTGCCCGCGCCCAGAAATCCAATACCGCCAATCACACCCTCGACGACACGATTGGGGTCAATGCTAGCGGCGTTATTTCCTTCCCCCGAGGCAAACAGTACACTCATGCCGACCAAGATGAACGTAGCCGAGCCCAGCGATACCAGCATGTGAGAACGCAAACCTGCCGGTTTACCACGTAGCTCTCGTTCCAAGCCAAGACAAAGCGCCAGGCCAGAGGCCACCATCAGGCGTGTAAACATATCCAGAATAGGAATTTCAGTTTCCATAGCGTCCCTTGTAAAACTCCCGTTAATTCTCATCACCCGATTACACACTTAGCATAGATGCCCACATGTGCAATGAACGAGACAAGAGCGCTTGCCTAGAAGGAGTTAACGGGATGAATAAGTTGAACGGCAGGGTGTTGGAAAGCTAGCCAAGAGGTCGCTATTTTTTTGCATTTTTTGATGAACATAGCACCGGAACCCCGCTAACGGTACAATGTCTCCAAATTTCGATTGCGCCTATTAAGGGACGATTTCTAATCGTACTCCGTCGCGTACATACCCGGATTAAAACGGCAAATGACCCAAGAAAACGTTAGTAAAATCAAGCACATTAGAAATTTCTCTATTATCGCTCACATTGACCACGGCAAGTCGACGCTTTCAGATCGTTTAATTCAGACCTGTGAAGGGTTAACCGAGCGCGAGCTTAAAGAGCAAGTGCTTGACTCGATGGATATCGAGCGTGAGCGCGGCATTACCATCAAAGCGCAGTCGGTCACGCTCGATTACACCGCCGCTGACGGACAGGTATATCAGCTTAACTTTATCGATACCCCTGGGCACGTTGACTTCTCCTATGAAGTTTCGCGGTCGCTATATGCCTGTGAAGGTGCGCTGTTGGTGGTCGACGCGGCGCAAGGAGTGGAAGCTCAGTCGGTTGCCAACTGTTATACCGCCATTGAGCAAGGCCTTGAAGTGCTACCGGTACTCAACAAGATCGACTTGCCTCAGGCCGACCCAGACAAGGTTTCTCAAGAGATTGAAGAAATCATCGGCCTGGACGCTACCGATGCCTGCCAGGT
>TARA_R110002012_G_scaffold29142_18_pt1 | contig 13832 bp, 10 predicted proteins | sample TARA_R110002012 | Tara Oceans TARA_R110002012 (sample SAMEA4396515) | marine metagenome | biome: Westerlies Biome; feature: [DCM] deep chlorophyll maximum layer (ENVO:01000326); material: water (ENVO:00002006), including particulate matter (ENVO:01000060) such as... | depth 40 m
AGGGGACGATCATACCCCCTATACCCACGCCCAGTACTGTGCCTTGGTTGAGGCCGTCAAATGGCTACAGAGACGCTATCCGCAGCTTAATACAGCGCGAATGACCAGCCATGCGCATGTCGCGCCGTTGCGCAAAACAGATCCAGGTCCGGCCTTTGACTGGGCTTATTTTCTACAGTTGCTTACACCCCGGTAACGTTTCAACAAATAATTAAGTGCTTCAACGGTAACGAAATAAAACGGTAGTTTAATTACAACCCGCTCACTTTTAAGCACGTCCCCAAAGATCCCAAATGTCGCTTATGTTGCAGTGCAATAGTTTGTTTTCGATAGGCTTTTCCGCAGAGACATAATTGGCAGAGTGACGACTTTGCGGTATCTTCACATATACAAAAGGCTAACTTTTACGACATTTGGGTAGCTTTACTACATCAAGAAAATCGTAGCTTGTTGAATGTAGAGCCAAAACCCTTATCCGGCGTTCACTCGTCGGTAGAATATTGGCGGGTAGTGGAATTCCACACCGCGCCCCAGACCCTTCAGGGTAGCGGGGTTTATCGTCATTTATCGTCATTCGGAGAGACCTCTATGAGTCTGGAGACAAGAGAAGATCTCGATCCGATCGAAACCACGGAATGGATTGATTCCCTGGAATCGGTATTGGATCGTGAGGGCGAAGATCGTGCCCGCTACCTGATGACCCGCTTGGCGGATCGTCTGCGTCGGGACGGGATGAAGGTGCCCTTCTCGGTGACAACCCCGCACCGCAATACTATTCCGCTTCACCGTGAAGCGCCGATGCCTGGCGACCTGTTCATGGAGCGGCGTATCCGCTCGCTGATTCGCTACAATGCGATCGCCCAGGTCATTCGCAACAACCGCGCCAACCCAGGTCTTGGCGGCCATATTGCCAGCTTCATGTCCTCGGCAACGCTTTACGATGTGGGCTTCAACCACTTCTTCCGCGCGGCCAAAGACGACTTCGCGGGCGACTTGGTCTATATCCAGGGCCACGTGGCGCCAGGTATCTACGCACGCTCCTTCCTGGAAGGTCGGCTATCTGAAGAGCAGATGGATAAATTCCGTCAGGAAGTGGATGGTGGCGGCCTATCGTCTTACCCCCACCCCTGGCTGATGCCGGATTACTGGCAGTTCCCGACCGTCTCCATGGGGCTTGGTCCCATCCAGGCGATCTATCAGGCGCACGTGATGAAGTACCTGCATCATCGCGAGATGAAGGACATGTACGATCGCAAGATCTGGTGCTTCTTGGGCGATGGTGAGTGTGATGAGCCAGAATCCCTTGGCGCTATTTCGCTGGCTGGGCGTGAAAACCTGGATAACCTGATCTTCGTTATCAACTGCAACCTGCAGCGCCTGGACGGCCCGGTACGCGGCAACTCTCGCGTTATGGACGAGTTCGAAGGCGTGTTCCGCGGTGCTGGCTGGAACGTCATCAAGGTGGTATGGGGTCGCCACTGGGATCCGCTGTTTGAGAAAGACAAGAAAGGCTTTCTGCAAAAGCGTATGGATGAAGCGGTCGACGGCGAGTACCAGAACTACAAGGCCAACGGTGGCGCGTATACACGCGAGCACTTCTTCGGTAAGTACCCTGAAACCGAAGAAATGGTCAAAGAGCTTTCCGATGAAGATATCTGGAAACTCAACCGTGGTGGTCACGACCCCTTCAAAGTGTATGCGGCGTACCACGAAGCGGTTAACACCTCTAATGGCAAGCCCACGGTCATCCTGGCGCATACCGTAAAAGGCTACGGTATGGGCAGTGGCGACGGCGAAGCGGCCAACGAAGCGCACCAAGTCAAGAGCATGGAATACGAGGCGTTGAAGAAATTCCGCGACCGTTTTGGTATTCCGCTCACCGACGAGCAGCTTAAAGAAGTGCCGTACTACAAGCCGGACGATGATTCTCCCGAGCTCAAGTACATGCACCTGCAGCGTGAGCGCCTGAACGGCTATCTGCCGAGCCGCAAAAGCGACTTCGAAGCGCTGGAAATCCCCAGCCTCGAAGACAAGATGTTTGCCTCGCAGATGGGCGGCTCGAAAGGTCGTGAAGTTTCTACCACCATGTCGTTTGTGCGCGTGCTTAACGGCTTGGTGAAAGATAAGAAACTCGGCAAGCAGGTGGTGCCGATTATCCCTGATGAGGCACGTACCTTCGGCATGGAAGGCATGTTCCGTCAGCTGGGTATCTATACCGCCGAAGGCCAGAAGTACGAGCCGATGGATAAAGGCCAGATCATGTACTACCGCGAGGACCAGAAAGGCCAGGTCCTTGAGGAAGGTATTACGGAAGCGGGCGCGATGTCGGCGTGGATGGCGGCGGCCACTTCCTACAGCAACAACGATGTCACGTTGCTGCCGTTCTATATCTACTACTCCATGTTTGGTTTCCAGCGTATTGGTGACTTGGCGTGGGCGGCAGGTGACCTGCAGGCGCGCGGCTTTATGGTAGGCGGCACCGCTGGGCGTACGACGCTTAACGGTGAAGGTTTGCAACACCAGGATGGGCATAGCTTGATTCAAGCCTCTACCATCCCCAACTGCCGTAGCTATGACCCCACTTACGGTCATGAAGTCGCTGTTATCGTGCAGGATGGTCTGAAGCGCATGTTCACTGATAAAGAGAACTGCTTCTACTACCTGACCGTCATGAACGAGAACTACGAGCATCCGGAGCTTGAGAACGTCCCGGTTGACGATATCGTCAAGGGCATGTACCTGCTGCGTGAAACGAAAGGCGACAAGGGCCGCGTTCAACTGATGGGCTCTGGCACCATCCTGCGCGAAGTCGAAGCCGCTGCAGAGTTGCTCGAAAACGACTGGGGTATTGGCGCCGATATCTGGAGCGTGACCAGCTTTAACGAGCTGCGTCGTGAAGCATTATTGCTGGATCGAGAAGCCTTCCTGAACCCGGATGCCGAGGCGAATAAGCCTCACGTCACTAAGTGCCTGGAAGGACGCGACGGTCCGGTCATTGCTTCAACGGATTATATGAAACTCTATGCGGATCAAGTACGCGCATGGGTACCGGGTGACTACACTGTATTGGGTACCGATGGATTTGGCCGTTCAGACACTCGCGAGAAGCTGCGTTACTTCTTCGAAGTAGATCGCTACTTCGTTACCGTAGCAGCGCTGCGTGCGCTGGCTGAGCGTGGTGATATTGATCGTAAGCAGGTTGGGGAAGCGCTTAAGAAATATGGCATTGATGTCAATAAGCCTAATCCGCTGACTAGCTAACCCGCTGACCGGTGGGCACTGCCCACCGGCTCGATCCGATTTGGAAGGAGCGCGACCTTGAGTAGCGAAATCATCAAAGTTCCCGATATCGGTGGCGATACCGATGTCGAAATCATCGAGATTGCGGTGTCAGAAGGCGACGTCATTGAAGCGGAAGACACCCTGATCACTCTGGAATCTGACAAAGCCAGCATGGACGTACCGGCCCCTAAAGGGGGTAAGGTGCTTAAGGTGCTGGTGAAGGAAGGCGATAGCGTCTCTGAAGGAGATGACATCGTAGAGCTTGAAGTCGAAGGCGGTGGCGATGCCGAGGAAGAGGACGAGCAGCAAGCGTCCGAACCCAAGCAGGAAAAAGCCTCAGCTCCAGCAGAAGAAGAGCAGCCCAAGACTGAGCAAAAGAGCGCTAAAAAATCCAGCGGTGGCAAACAGACCGTGGATATCAAGGTGCCTGACCTCGGTGGCTCGGATAACGTTGAAATCATCGAAGTCGCGGTCAGCGAAGGCGATGAGGTCGCTGCCGAAGATACCCTGATTACCCTGGAGTCTGATAAGGCCTCCATGGATGTGCCCAGTCCCTATAGCGGCAAGATCGTCTCATTTACCGTGAAAGAGGGCGACACCGTTTCCGAGGGCGATGTTATCGGCCAGATGGAAATGGCGGGTGAAAACGCTGAGGGCGACAGCGATCCACAGGATTCTGACGACCTGGCGGCGGCTGAAGACACTGCCGACGAAGAAGGCAACAGTACAGAAACAGAGGGTGCTGAAGCTGAGGACGCTGAAACAGAAGGCTCTGAAAGTGAGAGTGCAGAACCCGAGCGTAAGGAAATCCGTGTACCCGATATCTCGGGCTCAACGGATGTGCCGATTATCGAGATTGGCGTCGCGGTGGGTGATGAGGTCAACGAAGAAGATCCGCTGATCACTCTTGAGTCGGACAAGGCCTCCATGGACGTGCCCAGCCCCTATAAGGGTAAGCTCGTTGAGCTGACCGTGAAAGAGGGCGACACCGTCTCTGAAGGCGATGTGATTGGCTATATCGAAGTGGCTGGTAGCAAAAAAGCCGCGCCGAAAAAGTCCTCGCCAGAGAAAGCCGACGCTAACGCTGAGTCTCAAAAAGCGGCGCCTAAAAAAGCTGAGCAGAGCAACGTCAGCGCCAAGGGTGCTGAGTCACCGGCAGGTACACCTAGCCCTGAAGCACAGATGGCGGCTCATAAGCCTCGCGATGGCAAACTGGTTCACGCAGGTCCCGCGGTGCGCATGTTGGCCCGCGAACTAGGCGTTGATCTGGAGCTGGTGAAGCCCAGCGGGCCAAAAGATCGTGTGCTCAAAGAGGACGTGCAGTCCTACGTGAAGCAGGCGATTGCCAACCAGGGCAAGGCGTCGGCTGGCAGTAGCGCAGCCGCCACCACTGGGGGCGCGGGTATTCCGCCTATCCCAGAGGTCGATTTCAGTCAGTTTGGTGAAGTCGAAGAGAAGCCGATGGGGCGTCTGCTCAAGATGGGCGCCACTAACCTGCATCGTAGCTGGCTTAACGTGCCTCACGTTACCCAGTTCGACGAAGCTGATATCACTGAGCTTGAAGCTTTCCGTAAAGCGATGAAGGCAGAGGTGGAAGCTCAAGGCGCCAAGCTCACACCGTTGCCGTTTATGGTCAAGGCCTGTGCGTTTGCACTGCGTAAGTTCCCGCAGTTTAACGTTAGCCTGAAAGGCGATGGCGAAACGCTGGTATGGAAGAACTATGTTCATATCGGTATTGCCGTTGATACGCCTGACGGCCTGATGGTGCCGGTGGTACGTAACGCCGATCAGAAATCGTTGGTTGAGATTGCCAAAGAGATGGCGGAGCTTGGCAAGAAAGCACAAACCAAGAAGCTCAAGCGCGACGAGATGACCGGTGGCTGTTTCACTATTTCGAGCCTAGGTTCGATTGGTGGCACTGCGTTCACGCCGATCGTTAACGCGCCTGAAGTGGCTATTCTCGGGGTGTCTAAATCCCAAATGAAGCCGGTATGGGATGGCAGCGCCTTCCAGCCGCGTCTGATGATGCCGCTGTCGCTTTCCTATGATCATCGGGCGATCAATGGTGCCGATGCGGCTCGCTTTACCGCCTTCCTGGCTGATGTATTGACCGATATTCGTCGCTTGCTGCTGTAAACGTTAGCGACTTGGTTTCACAAGCGGCGTCCTTCGGGGCGCCGCTTGTGTTTAGCAAGAAGGTTCGTCAGCGAGTCGACTTGAGGGTTGGGGACTACCAAAGTAGTGATTTGGTGACGTTTGACGGTTTGACGTTAAAAAAATGAAATAAAAGCGGGTCTCTCAGGCTTTTGGGGAGTTGTGTCGCCTGGAAGGCACGGTTATTGTCGGTGAACAGATTTCTCATATTTAAAATACAAGGAGCAGTGCCATGCGTTTAATCCTGTTGGGTGCCCCCGGCGCGGGGAAGGGGACTCAAGCTCAGTTTATTTGCGAGCGTTTCAAGATTCCTCAGATTTCCACCGGAGACATGCTGCGCACCGCCATTAAAGATGGCACTGAGCTGGGTCTGAAAGTGAAAGAGATCATGAACAGCGGTGGCCTGGTGTCCGATGACATCATTATCGATCTGGTCAAAGAGCGCATCAGCCAGCCTGACTGCGAAAACGGCTTTCTGTTCGATGGTTTTCCGCGCACCATTCCCCAGGCCGAAGCAATGAAAGAGGGTGGGGTCAAGTTGGATCACGTGGTGGAAATTGCGGTCCCGGATGAAGAGATAGTAAATCGCCTCGCTGGCCGCCGTGTTCATCAGCCTTCGGGCCGTGTGTATCACATTGAACATAATCAGCCTAAAGAGCCTGGCAAGGATGATGTCACCGGTGAAGCGCTTATTCAGCGTGAGGATGATCAAGAGTCCACGGTGCGCAATCGCCTGTCGGTTTACCATGATCAAACCGAACCGTTGGTGGATTACTACCAGCAGTGGGCTCAGCAGGACCCCCAAAGCGCCCCCCAATACCATCGCATTGAGGGTGTGGGCAGCGTGACCGATATTACCCGCCAGGTGAAAGAAGCCCTGAGCTAGTCTACCCGGCTCCATCTTCTGGACTGATACGTGTCGCTTGTCATGATGGCCCGCTTTATGCGGGCCATCGTCGTCATGGCGTGGTGTAGGTATAATGTCCGCATCTTTCCTTCGAGTGGCCCTTTGTTATGCCGTTATATCTGCTTGCCCTGGATGCTTCTTCAAGCGCCTGCTCCGCCGCCTTGCTGCGCCAAGACGAGGCCGATACGGCGTGTCTGGCGCGTTTTGAAATGACACCCCGGGCCCACACTCGCAGGCTGCTGCCACTGGTGGATGAAGTGCTTGCCGAGGCGCAGATACAGCCCTCTCAACTGGACGCCGTGGCTTTCGGTCGCGGGCCGGGGTCGTTTACCGGGCTACGTATTGCCGCGGGTGCCGCTCAGGGCCTGGCGTTTGGGTTGGATCGTCCACTGTTGGGTATTTCGACCTTGGAGGCGCTGGCCCTCCAGGCGCACCGCCGGTATCACTTTCGCCATATCGTAACGGCGCTGGATGCCCGCATGGGCGAAGTGTACATAGCGACCTGGCACTGCTTGAAAGACGTTACTTCACCGATGAGCGACGAAGCGGTGATAGCCCCCGAAAGGGTTCGGCTACCGGCTGATGAAACCGACTGGGTGGGGGTAGGCAGCGGTTTTACGCTTTGGGATAGCTTCTCCACCGATGTTCAGCTTGGTATGCCTCAGCATTTGAATGATTTGGAGCCGCGTGCCGAAGAGATGGCATGTTTGGCGGCACGTGACTTTACCGCTGGGCTTGGTCAAGCGGCGCATCTAGTGCAACCGGTGTATCTGCGCAACGACGTTGCCTGGAAAAAACCTGCATGACTGAGGAGATATCTGGCGTTGAAAACATCGCTCTGCCTGACGGTCTACGGCTAGTCCACGGCGATAATGGACTGACCCTGGCTGGCGATGAAAAACGCTACGGTAAGCCGCTTAATATCGATTTTGCCGCGGGTAAGGTCGCCCATCGGCGGCGCTTTGGCGGTGGTCGGGGTCAGTTGATCGCCAAAGCCTGTGGGCTCGCCAAGGGAGTCACCCCCAGCATTGTGGACGCCACCGCCGGGCTGGGACGCGACGCTTTTGTGCTGGCAAGCTTAGGTGCCGAGGTGTTGTTAATAGAGCGGGTCGCGGCCATTGCGGCGCTGCTGGAGGATGGCTTGAAGCGTGCATCAAGACATGGCGACACGGCGGATATCGCCGCCCGCATGACGCTGCGTCACGGTGATGCCGTTCATTCGCTGGCAGCACTCGTTGAAAGCGCCCAGTTCGCACCGCAGGTCATTCATTTGGACCCGATGTTCCCCCACCGGGAAAAGTCGGCGCTAGTAAAAAAAGAGATGCGCCTGTTTCGTGAGCTGGCAGGCAATGATGACGACGCTCCACGGTTGCTTGCTGCCGCGCTGGAGGTGGCTACCCATCGTGTGGTGGTTAAGCGTCCACGCAAAGCGCCTCCTATTGAGGGGCCTGCACCACAGCACACCATCGAGGGTAAAACCAGTCGCTATGATTTGTATGTTCACCGTTCATTAGTACGGTAACTTATTAAAACAGTCGTTCATTAATACGTACATCAGTGCGCTCATCAGTCGTAATGCAAGGAGCACTCATGCCCAGTGCGTGGCGAGAAGGAAACCAATTTACCCTGCTGCCGGAGGCCTCGCGTTTTCTGCCAGCAATATTGGACGCAGTAAAAGCCGCTCAGCACTACGTGCTGGTCGAACTCTACCTGATGGAGTCCGGGAAGCTGGCTGACCAAGTCAGCGATGCCCTGATTGATACTGCTCAACGTGGCGTCCCGGTGTACCTGCTATTGGATGGCTACGGCTCGATGGGGCTCGGTGATGATGACCGTCAGCGGCTGAGAGACGGCGGCGTACAATTACGCTTTTTTAATCCGATAGGGTTCCATTCCTTAGCGCTTAACTTGAGCCGCGACCATCGAAAAATAGTGGTGATAGATGGTGAGCTGGCATTTACCGGCGGATTTGGAGCCGTTGATGAATTTCTGGAAGCCTGGTACGAAATCGCGCTGCGCATTGATGGCCCGGTCGTGGAAGAGTGGGAAGGGCTGTTTCGTCGACTCTGGAATTCGCGACTGACGCGGGCAGAAAAGGGCGATCATGGCACCGGAGCGTTGCCAGAACGGCGTTCTCCAACGACCCATGCCGATGGCGCGGCGGGACGGGCGATTTCGGCAAGAGGCTATCGTTATCAGGCGATTCGTCATTCATTACATGCGCGCGTCAATAACGCTCAAACCCGGCTGTGGCTATGTACGCCCTATTTCGTGCCGACCTTTGCGCTTCGCCGACGCTTGGTGAAGGCCGCTCGCCGCGGGGTGGACGTACGCTTGCTGCTACCGGGAGCCAAGCATGATCATCCTGGAGTACGCTATGCGGGCCAGCGTTTTTATCAAGCCATGCTCAAGGCAGGGGTGCGCATTTTTGAGTTCCAGCCCACCTTCATTCACGCCAAGTTTGTGCTGGTCGACGATTGGGTGAGCCTGGGGTCGTGTAACTTTGATCACTGGAATCTGCACTGGAACCTGGAGGCTAATCAAGAGGCAATGGACGCTCATCTGGCGGAGGATGTACGCGCCCTTTTTGAGCGCAATTTTGCTGCCAGTGAAGAGGTGGACGCAGCCGTTTGGGCCGCGCGCCCCTGGGGGCAGCGCGCGCGCGAATGGGTGTATGGAGTGCTGGATGGCCTGGTAATGCGGCTTAAATAGCGTTAGCGTTTTTTGCCTTTGGCGGGCGTCTTTTTGCGCGGTTTGGGCTTGGCCGTTTCCGGTGGCACGCGGTAGTGCAGGTAAAGATCCAAAACGAGTTCCGGTAACTGCACGACGAGCGACTCCTGGCGCTGCTGATCCTTGGCGAGTTCGGCCATATCCGGTTCATCGTCAAACAGCCCGGAGAGCAGCATAAACGGTAGCAATAAGGTGGCGGCGGCCTCTTCATCGTCTTCAAACCACGCGCTTTCATCGCTGAAGACGCCTTCCATAAAGCCCGCACACCAGTCGCCAATAGGCGTCTCTTCGGCGGGGTCGCCGCCCAGCGTTAGCTCGAAAGGGAGTTCCGGCAAGCCGCCTTGTTCAAGTACCGCCACCGCATTGTCGCGCAGTAGCGTAAGGAGGCTGGTAATCTCATTACGCTCGGCGTCGTTGGCGTAGCGGGGCTCCCCTTGGAACAGCTCGGAGAGCCACTGCGAAGGCGGTGCTTCACTGGGAGCAACCGCCAAAGCGACTAAAAAACCGTGCGCGGAAATCAGATCCAGCGCGTCTTCATCGACCTGATCAGAGTCCAGGAAGTCATCCAGTCTATCCAACTGCTCATCATCAAGCAGTGGCTGCGGTGGCGTATTTGTTTCAGGCGTGTCGCTACGCTCTGCCATGAGTAAAGCCTCGTTAATGCGAATCGGTAATCATCGGACACTATATTCCTATAACGGTTAGTTTATCACTAATGAAGACATCACCACTGCCTCCATGGCCAGCCGATGAGCTGGTAGCTATGACGGAAACAGCACTGCAGCAAGCCGCGCGGATACGTGTAGAGCAGGCGTGGCAGCGCTGTTGTGAAGTGTATCCATCGCTGCCCGCCCCGAGAGTATGGTTTAACCTGCGCGGTGCCTCCGCAGGTCAGGCCCACATGGGGCATGGCGGCGTACGCTTGAACCCGGTGCTGCTGAGGGAAAATAGAACGGCTTTTTTTGATGACGTTATTCCCCATGAAGTGGCCCACTGGCTGGTCTTCCATTTAGCTAATGGGACGCGCTTGAAACCCCATGGACAAGAGTGGAAAACGGTGATGCGGGACTTGTTTGGCCTAGTCCCCCGGGTGACCCACCGGTTTGATATCCAGCAAGCTCAGTCAGCTCCGTATGGCTACCATTGCGACTGTCGCGTGCATCGGTTTACGCCAAGGCGCCATGCCTTAGCCGTAAACGGTCGCTCTTACCGCTGTCGATACTGTGCTAAGACCTTGGTCTACAAGCCAGAAACAGCGTTATGATTTTATTATAAACAACTGTTTTATAAATAAAAATTGATAATACCAATGTCTAAAGGGAAGCCTGGGCGAGGAGGTTTATGCTAGGGGAACATTATAAGCAGTCGATACGCTTGATAACGGCCACTTATCTCTAACAATGCCTTGCTTATGAGTATCGACTACAGTTTCTTTAGATGGCACTTTATATAAAAGTGCATGTTCACGGACAGAGGCAATTTTTATGAGCGAGCAACAGAACGTCTATCCGGTGCGCGACGCTATCGCCGCCAATGCGTGGGCCGATCAAGACAAGTATGCGGCCATGTATGAGCAGTCGATGAACGATCCGGAAGGCTTCTGGGCCGAGCAGGCCAAGCGCCTTGACTGGATTAAAGCGCCCAGCAAAATAAAAAACACCTCCTTTGCACGTGACAACGTCGATATTCGCTGGTTTGAAGACGGCCTGCTCAACGTCAGCGCCAACTGCCTGGATCGCCATTTAGACAAGCGCGGTGATCAAACGGCGATTATTTGGGAAGGTGATAACCCCGATGAAACCAAGCACATCACTTATCGGGAACTGTATGAGCGCACGAATCAGCTAGCCAATGCGCTGAAAGCGCTAGGTATTGCGAAAGGCGATACCGTGACGCTGTATATGCCGATGATCCCCGAAGCTGCCATGGCCATGCTGGCGTGTGCGCGTATCGGTGCGGTGCACTCGGTGGTATTTGGCGGCTTCTCTCCTGACGCTGTTGCACAACGGGTTATCGGCGCGGATTCCAAGCTGGTGATTACCGCCGATGAGTCAGTGCGGGGCGGCAAGCATGTACCGTTAAAAGAGAACGTTGATGCGGCGCTCACCCGTGAAGGCACCGATGTGTGCAAAAACGTTCTGGTGGTGAAGCGTACCGGCGGTGAGATCGACTGGAAAGACGGTCGTGACGTCTGGTTCGATGAGCTTGTCGACGAGCAGTCAACTGAGTGTGAAGCCGAAGCCATGGGGGCGGAAGATCCGCTGTTTATTCTTTATACCTCGGGTTCTACCGGTGCTCCCAAAGGCTTGAAACACACCACCGGCGGCTACCTGACCTATGCCGCGATGACGCACCAGTACGTGTTTGATTATCAAGAAGGCGAAATTTACTGGTGCACGGCCGATGTGGGCTGGGTTACCGGTCATAGTTATATCGTTTATGGGCCTTTGGCCAACGGCGCGACGACGTTAATGTTTGAAGGTGTACCGAGCTATCCGAGCCATGGTCGGATGGGTGAAATCGTCGACAAGCACAGCGTCAATATTCTGTATACCGCGCCTACTGCGGTTCGCGCGCTGATGGCCCACGGCGACAACGTGATGGATTCCAGCAAGCGCGATAGCCTGCGCCTGCTGGGCTCGGTGGGTGAGCCGATCAACCCCGAGGCGTGGGAATGGTTTTATCGGGTTATCGGTAACGAGAAATGCCCGATAGTCGATACCTGGTGGCAAACCGAAACAGGCGGCATCATGATTTCCCCGCTACCCGGGGCGACGCCTTTGAAGCCTGGTTCTGCCACCACGCCATTCTTTGGCGTCAAGCCCGCCCTGGTCGACAACGAAGGCGCCATCCTTGAAGGTGCCACCGACGGTAACCTGGTGATTCTTGACTCCTGGCCCGGGCAGGCTCGCTCGATTTGGGGCGACCACGAGCGCTTTGTACAAACGTATTTTTCGACTTACGACGGTATGTATTTTACCGGCGATGGTTGTCGCCGTGACGAAGATGGTTATTACTGGATCACCGGGCGGGTAGACGATGTTCTGAACGTTTCCGGTCACCGTATGGGGACGGCTGAAATTGAGTCATCGCTGGTGGCGCATAGCGCTGTTGCGGAGGCGGCGGTAGTTGGCTTTCCTCATGATATCAAGGGGCAGGGGATCTATATCTATGTCACCCTCAATGACGGCATTGAGGAGTCTGACGAACTGAAAAAAGAGCTAACGCAATGGGTGCGCAAGGATATTGGCCCGATTGCGTCGCCGGATGTCATTCAGTGGGCGCCAGGTCTTCCCAAAACACGTTCGGGCAAAATCATGCGCCGCATTCTGCGCAAAATTGCCGCTAACGAATGTGATGGATTAGGTGATACCAGCACATTGGCTGATCCGTCGGTGGTGGATGAATTGATTGAGCACCGCGCCAATCAATAACGCTGACATCACGGTAAACTGATCAGCCACCACGACATTCATTTAAACATGTGTTTGAATGGCAGCAGTGCCAGCCCGAGCAGGCTGGCGCTGTTGTTTTTGTGAGTGTGCGTTTAATTTGTATGGCCTATCTATTATAAATTGTGCATGTGATGCTTGGGCATGATGAAGCCCATGGGGTACCATGCTTCACAACCGCAAGAGCCTAGCGTCGCGGCGGCAGGCAACCCCGCTGCTCGAGGAACCGGAGGAATATCCATGGCAGTAGCTCATAAATTTATCGTCGCTGACGATCACCCGCTGTTTCGTGCAGCGCTGACCCAAGCGTTACGCCAATTGGCCCCGCAGGCGGAAATTGTCGAAGCGGATACCATGGAAGCCACCACCGATGTGGTCAATCGTCATCCGGATGCCGACTTGATTCTTCTCGATCTGCACATGCCGGGAGCCCATGGCTTCTCAGGCTTGATCCAGCTACGTGGTCAGATGCCCGATGTTCCTGTCGCGGTGGTATCGGGTAGTGATGAGCCCTATGTGGTTCGTCGTGCTATTGACTACGGCGCGTCGGGTTTTATCCCTAAATCCTCATCACTACAACTGATTGCTGAAGCCGTCGGTGAAATCCTGCAGGGTGAAGTGTGGCTGCCAGAGGCGTTGGTTAACGTACTGGAAGAGACCAGTGAAGAAGAGTCACGCTTTGCCGAGGCGATCGCTTCCTTAACACCTCAGCAATTCCGCGTATTAAACATGCTGACAGAAGGGCTGTTGAATAAACAGATCGCTTACGAACTGAGCGTTTCTGAAGCGACTATTAAAGCCCACGTGACCGCGATTCTACGTAAGCTAGGCGTGCACTCGCGGACCCAAGCGGTGATCGCTGCCCAGAAACTGGAAGTCGAGCCGCCCAAAGTCGTTTCATAACGCCCGCGGTTTCACCAGCACGGGCGGTTGCTTGTCCGTTAACAGCGCGCTTATTAGCGCGCCGCGCGATGGGCCTGCAGTGTGCGCGTCAAGAGGGCGCGCAGTGCTGCAGGTTTGACGGGCTTCAACAGGAGTTGATAGCCCGCCCGCTTGATCTCTTCGGCGACCGCTTCGGTTCGATCTGCGGTGATAACAATCCCCGGCACCGCGCCTTTAAAACGCTCACTCAGCGCTTCCAGCGCCATCAAACCGGTCACTTCGTTATCCAGGTGATAGTCGGCGAGAATTGCGTCGGGCTCCCCGTCCATATTGCGCAGAATAGATTTGGCGCCACCGATGCTGGTGGCAGTAAACACTTCACATCCCCAACCGCTTAACATGGCGGTCATGCCTTCCAGGATCAG
>TARA_R110002012_G_scaffold48293_3_pt1 | contig 13832 bp, 14 predicted proteins | sample TARA_R110002012 | Tara Oceans TARA_R110002012 (sample SAMEA4396515) | marine metagenome | biome: Westerlies Biome; feature: [DCM] deep chlorophyll maximum layer (ENVO:01000326); material: water (ENVO:00002006), including particulate matter (ENVO:01000060) such as... | depth 40 m
CGCCCGTGCGCGTGTCGTGCTTGAAGCATTGGAAAAAGGCGAACGCGAAGGCGGCGCTACACAAAAGACGCTGATAGATGACCTTCCGCTGTTTGCCGTGACACCCACACCACCGCCCCAACCGCAAAAAACCTCCAAAGTCGAAGCGACGCTCGCCGGAATATTGCCTGACGAACTTACCCCGCGCGAAGCCCTTGATCTGCTTTATAAACTAAAAGAGGCGGCCAAAGATTGACCGCCTCCCTTAAATTCTAAATGGAACTAAATCCTCCCCGAAGGGTTCGCGCTTAAACCGAATGGCTTAGCTTGCGGGCATGGACGAAACACCCACTTGCGCCGGCCGCAACAAACGGTCGTGCAGCATGAAACCCTCGGCTGCGACCTGGATGATGTCGCCTGTTTTGGTTCCGGGAACCGGCGCCTCGAACATCGCCTGATGCTGTTGCGGGTCAAACTTGTCCCCGACCTCGGGTGCAATGACTTCCATGCCGTGCTTTTTGAAAACGTTCAAAAGTTCGCGCATGGTCAGTTCGATCCCTTCCAGCAACGGCCCCGAAATCGTGCGCTGTTCATCTGTTGCCGCTTCCAGCGCGCGCTTCATGTTGTCGTAGACCGGCAACATGTCACGGGCCAACTTTGACCCGCCATAGTTTTCGGCCTCGCGACGGTCCTTGTCCGACCGTTTACGCGCGTTTTCAGCATCTGCCAAAGCGCGCATAAAGCGGTCTTTCAGCAGATCACGCTCTGCGCGCAGCTGGTCCAGCTCCAGCGCTTCATCGTCGATCTCTTCCATTTCAGCGGCATAGGCTTCAGCCTCTGCATCATCAATGTCGTCCAGAAATTCGTTGTCTCTCGGCTCTGCCATAGTCCACCTCTAGCTGCGGTTCGAAATCAATTTCCCAACCAGCTGCGCCGTGTAATTCACAATCGGCACGATACGTCCATAATTAAGGCGTGTGGGGCCAATCACACCGACGGCACCAATCACCTTACGATCTGCGTTCATATAAGGGGAAACCACCAGAGAGGAACCCGAAAGTGAAAAAAGTTTGTTCTCAGAACCAATAAAAATGCGCACACCGTCGCCTGCATCGGCCAGTTCAAGGAATTCGGCGATATCACGCTTGCGTTCCAAGTCGTCAAACAGCTGGCGGATCAGCTCGACGTTCTCTGCCTCGCCTTCTGCGTTGATCAGATTCGATCGCCCCCGCACGATCAAACGCTCGGTATGTTCTCCATCGCCTTGCCACAGGGCAAGCCCGCTTTCGACCAACTGCTGCGCAAGAATATCAATCTCTTGCCGCCGCTGCCTGATCTCGTTTGAGATCGTGCGCTGCAATTCCGAAATGGTTTTACCCTCGACCAGCGCATTCAGGAAATTCGCGGCTTCTCGCATGCTGCTTGGCGTCTGTCCGGGCGGTGGCGTGAACAGGCGATTTTCAACATGGCCGTCCGAGAAGACAAGAACAACCAAGGCTCTATCCTGGGACAAAGAGACGAATTCGATGTGCTTGATCGGGGCTTCGTGTTTCGGCGTCAGAACCAGCGATGCACCGCGCGTGACCCCCGACAGCGCCGATCCGACACGGTCCAGAATTCCACTGACATCCGCGCCATTGTCGCCCATCGTGGCATCGATTTTTTCGCGGTCGATATCCGTCGGATCACCGATTTCAATCATCCCGTCGACGAACATCCGCAGGCCCATCTGCGTCGGAATTCGCCCCGCGCTGACATGAGGGCTGCCCAGCAGACCCATGTATTCGAGGTCTTGCATAACATTGCGAATGGTCGCTGCGCTGACCTTCTCGCTAAAGTCCCGCGTCAATGTCCGTGACCCGACAGGATCACCATTCGCCAGATATCCTTCGACCACGCGGCGGAACACTTCGCGCGACCGGTCATTCATTTCGTCTAGAACTGTAGGTGTTTTTTCCATGATGCCCCAATAAAGGGGCTTGGGCAGCAAACGTCAATCGGGGTTGCATCAAGACAGCGTGCAGAGTTATCCCCAATGCAACTCAAAAAGGATAAAATTATGCGCCCCTCTGGCCGGAAACTTGACGAAATGCGCGCTGTGTCTGTTGATACGGACTTTACCAAACATGCCGAGGGCTCTGCCCTCATCAAGATGGGCCATACCCATGTCTTGTGCACCGCGACCATCGAAGACCGCGTACCCCCGTTCATCAAAGGATCGGGACTGGGCTGGGTAACTGCTGAATACGGCATGTTGCCGCGCGCCACCAACACACGGATGCGCCGTGAAGCAGCTATGGGCAAGCAAGGCGGACGTACCGTTGAAATTCAGCGCCTGATCGGCCGCGCCCTGCGCGCTGGCGTAGATCGCAGCGCTTTGGGTGAACGCCAGATCACCATCGACTGTGACGTTTTGCAGGCCGACGGTGGCACGCGCTGCGCGTCGATCACAGGTGGTTGGATCGCGCTCAAACTGGCGGTGAACAAGCTGATGAAGGCTGGTGATGTCGTGAATGACCCGCTGGCTGATCCTGTTGCCGCGATCAGCTGCGGTATTTATGCGGGCCAGTCCGTGCTGGATCTGGATTACCCCGAAGATTCTGAAGCCGGCGTTGACGGTAATTTTATCATGACCGGCACTGGTCGTTTGATCGAAATCCAGATGAGCGCCGAAGGATCCACCTATTCCCGCGATCAGATGAACCAGCTTATGGACCTCGCCGAGAAAGGCGTTTCAGAGTTGGTGGAAATTCAAAAGGCAGCAACGAAATGAAACGGAAATTTACGGGCGATCAGATTCTGATCGCCACCCACAACGCAGGCAAACTGGAAGAAATGGCCGAACTGTTCGCCCCTTTCGGTGTCAGTGTTGTGGGTGCCGCCGAGATGAAGCTGGACGAGCCCGAAGAAACTGAAGACAATTTTATCGGAAATGCACGGATCAAAGCTGTCGCAGCGGTGAAGGCCACTGGCCTTCCTGCGCTGGCGGACGATTCAGGGATCGAGGTCGAAGCCCTGGATGGTGCCCCCGGCGTTTATACCGCTGATTGGTCCGAGACCCCAACCGGCCGTGATTTTGTTATGGCAATGACAAAGACCCACAATCTTCTCGAAGAGAAGAACGCCCCTCACCCCCGTCGCGCCCGTTTCTGCGCAACACTTGTGTTGGCTTGGCCCGACGGACACGAAGAAATCTTTGAAGGCAACGTCAACGGGACGTTGGTTTGGCCAATGCGCGGTGAAGTTGGACACGGCTATGATCCGATTTTCCAACCCGACGGATACGACAAGACTTTTGGTGAAATGAGCCATGACGAGAAAAACAAGATCAGCCATCGTGCGGATGCCTTCGCCAAATTAACGTCGGCCTGTTTTGACTGAAGACTGGCGTCAGGGTGGTTTCGGCCTCTATATTCACTGGCCATTTTGCGAGGCGAAATGCCCCTATTGTGACTTTAACAGCCATGTTAGTCGCACAATTGACCAACATGCGTGGCGCGACGCCTACTTGCTAGAGCTTGAGCGCGGTGCCGCTGAAACCAAGGGTCGTGTGCTGAACGCTGTGTTCTTTGGCGGTGGCACACCCAGCTTGATGGACCCGGAAATCGTCGCGGATATCATCGCGGCGATCTATCGGCTGTGGCCGGTGGCAAACGATCTTGAAATCACACTTGAGGCAAATCCGGGATCGGTAGAGGCAGGACGATTTAGAGGGTTCAAGCAGGCCGGCGTGAACCGTGTATCCATGGGCATTCAGGCATTGAACGATGCCGACCTTAAGAAACTTGGTCGAATCCACAGCACCTCCGAGGCTTTGGCAGCATTCGATATCGCCCGATCAACATTCGACCGTGTCAGTTTTGATCTGATTTATGGGCGTCAGAACCAGTCTCTGTCGGATTGGAGAGTTGAATTAAAACAGGCCCTATCCTTAGCAATAGACCATATTTCCCTTTATCAACTTACCATCGAACAAGGAACCGCGTTTGGCGATCGCTATGCAATCGGCAAGCTGCGCGGGCTTCCCGATGACGATCTTGGGGCAGACATGTACGCCGCGACGCAGGAAATCTGCAACGACATGGGAATGCCATCCTACGAGGTTTCCAACCATGCGCGCGACGGTGCGCAATCGCGGCATAATCTGATCTATTGGCGCTATGGGGATTACTTGGGTATTGGGCCCGGCGCACATGGTCGACTTACCCAAAGCGGAAACCGGTTTGCGACCGAATGCTTTAGTAATCCCAAGCGCTGGCTGGATGCTGCTGCCTCTGGCGAGACCGAGAGACCCCGAGAGCAACTTACAAAAGCAGATCAAGCGAGCGAGTTTTTGATGATGGGCTTGCGGCTAAAGGAAGGCGTTAACCTTGATCGCTATGAAGCGCTGGCAGGTAGTCCCCTTTCCACAAAAAAAATCATCCGGATGCAGGACATCGGGATGATTTCATGTGTTGGTCACCGGTTAAACGTAACAAAACAAGGGTTTATGGTTCTGAATTCGATACTGGCAGAGCTTTTAACAGATTAATGCGCTGACAGGCGCCGACAAATCTCGTCCAGCTCTTCCATGGTTTTGTAGCTAAGCACCACCTGCCCCGCTTCTTGACCAGGTTTATGATTCAACGTCACCTTAAGGCCAAGGTTTGCGGACAAATCCCCCTCAAGCGCACGCGTGTCAGCATCTTTTTCCTCTGCAGATGAACGCGCTTTCTTGGCCGGCGCTGCGTCGTCACCTGACTGCGCCTTCTTAACCAATGCCTCGGCCGCCCGGACCGACAATCCACCAGCAATAATCTGGTTTGCGAGCTTTACCGGGTCGTCTGATGTAACCAAGGTTCTGGCATGCCCCGCAGACAAGTCACCCTTGCGGACCATTTCCAGAACGGTTTCAGGCAAATTCAAAAGCCGCAAGAGGTTGGCGATATGGCTTCTGCTCTTCCCCAACGCTTCGGCCATCTTCTCTTGGGTGTGACCAAACCGATCCATAAGCTGACGATATCCAGCGGCCTCTTCGACCGAGTTTAGGTCAGCACGCTGAATATTCTCGATGATTGCAACTTCGAGAACCTCAACATCCGTAAATTCACGAATTATGACAGGAAGTTGGTGAAGTTGTGCCATTTGAGAGGCACGCCACCGGCGCTCCCCTGCGACAATCTCGAAGGAGCCATTTTCGCGACGGCGCACGATCAGGGGTTGGATCACCCCTTTTTCGCGGATCGAATTGGCAAGATCGTTTAAATCTTCGGTATCAAACCGCTTCCGGGGCTGTTCGGGGTTTGGCGAGATTTGCTCGATCGGCACATATTGCTCGGCTGAACCCTGTTCAGCCACTGTCTGGGTTTCAGCCACATCTGCCATCAAAGCTGAAAGACCGCGCCCAAGACCACGTCGTTTTTCTTTATCTGCCATTTCTAACCCTCTTAAATCACACTATTTACCAAGATTTCTTTCGCCAGATCCCGATATGCTTTGGCCCCCTTGGACCCTGTATCATAGCTGAGAACCGGCATCGCAAAACTAGGTGCCTCACTGACCCGAACATTCCGGGGAATAACGGTCTTATAAACCAAATCGCCCAGATTGCTCCGTGCATCCTGTTCAACTTGCTGCGAGAGATTGTTGCGCTGATCATACATCGTCAAAACAATACCTTCGATCCGTAAATCCTTGTTCCCGCTCTGTCGAACCTCGCGAATGGTTAGCATCAGTTGCGATAGGCCCTCGAGGGCGAAAAACTCGCTTTGAAGCGGGACAAGTACGGAGTGAGCCGCAATCATTGCATTCACAGTCAGAAGGTTGAGAGATGGCGGGCAGTCAATCAATATGTAGTCGAACGCATAGCTGTCCATTTGCGTCTGGCGGAGCGCGTCATGCAGCAAGAAGCTGCGCTTTTCGTTCGCGATCAGCTCCAGATCAGCAGAACTAAGGTCAACTGTAGCAGGAACAATGCATAGACCCTCGGTTTGAGTGGTCAAAATCACCTGATCAAGCGGGATATCTTCCAAGAGTAGCTCGTAGGTCGTGAACTCCCGATCCTCTAGCTCAACCCCTAGACCAGTGGAGGCGTTACCTTGCGGGTCCAGATCAACAACAAGAACACGATGCTGCAATTCAACTAGCGCTGCGGCCAGATTAATGGTTGTCGTTGTCTTCCCGACACCGCCTTTCTGGTTTGCGACGGCGATAATCTTTGGCCCCGACGGCCGCGACAAATCAGACATGCGATATTTCCTTGATCCTTAATACGGCGGCTGAGGGGTCTGTTTCGCTGGGTATTGGATCGCAGGTGTACTGCCAAACGTTTCGAGCGTCGACATCTTCGGCCTCCCAATTTGAACCTTTCGGGAAAAGTGCAACGCCGTCCTCCGCCAGATGAACGTTTGCAAAACCCACGAGCATTTTCAGGTTGGCCAAAGCGCGTGCCGACAAGATATCAGCATTAAGCGGCGCTATTTTTTCTATTCGGTCATTGATGACCGACGCATCCAAACCCAATTCCCTAATCGCCGTTCTAAGAAAAACACACTTTCTTTGATCGCTTTCAACCAAGGTAAACTTGGTTTGACGACCATCCTGTTGCGACATCAGCGCAAGAACAATCGCAGGAAATCCACCACCGCTGCCCAAATCAACCCAATGGTTTCCAATTGGTGCATGTTGATATAGCTGCACCGAATCTCGAATATGCCTGTCCCAAATATGTGGAATGCTTGGCTTTGATATAAGATTTATTTTAGCCGTCCATTTTTCGACAAGCTGCGCAAATTGGGCCAACTTGTCGGATGTTTCACGTGAAACATAATCAGTTACATTACCGCTCACGCTGACTTCTTTCTGGCGTTCCGCTTTAGGTGCGACAACAGCAAGGTCAGCGCTGATGGTGTCATCCCGTCAATTCGAGAAGCCTGAGCCAAATTGGTTGGCTGTACCTTTATGAGTTTTGACTTAAGTTCGTTAGACAATCCGTCGATCGGTGCGTAATCAAAGCCATCAGGAATCAGATGCGCTTCGTCTTTTTGCAAAACATCAATATCGCGCTGCTGACGCGCTATATAATTTGCGTATAGCGCATCTCGCTCCACCTGGCGTCTAATTTCAACGTCAATAACCTCCAACGCCTCGTCCAATGCTATCAAATGCTCAAAATTGACATCAGGAAATGACAGCAGCTGAAATCCAGTACGTTTAGATCCGTCTTGGTTGATCTTAATCCCTGATCTCTCGATATCTTTCGGGGAAAGCCTCATATTCTGAAGCAGCGACATCGCCTCTTCCAATCGCTTGCTCTTTTCGGAAAAAACCTTCACCCGCCTGCTGCTAACGCAGCCAAGGGCAATTGCCAAAGGCGTCAATCTTTGATCAGCGTTATCAGCGCGCAAAGACAACCGGAATTCCGCCCTTGACGTAAACATGCGATACGGCTCGGTAACGCCCCGAGTGGTCAAATCATCTATCATCACGCCAATATAGCTTTGCGAACGGCTGAAAACTACAGGGTCCCGGCCCTGAGAAATCAATGCTGCGTTTAGTCCCGCAACAAGCCCCTGGGCTGCTGCTTCCTCATAGCCAGTGGTGCCGTTGATCTGACCCGCCAGATACAAACCGGGGACTGACCGCACTTTAAGGGTCAGATCCAACGCTCGGGGATCGACATAATCATACTCAATCGCATATCCCGGTTGAAGGATTTCAACGTTCTCTAGGCCAACCATAGACCTAACATAGGCGATCTGCACGTCTTCTGGCAAAGACGTTGAAATACCGTTCGGATAGATTGTATGATCGTCGACACCTTCAGGCTCCAAAAACACCTGATGTGATGTTTTGTCGGAAAATCGTACCACCTTATCCTCGATCGAGGGGCAATAGCGGGGTCCAACCCCCTCAATATGGCCACCGTACATCGCGGAACGCGAAAGGTTCTCGCGGATAATGTCGTGGGTCTGTTCGTTCGTGTGGGTAATACCACAGGAAATCTGCTGCGCGGTAACTGAGCGCGACAGAAAGGAGAACAATGTCGGCTCTTCGTCACCGGGCTGCGATTCAAGCTTTTCCCAGTCGATGGTTCGGCCATCCAACCGCGGCGGGGTACCCGTTTTTAAACGACCAAGTGGCAGCTCAAAAGAATCTATCCGCTCGGCAAGTTTGACCGAGGCTTTATCCCCCATCCGACCACCGGACCTGGATATATCACCAATATGGATGACGCCGCGAAGGAAAGTACCGGTCGTTAGAACGACCGAGGTTGAGGAGATCTTGGTCTGGTCCGCCATAACGACACCTGACACCCGGTCTCCATTAAGGAGAAAGTCGACCACTTCACCTTCGATAATTGTCAGGTTTTCCTGTTGCTCCATTTCCGAAAGCATCTCGGTCTGATAGATTTTACGATCTGCCTGGGCTCGTGGACCCTGTACAGCTGGGCCTTTCCGTCTATTCAGCAATCTAAATTGAATACCTGCTTTGTCCGCAACACGCCCCATGACGCCATCCATCGCGTCAATTTCGCGCACAAGATGCCCTTTACCAAGACCTCCGATCGCGGGGTTACAGGACATTACGCCGATCCCATCCCGTGACATCGTAACAAGGGCCGTTGACGCGCCCATTCTTGCAGCTGCATGCGCGGCTTCTGCACCTGCATGTCCGCCGCCGATCACAATGACATCAAAATGTTTCACGTGAAACACTCCATCTATTTACCCAAACAAAAGCTAGAAAAGATCACATCCAAGAGATTTTCAACATCAATGCGGCCAACCAGCGCCTCTAGCGCCCGAATCGAATGGCGCAGTTCCTCTGAAGCTATATCATACTGATCGGGCCCGCGATCCAGTACTGACATTGAAACGGACAATCCGTCGGCGGCTTTTTGCAGCGCAATGCGATGCCTCTCATGCGTTGCCAGCCCAGCGGTCAAGCTACGAACCCCAAGAATAGCTTGGATCTTAGCAACAAGCTCAGACACCCCCTGCCCCGTAACACCAGATATCGAATTTTCCGGACTGCTACGCAAATCGGCCTTTGGAAGCAAACGAATATCATCAGGCATAGCAGCAACAGGGAGGTCTTCATCTGCTTCAACTAAGAAAATCCGCAAATCAGCATCCGCCGACCGTCTTAATGCCCGATCGATGCCAATCGCTTCAACCTCATCAGCACCCTCACGCAATCCGGCCGTGTCCAAAAGAGTAACAGGAAGGCCGCCAAGATCCATACGAACCTCGATCACATCACGGGTCGTTCCTGCCACAGCAGAGGTAATCGCAGCATCGCGGCCGGCAAGTGCGTTTAGAAGGGTGGATTTTCCAGCGTTCGGCCGACCAATAATTGCTACTTCAAAACCTGTCCGGATACGCTCTGCCGTATGGGTGCCTACGATCTCTTCTAGCAATTCTTGGTTAACATCGGTAAGAAGGCTGCGTACCTCGGGGGACACATCAACTGGAACATCTTCATCAGCGAAATCTATCGTAACCTCAAGCAGCGCTGCCGCGCGAATTAACTTTTCACGCCATGCTTCAACCCGTTGCCCAAGATGACCAGATAAAACCCTAAGCGCTTGTTTTCGCTGTGCTTCTGTTTCGGCCTCGATCAAATCACCCAGACCTTCAACCTGCGTCAGATCAAGCTTTCCATTTTCCATCGCACGGCGCGTAAATTCACCAGGTTCCGCAAGCCGCGTATCGGGGAAAGTTGACAGCAACACCAAAACAGCGCGCACAACTGCGATGCTGCCATGAAGATGCAGTTCAACAACATCCTCGCCTGTAAAACTGCTTGGGCCCTTGAATGTAACGACCAAGGCGTTGTCAATCACACCGCCATCATGGCCGATGATCGGCCGAACAGCAACGTGCCTCACCTCTGGTAACGGAGAAGCGATCTTTTCAGCAATTTCAAACGCCATGATACCAGAGATACGAACTACGCAAACCCCAGCACGCCCCTGCGCCGTGGCTTGAGCGAATATCGTATCCATAAGACTTAACCCACTGTTATAATGTAATAACTTAGGTATTCATCGAATCAAAGAAGTCCGAGTTAGACTTAGTTTGCTTGAGCTTCCCAAGCAGGAATTCGATGGCATCGGTTGTCCCCATCGGGTTCAAGATCCGACGCAGAACAAAGGTCTTTTGCAGATCAACTTTATCGATCAACAGATCTTCTTTGCGCGTACCTGACTTGAGAATATCAATCGCTGGGAAGACGCGCTTGTCAGCAATCTTACGATCCAGCACGATTTCAGAGTTACCGGTACCTTTGAACTCTTCAAAGATGACCTCGTCCATCCGGCTACCCGTATCAATCAGGGCGGTCGCAATAATGGTCAGTGACCCACCTTCTTCGATGTTGCGTGCCGCACCAAAGAAACGCTTGGGTCGTTGAAGCGCGTTTGCGTCGACACCACCGGTCAAAACCTTACCGGACGATGGCACAACTGTGTTAAACGCGCGGCCCAAACGGGTGATCGAATCAAGCAAGATGACGACGTCGCGCTTATGCTCAACCAAACGCTTGGCCTTTTCGATCACCATCTCGGACACCGCAACGTGGCGTGTTGCTGGTTCATCGAAGGTGGACGATACCACTTCACCCTTCACACTGCGCTGCATGTCGGTGACTTCTTCGGGGCGTTCGTCAATCAGCAAGACGATCAGATAGCATTCCGGGTGGTTTTTTTCGATCGAATTGGCGATATTTTGCAGCAGAACCGTTTTACCCGTGCGTGGTGGGGCGACGATCAGACACCGCTGGCCTTTCCCGATCGGGGAAACCAGGTCGATGATCCGCGCAGAGCGGTCCTTGATCGTCGGGTCTTCGACCTCCATCGTCATACGCTCGTCAGGATAAAGCGGCGTCAGGTTTTCAAAAGCAACTTTGTGACGCGCCTTTTCAGGGTCTTCAAAGTTGATTTTGGTGACTTCGGTCAGGGCAAAATAGCGTTCTGTATCATCAGGAGCCTTAATTAGACCCTCAATCGTGTCCCCGGTGCGCAAGGAATGCTGGCGCAGCATTTCAGGCGACAGGTAAATATCATCCGGGCCCGGCAGGTAGTTCGCTTCTGGCGAACGCAAGAATCCGAATCCGTCCTGAAGCACTTCCAACACGCCGTCACCCGAGATTTCCCAGCCTTCATCCGCGCGTTCGCGCAGGATCTGGAACATCATCTCGCCTTTGCGCATGGTCGAGGCATTTTCGATCTCAAGCTCTTCGGCCATCGCCAGAAGGTTCTTGGGGGTCTGCGCCTTTAGATCAGCGAGGTTGAGCGTTTCGATTGTCATGGAAATATCCTGTTCCGGCCCAAGCGGTTTGGGCGGGTCGTGTCATAAGAATTTGGCGGGCAAATGCATCCCCGGACGGGGTACGTCAGAACCATTAGGCCAAAAGGGATGTTTCGTCAATCCGCTTAGAATTTGACGACGACGGACAGCACAATCAGGATCATCAGCAGCGTCGGGACTTCGTTCATCATCCGGTATTGCCTGCCAGTCAGGTTATTTTTCCCCTTAGTAAAGCCATTGACGCGCGCCGTCAGCCATTCGTGAAACACTGTCATTGAAATCACGCCTACGGCCTTCGTCCAGGGCCATACAAGCGACCAATCGACGATACCAGGGGTGAACACCAAACACAGGCCAAAGACCCATGTGGCGATCATTGCAGGGCGCATGATCACATTTGAAAGTTTATATTCCATCATCGTGAACAGATCATGGGTTTCACCGGTAAGGCCCACCCGCTCCGTGTGATGAACCAAAAGGCGCGGCAGATAAAACAACGCTGCCATCCACGAGATCACAGCCATGATATGGATCGACTTTGTCCAAGGATAAGCTAGGGCCAGGAAGTCAGACATATCACGCTCCGTTCATTGATCCCTTTCTATAATAAATAAGAAAAGAAGAAAGATGATGATGTAAGTAGGGAGGCTGATTTCTGTGGATTAATGAGATATACCAGTGCTTATCCACCTGTGTGTGATAGATGAAGGTGGACGGTGACAACTAAATCATATGTTAATATTAATAAACAATATCAATACTTTAATTCTGAATTATAACTTTCAAATCCGTGAAAAATCTGTGGATAAGTTAGGGATGCTTTGATGTCACTGTGACGCAGCTTTATCCTTATCCCTCGCGGTATAAACCGCGAAAAGTGCCGCGGAAGGCGCGATTTTTACATAGGCCAACAGCAACTCTCGCATTCTGAGGGATAAGTCCCTAAAAACTTCTTAACTTCACACACAGGTTATCAACATGGCACAACAACCGCTTATCCTTGCCTCGGGCTCAAGCATTAGAACGCAGTTGCTGCGGCAGGCGAATGTCGCCCATGAAATCAGCGTCGCGCGAATTGACGAAGAAATGATTAAGGCAGCCCTGATGGCGGACTCTGCCCCGCCGCGCGACATCGCTGACACCCTGGCCGAGATGAAGGCCCGCAAGATCAGCGATAAAAATCCCGGTGCCTTGGTGTTGGGCTGTGATCAGGTTCTGGATCATCGCGGCAGCCTACTGTCCAAGCCCAAGACTCCAGAAGACGCGATTGCCCAGTTGACTGCATTGCGCGGGGATCGCCACAGCCTGCTGTCCGCTGCTGTGATTGTTGAAGATGGTAAACCGATCTGGCGCCACATCGGTCAAGTGCGCCTGCGGATGCGCGATGCCTCTGACGCTTATATCGCTGACTATGTGGCGCGCAATTGGGACAGCATCCAGCACGCAGTCGGGGCCTATAAGCTGGAAGAAGAAGGTGTGAGGTTGTTCAGCAGTGTTGAAGGCGATTACTTTAATGTCTTAGGATTGCCCCTGTTGGAATTGCTGAACTATTTGACGCTCCGGGGGGATTTGACCGCATGAGCCTGCCTAAAATACCGCTTGCCGCGGTGATCGGATCTCCGATTGCGCATTCGAAATCCCCGCAGATACATGGGCATTGGCTGAAAACACTTGGCATTCAGGGGGCCTACATCCCGATGGATGTCGCCCCCGAAGATCTCCAACAGGTTTTGCAAACCCTGCCCAAGATGGGTTTCGTCGGTGCAAATATTACCATCCCTCATAAAGAGGCCGTGATGGACATGGTCGATGTCATCACCGACCGTGCCGCTTTGATCGGGGCAGTAAACACGCTGACTTTTCGCGCCGATGGAAAGATTATGGCCGATAATACAGACGGTTACGGTTTTATCGAAAACCTGCGCGCTGGTGCGCCGTCTTGGAAGGGCACGGATGGCCCCGCCGCCGTTTTGGGTGCCGGTGGCGCTGCGCGTGCCGTTATTGCGTCCCTATTGGATGCAGGTGTGCCGGAAATCATGCTGTCCAACCGCACACGGGTTAGGGCCGACCGGTTGAAATCGGTCTTTGGCGGGCGTGTGACTGTTTACGATTGGGTGAAGGCTGGCAATATGTTGGATCACGCCGCGTTGGTTGTGAATACCACCTCTCTTGGGATGATCGGCAAGCCGGCGTTGCGGGTACCGCTGGATGGGTTGCGCCCATCGACGGTCGTGACCGATCTGGTCTATGCCCCATTGAAAACCATGCTGCTTGAAACCGCCGAAGAAGCAGGGTGCATCACGGTCGATGGTCTTGGCATGTTATTGCATCAGGCCGTGCCGGGGTTCGAGCGTTGGTTCGGCACCCGACCCCAAGTGGACCGCGCCACGCGTGCGGCGGCACTACGCTGATGTTTATTCTGGGGCTGACGGGATCCATCGGTATGGGTAAATCAACAACGGCGGCTATGTTCGCTGATGCGGGATGTGCGGTTTGGGATGCAGATGCCGCTGTGCATAGGCTCTATTCAAAGGGCGGTGCCGCTGTTCCGGCATTTCAAGC
>TARA_R110002012_G_scaffold39389_1_pt1 | contig 13808 bp, 18 predicted proteins | sample TARA_R110002012 | Tara Oceans TARA_R110002012 (sample SAMEA4396515) | marine metagenome | biome: Westerlies Biome; feature: [DCM] deep chlorophyll maximum layer (ENVO:01000326); material: water (ENVO:00002006), including particulate matter (ENVO:01000060) such as... | depth 40 m
AAAAGACATTTGCGAAAAAACTAAAATTAAGTTGTCTGATATGAGTCAACTAGGAAGTGAGATAGACCACGTTGGTATAATGACTTATTATGGTCTTAAACACGGAGCAAAGAAAGAAGGCTTAGTTTTTAAGCACTCTATTAAAGAGATTGAGAACTGGTTAGACAACGAAGATTTTGGTAAACTAAATGAGATTTTTGAAGCCTTCCAAATGGATCAACCCCAAACTGAGGGAAAGTAAACGAGGGAGAGGAAATAGATGAAGATTTAAGTGAAATAAATTGGGACACTATTGAGAAAACAGGATTAGGAATGTTGGGGTTATCGTATGACGAACTATACGATTTAACCCCTCGTTCATTTTCAAACAAACTCTTAGGTTTTAATAATTACCAACGACAACTTTTAGAAAATAGTTGGGAACAAACAAGGCTTATAATTCACTCAACTTTATCGCCACATTCAAAAAAGAAACTAAAACCAAAAGAAATATTACCTTTCCCTTGGGATGATAAAAATAAGCCGAAAAAAAAGATTGCTTCTAAGGAACACATCAAAGAGGTAATAGAAAGATATAATAAGAATAAGATTAAAAAATTAAACTAATGGGTGGAGCAAAAACGCTATCGATAATTGTAGCAGCTAATATAAAGGGGCTAGAGACTGCTATGAAAAAGGCTAACAAAAGTGTTAGTAATTTTGGTTCTACTGCTGCTAGAGTTGGTTCTATGATGACTTTTGGTATCACCGCACCACTAGTTGCTATGGGAAAAGCTGCTGTAGATACCTTTGTTGAGTTTGAAAATTCAATGGCTAAAGTACAAGCTGTAACGCAATCTACTAAAACGGACTTTGCTCTTTTAAATGCTGAAGCAAAAAGATTAGGTGGCACTACACAATTTACAGCACAAGAATTTGCTAACCTTCAATTAATATTAGGTCGTAAAGGTTTTAAAACTGATGCTATTACAAATATGACTGAATCTGTAGCTAAATTAGCTTTAGCAACAGGGTCAGACTTAAATTTAGCCGCTAAAACTGTATCATCTAGTATAAATGCTTTTAACTTACAAGCTAGTGATGCTTCACACGTTGCAAATACTTTAGCAATGGCAGCATCTAATTCATCATTACAACTAAGTACATTTTCTACTGCTTTTGCTAACGCAGGTGCAAGTGCAAGTGCCGCAGGTGTAGATATAGAAGAATTATCTGCTATGATGGGTGTCTTATTAGATAATGGTATAAAAGCAAGTAAAGTAGGTACAGGTCTTAATGGTATATTTATAAGACTAAAAGAAAGAGGTATATCTCTTACAGATAGTTTAGATAGGTTATCACAAGGAGAATTAACACTAGAAAGAGCAACTGCACTAGTTGGTAAACAATTTGGTAAACAATTTTTAATACTAGCAAAGAATAGAGATAAGGTAAAAGAATTAACTCACGAATACGAAACAAATACTGATGCACTTGATAAAATGGCAGAGATTATGGGTGGAACTACCTTTGCTAAAATTAAGAAAATGCAATCAGCTATGGAATTGGCTCGATTAGAGTTTGGTGAAGTGATGGCTAAGATGTTAATGCCAATGATAGAGTTACTTACAAATTTAGCTAATAAGTTTAGTGCTTTAAGCGACAGGACTCAAATAGTAGTTGGCGTTTTAGGTTCTTTAGCTGCATTAGCAGGACCAGTATTATTGTTTCTTGGTGGTATGTCAATGTTACTACCAGTTGTTGCTACAGGGTTAGGTATTGTTGGGGGAGCTTTGTCTGCTATTTCAGGAGTCTTACTACCTATTCTTGGTGTTATAGCAGGAGTTGGTGCCTTACTTATAGTAATTCAAAATTTATTTGACAATAGAGTTGTAAATAGTCAAATATTTACAAACTTTTTTGATGATTTAGAGATAATGTTTTTAAAGTTTGGTAAATGGTTACTTGAAAATAACCCTATGGATTTTTTAGTTAGTGGTATTAATAAAGTATTGGCATATTTTGGTAAAGACCCTTTAATAAATCAAAGTACAGAAAAAATAAAAGGATACGCAGATGAAATTGCAAGATTAGAAAAATTACAAGCTAGTAGAACTCCTGCTAAATATGTTGGAATTATTGAATCTGCTGGTAACGTATTTGAAAACCTTAAAAAAGTAGCAAATAGTGCTATGGGTGCTGTGTCAGACTTTTTTTCTTTTGACCAAGTAGGTGCAGGAGTAGGCGAAGATACAAAGAAGAAAGGTTTTATAAAGTCACCATTTGATTTTAGCGAAGAATACGAAAAATACTTACAAGACTTACAAAAAGCAAAAGCCGCCACACAAAGGTGGACTAACGCTATAAATACATTTGCTCAAAATTCAGCAATTACATTTGCACAAAGTTTTGCTGATATAATTACAAGTGGTCAAGGTTTGCTAAAAGGTTTGGGGGATGTATTTACGCAAATTTTAAAACAACTTGCTGCTATGGTAATTAAAGCGGCTGTACTTGCTGCTATATTTTCTTTATTTCCTGGTATGCAAGGTATGGGTGCGGCAGGAGCAAAAAGTTTTACTGATATATTTCAAGGAATGTTAGGTGGTAAATTTGCCGACGGCGGTCGACCACCTTTAAATAAATTAAGTTTAGTCGGGGAGAATGGACCAGAATTATTTAACCCAGGCAATCAGTCAGGTACTATTATACCTAATCACGCTATGGGTGGTTCTGTTATACCTGATGTAAGAATATCTGGTAATGATTTATTGATTGTATTTGATAGAGCAAATAGAAGGCAAAATAGAAGATAAAAGATGGCATATAGTAAGATTAGAGAAACAACAATAGGGGGTCAAGCAGGAACTACTTGGACCATACAGATGTGGCGAGAAAACTACTCAGGTAGTAGTTCTTCTATGGATTTGCAAGGAGAAGGATTTGAAATAACTTGGACAGGCGAGGGTCAAACTAGAAACAATCAATTTTTAACTTCTGAGTGTGTACTTAAATTTTATGTGCAAAATGGTGGAGATGAAAGTTTACAAGATTTAATATTTAACTCTGGAGAAAAAGAGTTTTTTATAAGAATATATAAAAATGGCACAAATATTTCTAACCTTTGGTGGTTTGGTTTTATACAACCTTCTTTTGATAGAATATCTAATGAGCCTTATCCTTATATAATAGATTTAATTGCTACAGATTCTATAGGTGTATTTAGTAAAAGAAAAAATGATTTATTGACACCATCAACTTGGAGTGCTGCTGATAAAATAATAAATCATATAGTTGATTTTGGTAGTACAATGGGTTTAAATAGTGTTAGTGGTTCTGATCTAGCACCAGTACCTGCGAATCATAGGTATATAAAAACAAACATAGATTGGTTTAGAAGCGGAGATACTTATCAAGATGCAGACCCTTTTTATTCTTATTATACTTCACCTGCTGCATATAGGAAAGATGTTGATAAACGACCACTTGAATATAAAAAATATAATGTATTAAAGGGTGCTTTAAAAACATTTAATGCACGTTGTTATTTAAGTGATGGTGCTTATTGGTTTACTCAATCTACAAATAATTTAGGTTCTAGTGGTGATATTAAAATATATAATTATTTAGGTGTAAATAATGAAGTTCCAAATTCAGGGCATATTGGTAATGAAAACACTATACTTCACATAAATCAAACTACAAGTACAAATAAAGGTGTAGTTTTAGGTTCTGGTGGTAAGACTTTTGACCCTGTTTTAAAAAGTGTTTCTTGTGATTTTGTAAATGGTGTTGCTAATTTTATTTTACCTGGTAATACTAGTTTAATAACTCCAATTAGTACAGGTTACTTACAAGGAGATGCAGACCAAGTAGGCTCTTTATTTATTAGTTTAAAAGTATATCACAAAGAAGTATTTAACGAAAATCAAATAAATTTTCCATCAGGTTCTCCTACTTATGATTTAGTTAATGGTGGATTTAGGTCAACTATAAATTTTACTATAAAAGTAGGGACTGGTTCTGACACTAGATATTTAGCTGTATCAGGCACAAGTATGGTTTGGCAAACAAGTGTACCAACAGGTAATTTTAAATTAGAAATGACAAGAGGTTTTGGTGCTTTTGGTGGTAGTGGTGCTTTACTTTTAAACAATACAAGTGCTGCTTATGGTTGGGCTAATACAACATCATTATCTAATAGTGATTTTGAGATTGATGAATTTCCTTGTAAAATAACTAAATCAGGTTCTATTTATACAGCTAGAACTAGAGTTAGTTTTGAGGGTACAATTCCACCACCCCCTGTGTCTGGAGAAATGACTATACAATGTGTTGGTGCTAATCAATATTGGGTTTACGCAAGTTCAGCAACTCCGCCATTTAAACCTGATACGGGTGGAGTAAATTTTGCCGATCAAGTACCATCTACAGTTACTAAAGAAACTTTTGTAAATCCAAATTTAGATTCTACTTTATCAGCTAATCAAGATGCTATTTCTTTAGGTGCTAATGAAGGTGTTACGTTTACTACGAGTCAAAATAGTGTAGATGCTTTTGAAGATGAAGATTTAGGTGAGATAAATGTAGGTCAAACTTCTGAAACAAATCCTAATTTTCAAAGTAATATAAATTCAGTTCAACATAATACAGGTACAACTAATTCACCTATTTTAGTTCCTTCTCAAAATTTTAGAAGAGCAGATACAGGTTCTTATATTAATATATTAAATTTAGTAACTAGCGATTATTTATCGTTACAATCAAAACCACTAGAAATACTACAAGCTGATATATTTAGTCCTAGCATTTCACCATCTAAACTTATTAAATATGATATAGATAATCCAGAAAGCGGAACAAGTTTTTCTTATTATCAATTTTTAGGAGGTACATTTAAGGCTCAAAGTGAAACGATGAGTGGTGAATGGTTTAGAGTATCTTTAACTTCAGGTGGTATAAACGATAATAATCCATTTGTAGGTCCTCATAAATTTGGTAACATTGACATAGCTTTAGATAACTCAGAACTAACTCACAACAATTTTACCACAAAAAACAAAACAAATTCGTATGGTATTGTTTCAACACAATTAGTTGAAAACACAGCAATAGACAGAATAGTTTTAAGTGCAAACACTAAAGGTAAAGTCTATGATAATCAAAAATTATTGCTTACTTTTCCTGATGGAGAACACGAATTAATTGTAACTGCTAATGGTACCTTTACTACTAATACAACAACTATAATATTAGACTCATTTACTCCTAATATAACTTATCCTGTTGGTAGTATATTATCACCTTTAATTTTCGACCTCACCAACGTAATCACAGGTAGTGGTGGTGGGGGTACACCAGGTGGTTCATCTACACAGGTACAATACAATCAAGCAGGTGCTTTTAAAGGCGAAGCGGGTTTTGAGTATGATGAGGGTAATAATAGACTTACAGTCCCTGCTGTAAATACTCCAATTTTACAAAGTATTTCAGGGGGAACTACATTACATCAAATCTATACTGTTAGTCAAAATATGGCTATTGCAACTAATACAGGTGTCGATGTTTTTCTTAATTTAGGGAATGCTAGTGCTGGTACAACTGCTTTTTCAATAAAAGATTATAGTGGTAATATTGTTTTTGGCGTTACTGACACAGGAGTTATAAAAGCTATTGGTAATAAGATACAAGATTCAGCAGGTACTGATAGGATAGATGTGGCAACTTCAGGTACTACAAAAATACAAGGTAACACACAACTTCTAGGAACTTCTCCTGCTACATTATTAGGTCCAAACGCAGACAAACTAATTGTATCTTCTGTAGATGACTTAGAATTTAAAATAGCTTCAGGTGGAGCATCTAGTAAATCATTTAAATTTATTAATAATACTACTGAAGTTGGTTCTATTAATTCTAGTGGTAATTTACAAATAGATGGTACATTTTCTGCAAATAGTATACAAATCCCAAATGGTTCAGAGTATAGTGGATTAATGCAATTTCAAACAGGGTCTACTTGTGAGTTTCAAGACCAAAATGATGAGACATTAATTGCTTTTTCTGATGGCGGTATTACATCTCTTATAGCTGCGGGTAACTTAGATATAGGAGCTTATCAGTTTAGAGCTTTATCATTTCAATCTGATGTAGCTACAGGAACCGCTCCTTTTGTAGTAGCGTCTACAACTCAAGTAGCAAATCTACAATCATCTACAACTGCTAGTATAGGTAATTTAACAGGAGAAGTTACCTCAACAAACAGAGCAACAGTTATTGCAGATAATGTAGTTGATGAATCTAATCTAAAAGTATCTAACGCTCCTGTCAATGGGTATGTATTAACAGCTCAGTCAGGAAATACAGGTGGCTTAACTTGGGCAGAACAATCAGGTGGTGGTAGCAGTAGTAGTATTATAACACAAATATTTACTATTGCATATCATAGTGTAAGTACGGCAGGTTTTTATATTACAATGAGTGGTGCTAGTTTAAATGAAAGCACAGTATTAACTACATCATCTTATCATTTGATATTACCTTGTCCTTTTGATGGTACTATTAAGAAAATAACAAGTCATCACCAAAATTTAATTTATAATGGAACAAGTAAATTTGAGTTATACATTGATGGTGATGATGATGATTTAGTTGGTGACCAAAGAGGTTCTGATTTAACTGTTACTAATGGTGTTAATGTAGCAGGAAGTGCTGGAAGAGTGTTTAGTGCTGATTGCCCATCAGATTGGACATTTAGTAAAAATGAAACTTTAGCAGTTAAAAGAACAGATAGTAGTGGTAGAGGTGGGACAACTGTTTCATTCGTTATAGAATTTGATACATCCACTTAAATAATCCATTATAACACATAAAGGGGATGGTGTAGTAGTCTTTTTTACCGCTACCTTTTAGATTGTTACACTTGACCCCTTTTATTTAAAAAATAACAAAATGATAGATAAAGATACTACTGAAATATTACTAGCTAATGCAGGAGCTTTGTCGCTTTCATTAACAGATGTAAATGAGTGGCTACAAATTTTATCTATGGCTGCTGCTTTGATTTTTACTATTATAAAGATAGTTAAAGAAATTAAAAAATGGCAATAAAAAAACACACAGAAATACAAGACCAAACTTTTGTGATTAGTGTAAAAACTTTTTTTGCAGTAGGAGCAGGGCTAATTCTTCTTGTAGGGGAATATATTGTCTTGCAAGGAGATATAGAAGAAGCTAAAAGGTTACCTGAAGTAGAAGATGTAGAGATTACTAGGCTAGAAGTAGAGATGAATAATAAATTAATTCTACAGCACTTTGAAGATGTAGAAGAAGATATAGAACAAATTACTAAACAAATAGATGAGCTTAAGCAAAAAATTTACGAAGACTTTCATCTAATGACTAAACACGAGAAAGATAATTATGAGAATAAGTAAAAATTTTGTATTATCAGAATTAATTAGAAGTAATACAGCAAAGAGATTAGGTATAAGTAATGAACCCAAAGAAGAACACCTTAAAAATTTACAAAGAATCATTACAAGTATTGTGCAACCTATGCGTGACTCTCTTGGTCCTATTCGTATTAGTAGTGGTTATCGTAGCCCCCAACTTAATCGTGCTATTGGTGGTTCGGCTAATAAAAGTCAGCATTGTAAAGGTGAAGCACTTGACTTACAATTTTGGAAAGAAGGTAAAATGTGCAATAAAGAAATATACGATTGGATTATAGAAAGTGGTTTAGACTTTGACCAAATGATAAATGAGTTTGATTTTTCTTGGGTTCACTTATCTTTAAAAGAAAAGAAAAACAGAAAGCAAGTTCTTATTGCTTATAAAGATGAGGACAATGACACTAAATATAAATACGCACCAGACATTATTATATTATGATAAAGAATATTATACAATCTTTAGTAGGTCAAGCATCTACTATTATAGATGATGTAGTCACAACTGACGAAGAAAGACAACAACTTAAACAACAATTTAAAAAAGTTGTACAAGATCACGAGAAAGATATGTTTGCTCTTGAAGTACAAGATAGAAAGAGTGCTAGAACAATGTTTAGTGACGATAGCGTTATACAAAAGATATTAGCTATCATATTTACTTGTGCTTATTTTTTCTTGTCTTATACGATGTTTAAATACTTTGTTATGAATACACTAGAACTTTCTGATTATGAGATAGGTTTTATATCAACTGTATTTGGTGCGATGTCAAGCAAAGTAAATACGATTATTGACTTTTTCTTTGGTGGGTCATCTAAAATAAAATAACTATATATATATGCCTTACTTACCCAAGCCAAGAGATAATAGAACTAAGAAGGAAAAGAACCAGTCTTGGGGTGGAGACACATCGTTCTATCGTAAATCGCCTTGGAGAAAGTTACGTAAGGTCGTGTTAAACAAAAACCCTTTATGTGTCATTTGTTTTGAAGAAGGTATAGTAACTCAAGCAGATGTAGTCGATCACATCGTACCTATTAAACAAGGTGGTGCTAAACTAGACGAAACAAACTTACAAGGTCTTTGTCACAAGCACCACAATAAAAAGACACACGATGAGAACAATCCGAAATAGATATAGAAGTAAGTATGAAGAAGATGTATGTGGTCGTTTGGACAAAGCTAAAATACGATTTGATTACGAAACAATCAATCTACATTATGAGATTACCGAACAACGAAAATATATACCTGATGTTATATTACCAAACGGAATCATTATTGAATTAAAAGGTAGGTTCACTGCAAAAGACAGGAAAAAGATGTTACTTGTAATAGAACAACATCCAGACTTAGATATAAGAATGGTATTTATGCGACCTAACAATAAACTAAACAAGCACAGTAAAACATCTTATGCTATGTGGTGCGATAAAAATAAAATAAAGTGGGCTAATAAATATATACCAGTAGAGTGGATTGCTGAATAAAAAAAGAGCATCCTGTTAAGGACACTCTTAATTTACTAACCAAAACTATATGCTACAAACATAAAAGTAGTCAAATATAAAACATTTTTCCGACATTATAGTCAATAAAGGTAACATATTTATATACAAATATTTTTCTGTGAAATTGTGTTGACTCTGGCATAGTTCTCCAAACCCATCTTTTTATCTTTAATTTGTTAAGATTAAACACTAAAGCTGTGTCATCCTCAAAGAAGTTAAAGTACAATCCTTGTGCGGATTTTTCGTTCTTAGTTCTTCTCAATATCCTTTCGTACTTGTGCATCTCAAGAATTAATCCGCTAGGATATTTATCTTTAGCTTTTTGCAAAGTAAAGTTTCTTTGCTTCATTTCACAATAATACTTATGGTCTTTATCTGTGTAAGTAAAATCCCAATAAGCCATTTCATCTTTGGTAGGCTTATAATCTATAGAATACTTTTCAGCAAATCTTTCTAATAAATTTAATTCTTTTTGATTCACTTTAATTTATTAATAGAAGATTAGGGGGACGCATAGACGACCAAATCTTAAACTTCCCCCTAACCAAACACATCATTGCAGCGTTCAAGTAGCTTACTCACTTGCTTTTATTATATCAAGGCATAATTCGTAAGGTATTTTAGACCTTTCATAATTATCTTTTAACCCTTGTGTACCAGTCTTACTACCTCTTGGTGCTTCTTCGTGATGACACTTAATATTACCATTGAAACAAATATTTCTAGGTTTCCATCCATTTGGATTAAATAAATCATATATATTATTCGACCATATATCAGTAGGTTTCATTCTTAAATCTCCATAACTACAATATGTTACAGTAGTTCTATCAATGCCACATACCTTTCTTCGCATTTTACCTCTTGGGTTTTCCATATAATAAATAGAATTTGGAAACCAAGAAAAAATTTTAAGGGTTTTGTTTAATATTTCAACACCTAATATTGCTTCTTTAGTTTTAGGAGTATGATCTTCGTTCCAATGAACACCAATAGAAGCTACGCTAAAATAAGTGCAAGGTGGTGAAGCCCAAATCATATCAGGTATAAATGGAATCATATCTTGTGTTAAATTTAAAATATCTATTACTAAATCAATATTCTTAAAATTATTTAAATCTACACTAAAAACTTGATGACCTCTTTGTTCAGCTAAATTACCTATACTTCTTGAACCTGCAAACAATTCTAATATTTTCATATTTAAAATATTTCGTTAGTTGGTGTTTTCTTTATAGTTTCTTGTATAGGATCAATCAATGTACCATTTTCATTTAAGTACCTGAATCTACGCTTTTTATAAGAATAAAACAAACAAACAGGTGTGGTTTCAGGTGTAGGTACGCCTACTAGCTTTTGAAACTTAACTTTTTGAACGTGTATCTCGGTTTGATTCCATTGATCACTTTGTGGATTTCTATGAAATACAAGAAAATTATCCGCCCTGTTACCAAACATAGCACCATACTCTACATCACTCATATTTGGTGCTTTACGAGTACCATCGTCATTTCTTAATCTGTTTGCCGCAGTACCTGGATGTACAACTAAATAAAATGCCACGTTGTGCTTCTTTGTAAAGCGTCTAATGTTACTTAAAGCATCGTAGTAGTAATCATACTTCTGCCTATTAGATGTTGCCCTAAGGTCATTTAAAGGGTCTAGTGATATACCATCTACTTTATTATCCTTAATATATATATCACAAGCATTGAGCAATAACTCTACTGTAGGTGTTTCACTAAATGTTAATACAGTAAAGTGCTTATAAGCCCAAGTTATTGCTTCTAAAAATTCGTATTGACCTATTCTATCTGTAAAATCTACATCGGCTGTTTTGCCACAGTACATCTCAGCAATATCTATCATTAAATCACCTACAGGTTCATTCTCTGGGCAATACATAAGCCACTTCCACCCATATAGTTTTGATGACATAATCATAAGAAATAATTGTGTAGTTGTTTTACCTATATTGGCAAACCCTGTCATTATAGTAAGTTCACCTTTTCTAAAAGTATAGTGCTTATCTAAAGAATCTATACCTGTGCTTAAACCTTTAGTGTAACCATTATTGTACTTATCAAGACAATATTGTATTACATCTAATTCAGTTTCTACTTTACAAGATATAGCCATCTTAACTCATATCTTTAAGTTGATCTTTTAAATAACTAGCATCGACAGAATTTTTATGTTTCCTAGCTAACCATCCTGAAGCAGACATATGCCAGTTTTTCATTGGTGTGTTACCAACTTTCCAACCTTTACTTTCGTAAAAGTAATAAAACTTTTCTCCTTCTTTTTTATTGCTACCTTTCTGCACAAAGTATGCTTGTGCTTCAGCGATGGTGCTAGGTCGTGCTAAAACCCCCCGATTCTCCGCACTTTGATTTAATTTAATATCATCATCTAAAATATAATCGACATTATTTTGGTCTAATATTTTTATAATAGATTTATGTACTCTGTTACTTGGGTTTAATTTGACTCCATATTGAAATTCTAAAAACTTAGTTATGTACCATCTACCATTTTCTAGTATTTTAATTCTTTCTTTTTCGTTGTTACAAACTTTTAAAAACTCTTTTATGTTTACTTTGCTACTTACTAGCAACTCAAACATTCTTTTGTTAGGTTTAAATATACCTGCGTGATTACAATTATCACAAATGTAAATCCAGAAAAGTTTATTTGGCAAAGATAAGTCAAGAAACCAATCTTCGTTCCACTTGGTAGTGTCAGTAAATCTTTTAGCCATAGTCATATAATTTGTTTTGGTTATATATGTGTAGTTACGTTTTGTAGCGGTTTTTGTAATTGATATGTTTTTTGATGAAACTTCTTTTTGTAAGCATAAATTACAGGATATGAATATCCAAAATAAAGTTCAAAGATATTAGATTTAACTAATTTTTTTTTCATAATTAGAATTAAATTAAAAAGGCTCTTTTTTGTTTGTGTCAATCGACTGGCAGTACAAGATTACAAAGGTTTGACTGCTAGTTACCTTCGCCTTTTTAGATTACTTTAAAATGGTAAATCCTCACTTACAGATTTCCAATCATCACCTTCTTCTTCTTTTTGTGTAGTAGCACCTTCATTCTTTAAAGTAAATACCTTCCAAGCATTTAGATCGGTGTACCATCTTTCATTGTATTCTCTTGACTCTACATTGAATGACACCTCTACGTTTTGACCTGCTTTATTATACTTCATAAAGTTGTCAACCTTTTCTTGACCAAACACAGTAAAGTAACAAGTCTTAGGGTAATCACCACCAGTTGTGACAGTAAAGCCTAATTTCTTCCACTCGTTCCCTGCTTTAGAAGTTCCATTTTGGATTTCAGAGATAGAAACAATCTCACCACTTAATTTTAATTCACTCATTTTTATTATTATTAATTATTTATAAATCCTGTTCGTAGTACAGGTCAACTATCTTAAAAAGAAACTTTTTAAATTTTTTATTACTTTGCATTTCCATTACACACAATTCAACTAAATTACTTTGATTTTCCTTGTAATTTAAGTGTACTCTTGTTTGTGCTTCATCATTACCTATATCTTCTATAGATATTACCAAAGATTCGTCTGTATCTTCTACTATAGTTTCGTGACAAACATCTATTCTATTTATATCCATTTTGTTCTATAAATTTTTTAATAAAATCTGCTTTAGCACTTAAAGGTAAACTACTATAGGCAATAGACTTTCTTAATTCTTTATCTAATTGTGTAATAGAATTAGTAAATCTAAAAGTTTTACTATTTAAATATTTTTCAAATTTTTTAAACTTGTCGTATGTTTGCTTGTTACGTTTAAATTTTTTTACAGAATAAGACACACTAGCGTGGTCTGCATTTGTTAAACTAGCTATTTCTGCAAAACTTAATTCTTCGCTTTTTGCCATATAATATCTAAGTGCGTGTCTAGCATCAACAAATTTTTTGTTTTTTAATTTACTAAGTACATCTTTAGGTTTTACAACAAAAAAACTACAAACTATTGGTAAGCAATGATTAAGTAATAATTGACCTCTATTGGTAATTTCATTTTTCATAATTCTCCAAATATTACATTATTATTTTTAGGTTCTTTGTACAATTCTAATAGAGATATATATTCCTCTCTACCTTGCTCTATAAAATTATCAGTACATCTAAATATACCAACTTGATATGGTGCTTGTGTTTCTATTACAATAAACATAAATTCTTTTGCACCAAAGCCATCTAAATAGAAAGCAGCTTGTCTGTGATAGTTATACCTGTAAGCACTCTTTATAAACTCTGTAACTGGCTTAGATGTTGTTTTTATATCTACTAACATATCACCACCATCTACAACTATATCGGCTTTACCTTTACACTCTACCATAGTGTTAAAGTCTACCCAACACTTAGGTACTTCTTTTTGTGAATTATCTAGTATGTCTTTAACCTCTTTAACTCCTACTAATTTATCTCTTAGATTTAAGCCTAACTGATACTGATACATAGTAAGTAATATCTTACCACTATTCTTAGCATCAAGTTCTACTTTATCTTTCCAACCTCGATTTAGTTTACTTAACATAGTCTTACTAGGGTCAGGTCTATCCTCTTTATTAAATACAATAAACTTGTTTTGATACTCTTTAGGTTCAAGTATTAAGGTGTGTACTAGGTTGCCAAATCTAAGAGCAAGAGAATCTACTTTTCCACCTTGTTTCATCATAAGGTAATACTCCCAACCTTTTTTTAAGTAACCTAATTGTGAGTTGGTGACGTACTTCCAATCACCATAATATTCTTCGTCTGTAGCAAATTGTTTCATCTCTATTTAAGTTTATCTATTAATCTATCTAAATCATTATTGGAT
>TARA_R110002012_G_scaffold5664_3_pt1 | contig 13808 bp, 15 predicted proteins | sample TARA_R110002012 | Tara Oceans TARA_R110002012 (sample SAMEA4396515) | marine metagenome | biome: Westerlies Biome; feature: [DCM] deep chlorophyll maximum layer (ENVO:01000326); material: water (ENVO:00002006), including particulate matter (ENVO:01000060) such as... | depth 40 m
TGCTCCAGCACCAACAAAAACCTCATTTTCTAATATTGCACTCGTTGTAGTCATGTTCCCCTCGCCAGCCTTTTCATTTCTACCGTTAGTTTGTAGCCCAATAACCTTTTGTTCCTATCGTTGGCTTCACTCCTACTCTGTAGTTTGACAATCTCCGCACTGTCTTCTACGGCATTGCCACTGTTACCGCCAACATATACCTTTGGTAGCAATGAATTATTTTCGAGGATGTAACGGGCTATTCGATATAACGCTTGTAGTCTATCCCTTGAGAATGTTAGTTCTGAAAAATCTCTTCTATGCATAGTTCTAATGTGTAGAGTAAAACCGAAAGTTTCACTTCTAACCGAGTAGTCTATAGTAGGGTATTCAGTGCTATTACTATCCTCATAGACTATGATAACAGACTTAGAATCCATGTCTACTCTTCTCCCTTCATTAGGTGCTATAGAACGAACATCTATGAAATTAGGAGTCTCATTATGAGAACTAGTTATGTCTCCACTACTAACCAAGGCAGAGGCGGCACTTGCCCAATTATCACTAAGCAATCTAAGCATAAAAGTAACTTCATCCATTGCCGTTAATCGCCTCCCCAAGTTTCTTTGCTATTGCTATATCTGCTTGCTTCATGGCTTCTGCCATAACTGTTTCATCGGAAAAAGCAAAGTCCGCATAGATGCTATCTTTCAGCATCTCGTTTCTTTCATTCTCTCTATCTACAATATCTTGTATTAACTTCAGAATATTATCCATATCAATCACGAAATAAAGTAGACCATGTTTGCCTTGCCTTTCAGTATAGCGTTAGCCTCCTCTAGTAGAATATCGTGCTTGGCTTTCAAGTCTATGTTAGAACCACTTTCAGTAATCAGTATCGAATTGTCATCATGTCTTATCACTTCAGCCGCTACAATCTTAGTAGCCGCTTCATGTATAGGAGCAGGTACTCTTCCCTCACCAGCAACATATGTTACTCTGATAGCATGACTATTTAGATGAGGATAAGCCTGTAAAAAGAATATTTTTCCTTCGTCTCCTATAGTCCAATAGTCACCCATTCTCCTTTGGTCTTGATTGTCAGTGAAACCAGTGACCGTACCATGAGTAGAAGATATCGTACAGTTCGTTCCGTCTTCACCCATCAATAAGGATGATATTATCACTGTTCTACTATCTTCGCTATCAGTAGTAGCATAGAAGAAGTCCGAGATGTTAACTGCGTTGCCAGTATCCTTGACCTCTTTAGCGGCAGTCTCACCAGTAAACTTAGCCGTCTTCATAGGGTATACTTCGTTAATTGCATCTACTATCTGACTAGCCGTAGTCTTAGCACCAAAGTTATCATAGAAGTCCCTAACACTATTGTTGGCTAGGTTTCGCACATTGAAAGTATAGGTTGTTGGGTTTCCCACTGTTAGGCTAATTGTCCAGTCACTGGTAGTAGCAGTATCGGGAACTTTGATTTTAGCGGTAGCCGAAGCCAAGTCTCTGTAATTATTACCTTGCCAAACTTCTAACCTAACGATTTTCTGAACCTTGGGATAAGACAACTGAACAAATCCAACATAGTCTTTGTATACTCCAATTGGGTAGTGTCCTTGTCTACGGGATTCAAAATTATGAAACTCGTCTTTGTGAATGATAGGTCTGTAAGAACTCTTAGTAGCATCGTCTATTTTTTCTTCTGCTCTCTTAATCAGTTTGCCTACTTCTGCTATCGTAGGAGTAGTAGAACTAGTAAAAGAATTAATTTGCAATAGATTAGATACATCTGTGTGTGTAGTGTAATATCCTAAGCCATTTGTATAATTAGGATTTATAGAAGTAAAATCACTAGGGGAGGATACTTTGCCCATCTTACTCCACCATCGCCTTTAGTCTGTTATAGCCCATTTGTAATTTTAACACTTTCTTACCTAAATCAGTATTAGCGAATTTCTTCCCCTTAATACTACTACTATCTCTACCTGTAAGAGTTTTACCTGTAGGGTTTTTAATTTCAAATTCTTTAACGTCTATGTATCTCGCAGGTTCAAACCCAACCTTTGCAGTAAACATAGTCTCCGTTATATCATTTAGAGATTTATTGTCTACTTCTATTTCTACTGCGGTATTAATATCAAAGCCTTCCTGTCCGGGGGTTCTATACTCAGCATCATGCACAAAGATATTTTTTGATGGTGCTTTCATCGCACTGTTTATCCAAGTTTGTAGTTCTAAATCTGATGTCTCATCTTTCCATAGTTGGTATATATCCTTCTCATCCAGTTCTATGTTGTACTTATCTTCTATTTGGCTCAAGTTAGATGATAGACCAGTTAACTTTTTCATATATTCTTCTTTACCCTTTTTATCTGATTCAGGCTCAACGACTTCTTCAACATCAGTAGCACTTTCGGCTTCCTCTTGTTGTTCTCTTGCTTCTCTTGCTGAATCATCTTCAACTGCACTAGACATATCTTCAGAACCAGTTGTGAATCTCTCATCAAGAACGTTTTCTCCGTATTCCTCTTTGATGATATCAAAAACATCAAACCATGTTTTGATAATTACCTCTATCGTTCCGACCTTACCTTCACTTCCTTCTGCTATACCACCTAATTGGCGAACAAAGGATTGCATTAATTTATCACTATCCTTTTCGGTTTTCTCTATTGTTAGAGTCAACATTCCTGTATCTAATTTTCCGTTATCAGGGGTAATGAATCTATAAATTACATTTGTCAATGGAGATTCACTACTAGATAGTAGTTTTTTCTCTAGGTGTTTTTCTAACTCTTTCATATTCAAATCGGAAAAGATAGAAAAGAAACCATCAAAACTATCATATGTTTTCTTACCTGCAAGTCCCTCAACAGTAACCTTGCTTGCTTCATACCCTCCTTCTTCTTTACGCTTCATGCCTTCTACTAGAACCTTAAACAAAGGCACATCCTCTTCTTTACTACCAAAACCACTTTCACCTGAATATTTACTATCTTGAGTAATATCCACTTTATGTTCTTCAGAGAATAATTTCTTGAGGTACTTAGTCGTATCAAAGGTAATAGTATCCCCATCAACCTTGATGTAATCTACAACATCAGTATAGAGAATAGGCTTGCTCTTGTCAAAAGCATCCATCAAATTTCCCGTTGTTTCCAGTCCTGTCTCTACCTTTGCGTCTTTTTCTGAGAACGATATAGAACTAGTTATGAATTTATTCAACTTACTGTTCTTTTCCAAATCACTAAACTGTAAATCAAGTTCATCCATAATTTTCTGTGTGTTAGTATCAAACACGTTAGTCATGTTATACTCATCATCTTTAGAATCAAGACCTTGAATTAAAGAAGCAAGTTCCCTCATGCCAGTAGTAAGAGTCTCTTTTTGTATAGCCTTGAAAAAAGCCTGTTGGTATGACTTGAATTCATCTTCATCGAATCTGAAGGAATCATTACTACCTACTTCATCTTCAAATTCTTCTTGAGTTAAATCCAAAAAATCAGGCAAGGCTCTTTGTATTTTTGATATCGCTTTATTTGTTGATACTTCTGAAAACACATATGCTAACATTCTCAATCCCATAGGATGTTCTATTACTTCAGCAAAAGTCGCGGACTTTTCTTCAGGAACAAGATAAATGTCTTCTTTGATATCGAAAGCCAAACTATCAGGGATTCTCAAAGACATTCATTTTACCCCACCTATGCTAACCATTTCGCCCAAGCAATGCCTTTACTCACAGCATTCGCAAGACCAAGACCGCTTTGTGGGGGTGTATAGGACATCTGACCAGTTTGAGGGTCTATCCAATATGGGTTGTTCATGTTATCATATCCAGCAGGTGGAACGGGATAACCCGATTGATTGTTAAATGCCATTTGTTGTTGCATCATTGCGTTATTCATTCCAACGGAAGCATTACCCCCTTGTATTTGTGATGGGTCAACACCAGTTGGATTCATTTGTCCCATTCCTCCCATAGACATCTGTTGTTGTTGCTCTGCTTGTGGCATGGCAAATCCTTGAGATTCTAGATATTGTGCTTTAGCCATTCTTCTTTGCATAACCACTTCTGAGTTTATAGCACTTGCAAGGAGTGTTTGGAGGTCTAAGTTAATATTGGCATCAGTAATACTACCAAATGCCACTGTAGCATCTTGATGTATATTTAGGTTTCCAGCACTATCACTTGAAAACTTTAGTTCAGGTAGCATCTGCCCAAGCACCTTCTGTACAACATCCTCAACAAGTTGAGCCAGTGCTTGTAGAAATGCTTCTCCATGATATTGAAAAAAGTCTTCTACATGGTTTTCTTGTAGAGTCAAAAGGTTGTTCATTGTCTTGAACTGAGCCTGTTGATTACTCTGCATTGTGTTCATCAAAGAAGAGTTGCTTGTTCCGAATACTCCCATCACTGCTCACTCTCCGGCGACTCTACCTTAACACCCTCAGTCAATAATGTTTTCACTCTTTCGTTAATAGAACCGGATTCTATTATCAATCTGAACAGTTCTTCTTCTTTACTTTCTTCTCCTGAACTAGGTGGTTTTATTGTCCAACCTAACGACCCTAGAGATGTAATATCTGTTTGTTTCAAACTAGTCAAAGGGCCAGTTACAAGATTCATAGGATTCAATGAAGAAGCCTTTGGTACATATGCACTGAATGACAACCCATGTTCTTCTGCTAGAATCTGTTGTTCTAGGTATTCATATTGTCTGTGTATACCCGCATGTTTGTCACAATAAGTTCCTCTCATTGGATATCCCTTGCGAACCTTGTGTAATGGTAAAGGTGGTCTAAGATTATCACTTGCGTCCCAAACCTTGTGTGTCCCACAAACTACGCACCTGTCCTTGATGTTATACTGAAACTTGTATGGTATCTTTAGGAACGTTTTCCTTTCCGGTTGGAGAATCTTAATTATCTCTTTCAATTGTTTTTTAGGCTTTATGTTTTTATATTCATATTGCATTACTGCTCCGGCGGCTCTAGCGGCATCATACCTATCTAGAAAAGCATTAGTAGTAACATTTGTCGATGAAGCACCGATTAGGCTAGGTGGCTGAAACTGCATACTCATAGTCTTCACCACTAGTAGTCCTTTATCATTGTTAGGACTCCTCTATAGACCATCTCTGAATCCGATTTAGCACTTACTATGTATTTGTGACAAGGTATTCCTTTGTCATTTAATTTCTGCATACCGGGCCTAAATGCTTCAAAAATAGGATGTTTTTCTATTGGCCCATCGTGCTCATATCTGTCTTTCCATAAGTCATATTTGTTAGCCCAAAGAGATACGGCAATTGGATAATCAGAATCTCTTTTTTTCTTTTTTCTTTTACCGTTATGCCAATAAGGGTCACAAATTGTATCTACTAAAAATGTCCAACATAGTTGTTGTTCGATATCATAGTGCTTATTCATATGCCTATCATCTAACATGAAGATGATGTATTTTACTCGTCTCTCTCGCATATCTTTTATCCAGTCATTCCAAAAGACAGTCTGCCCACCAAGGTCAGCAGTCTTCACAGTATGAGCATCACCATCTAACTTGACGTATTTTCTAGATGCACGTTGTAAGCCGTCTGTTCTATGTTTAATATCAGGAACTTCCCCTCTCGTTCTTAATTGGTGGTGTAACGTTGTCTTTCCTGCTCTACTTGCTCCGTATACACCAAAGGATATAGAGTGGAGTCGTTGATATATCTTATTCATCCCTTCGACAAGCAATATGGCGAAACCCGCCATCACTGACAATGTATCACCACAGATGATGCCAAAAGTCTACTAGCGCATTCCACGTTATTGATAAGGTGTTGATGCCAAATATTGCCAGTGCTTGACCAAGAACAAAACTGGTTACTCCACCAGTTATACCCCAAAACCAAAATCTAGCCCTTAGAAACCAAACGTCAGCAGAATGTGCTCTTTGTAAATCATAAGCAAGTGTGGATTCATCCATTCCAAATAGGATTTCGCTGACCAATCACACACCTCCCTCACTGATTTTCTATTGTTAAGAACGAAGGATTAAGTCCCTTTTTACCACTTTGATTTAAGGTTGGTAGATTGTTATCACCGTAGATGTTTGGTGGGGAAACCACAGTTTGATTCCAATTCTGCTGGAATTGCCTAAAGGATTCTCTAACCCTCTTGCGGTTCTCTTCTTCCCTAGCCTTTCTAGACCAGTAAGCATCTATTCTCCTCTGTAGGAGGAACTCTTCGATATAGTCGTTTAGAACCATATCGAACATGGCTTTGAGTATCATTATCCCCCCTATGGTAGATATCCCAAAGAGGACAGCATGTTCCTCTGCTCCATAAGGGAAACTCATTCCGTATTGAGAATAAAAGTAAATATTTATTCCGCTAACTGCTCCAACGAACAGTATTGTCATCACTAGTCTTGTGTCTGTATCTATACTTGGCATATTAATCACGCATATTCTATTGAGTATGTACCTGTTCCTGTTATATCAACATATAACCCGTTATCGCACACTCTCCCATGCATGTCAAACTCCTGCGAATCCGCAGTTGTGCCGTTAGAATAAATCTGCATTCTAGCAACTTCTATCTCATTTCCTGAACCTAGTCCAGTACCATCAGCACTATCATACACCTTTACCGTAAACACTCCATTTGTTACGGTTGTTGCATGAATAGAAATTAGTTTACATCTTCCTCTAAAGATAATCGCGTCAGCAGTTTTGACTCCGCTACTGAAACAAGTCCCGCTACTCATCGACTACTCCACCTTCGATGTAGTCTTTAGGCCTTTCTTAGAATCGTCTTGTATTAGGCGTTCAATTAGGTCTGCCTTCTTACCTTTAGTGGATAATCCTCTATCTTCTAGTAGAACCCCTAGTTCCTTGTTTGTCATCTTATCTAGATTAGGAGGGAGAGGTGTGTCTTTTACCACTGGTTCTATTTTTACTTCTTTTTTCTTTCTAGATAATGTAGGTAATTTTACCTTACTAGGATATAGGCGATTTAGTACTTCTCCCTTATCAGATACTCGTAGGTTCTTTGTAAGAATATCTAGAAGATAGGGACTAGCATTCTCAATATCTCGTTTATCATCTGCCGTAAACTCAACATGGAAAGACTTGTCTCCCATTAGATTTATTCCTAAACCAGCAGATATTTCAATTGGGTCATTCCCAATAAACATCGTTCTTCCGTTTCGATATAATTCAATCGGCCCTAGATGGGCTTCTCTTTTTTCCTTTAACCTAATCAATGCCATAATATCACCATTAGTTGGGGGGTAGTAGCCCCCGTCCTGATGCTCTAGGACAGAGGTTACTACTTTATGTTTTACTCAAACTAGGCCGTAAACTCGTAGCCTAAATTGCATTCCACTATGGGTTCCACCATCAGCAACTTCTGCTGGTGTAGCCTGTAATGCTTGTATTAGCATCATGGTAACTGAGTTTGTTGCAGTGTATGCACCTAATGCTGAAATCGCGAATGTTGGATAAAACAAAACATTCGCAGTACCAGTGTGGGAGATTGCAGTAATTCTAGATAGTCCAAAATCACCTGCACTCATTACCACACCACTAGCATCATAAGTTGAAACGTCAACTAATGCATCTACAAAGTACTCATCGCCATGTGCTTTAGGCGTAGCAATACCCTTGTGGTCGGCCAACAAGGTAACATCGTATACTTCTTCAGTCATACGAAATCACCTAAGCACTCTTCAAGTTCGTAATCTTACCTTGTCCCTTAAAGAAAGAGCAACCAGTTTCTCCCATAGTGCGGTACATTCCTTGGTTTCCAAGTTTGCCAACACCGAATGGGTTTCCACTAGTAATACCATCCTCGAAATACTGAGTAGGCTTCATGACAGACAACCATAGATGGTCAGTGTCAAGAATCATTATATCACTTAGGTTTGCTCCTGTTCCACCAGTAGTAGACATGTCCTTTGCAGGGATAATTGGGATGTCGTAGTAGGTTGCGACTCTAAAGCCAACCTCTGCACCCTTAACTCCACGAACTCCGTTGTGGGTTGGTACTATCTCTTTTCTGTCCATGAATCTTTCTTGGCTCTGTAGTAGGTCAGATATGTGCTGAATAGTATCGTATCCAGTTAGTATAACCTTGGGGTTTCCACCATTCTGCCTGATTCGGCGTATCATGTCGTTTAGTAGTGTTAGAGTTAGAACTCTCTCATTACCGTTTGCGTATGATGTACCGAAGTCCACCTCTGCATCCATGAAGGAAGCAGTTCCAGTTGCTGCGTTGCTTGAAACACCTACTGTTCGAGTTGAACCGAATAGTAACTTTACATCGTCTACGACTGCGGCACTGCCACCAGTGCTAGAGTTCTGATGTAGAAGGTCAGCGTTGTACATTGCGGCTATCTCTGCGGCAGATGAAACAATCTTGTATAGAGAAGTATAGTTCTGCTCTACTAGTGTGTTTGTTCCATCGTTGTATTTCTCAAGAGGCATTAGTAGCATCTTGTTCTGTACTTCAGCGTGGTGCTTGCCCATGTCCTCTCTAACGATTGCTCGGATGTCTCCAACACCGTCATCGATTGCGGCCATCTCCATTCCGAGTTCAGAGAACTCAAACAGATGTGCAATAGTCTTTGGACTGACGTATAGTTTAGTGTACTCAGGTGAAAGGGCTTTGAAGCCAGTTGCACCAAGAGCGGCGTTCTCACCAACACCACCAATTTGGTCTAGTCTTGGTGTAGATAGGTCAGCAGTATCGTCTCCAATAGCCGTAGTTCCTACTCCGAAAGCAGAACCGCTTCCACCAGCAGGTCGGCTCTTTAGAATTCTCCAACCGCTTGATGTGTATGGCCTCTTTGACATCATAGCCAAAGCGTTAACTTCTTGGTTAAGCATTGACCAAACTTTCTGTCCGTATAGCACGTTGTATAAGTCACCTAGTCCACTTGCTGATGCAGTAAACGGGTTGGTTGCTGCATCGTGAGGTGTTCCAAATCCTCCTACAACACCACTGCTCTTAAGCAGGGCATTTCCTGTTCCTCCAGCGAGGCCATATGTTGCAGCCTCTAAGTCTCTCATTGTTTGTATGTATCCTGTCATTTCATTCATCTCCTTTATTGGTTATCCCTCACAATACTGTGAATATCATTCCAAGACATATTGGCGGCTTCTTCAAGAGTTGAAGGTATTCCTTCAATAGGTGCAAATGCAACCTCTTTTGCCTTCCTTATCTCTGCGCTTTCTGCTGAAAGTGATTTGCGTAGTTCTGCAAATTCTTCCTTAAGAGCGGCTACATCGTTACGAGCATCATATTCTGCTCTCTCTGCGGCTGATTTCTTAACAGATAGTTCAGTTTCTAGTCTTGTGCTGAACTCTTTTTGTAGGGAATCGTATGCCATCTTTTCCATCTGCTCTGCCTTGAATGCTTCATATGCCTTTTCAACATTTTCTGCACTTAGGTCGAGAGTGGTAAAATCGCCATTCTCTAGGCCTTTAGATACACTCAATTCGGCAGGAGTTGCAGTTGGCTTACCGCCACTAACTACTTCCTCTCCGGCTTGATAGTCTCTTGTTGAATCCTCATCAAGAGCCTTTGCTTCCTCGTCCATTGATTCTACTGCCATAGTCTCAACTTCATCATCTTCAGCATCGGTATCCATCATGTATGCCTCTTTCATCGTTTCTTCTTCATTTTTTTCTACACTCATAGAGTTAACTTGTTTCATCAAGCCATTCAACTCCTCAAGTGCTTTTTCCAGTTTTTCACTCATATTTTTTTCCTCCTCCATTTTTAAAATGTCGAATTTTGCTTCCGGGTTAATTCCTTTTTCACAGATTGTTACTTCATGTAGTTCTAACTTGTCTATTTCGTTATACTCTCCATAGTCGTCAGATTTTCTCTGCTTTTTTGAAATTGCTTGCCCTCCTATACTAAATGACCTAAGTGTTCCTTTTCGGATGCCTCTAGAGATTTCTTTCGCTTTTTCTATGTCGTCTCTTAGTTTTATGACTACATAGAACCCAACGTCATCTACACCAGTTTTGTGTACGACACCGTTGTTATCTCGATATTTCTCTACTACCTCCCCTACTTGAACATTTGAATGATTTGACATTACGTTTCTATACTTCTCTTCTTTCATGTATTTGATAACGGCTTCTTCTAATGCTTCTAATGTGATTAAGTCGTTTTGCTTGTCTACTATTTCTATAGATGCATAACCACCGATTACTAAATTATCCGATTTTAATATCGTAAATTCAGAATCAGATTCCGCTTTCAATAACACTCCTGTCTCTAATGACACTACAATCACCCCAATCTTTTACTATTTAACTTACTTGGTCTTTTTACTTGGAAACGGTAAGTCAGCGTATTTGTCCTCTGAAATTTTCCAAACTCCTTTATCTTCCTTCTTATCCAACATCTCTTGTTTCCTTCCTGTCCATGCTATCCATGCCTTTTGTTCATCTAATGGCACAACTCTAACATGCATTCTAGTTTGAAACTTGTCTCCATCTAACCTATATTCATGATAACCGTCCTTTTGGACACCAAGTTCTAAGTCACCACTATCTAGTAGTTTGTCTTCATTAAGGTTCTTAGAAACAATAGCCGGGAACTTTCCTGATTTACCAAACAAATTGAAAACGTCTTCTGTATCTTCAATATCTATTGTCCATCCCATCTTTTCATCTTCGGCATTGATAACAAAATCTAGATTATCATCATCTCTTTGATAGATTTTGAAAGTGGCTTCCGTTGGGGTTTCAGACTTTTTTTTTAATTCTTCAATGTCTTTTTCCAAAATATCGTCCTTTGCTTGAAAACTATTTGGTTTGACATATTGCATGTTTCCTTGTTTCTTCATCCAAGTCATCAACTTGTTTGGTTCACCCTCAAATAACTCATCAAATAATTCAGCATAGTTTTTAGTAACAAATTCTACTATCTTATCAAATGGCTTTGGGTTATCGCCATATTTCAGTAAATCATTTCTTATCGCTACTCGGAGTTCTGACCTTTTTGATTTGTATATTCGTTCTATCTCTTCTTTCCAAATGTCTATGTTGTGTAAAGCATTCTTCTGCATTAAAGAATCTCCTTCAAACCCATAGATGGTAAAACCGTCTAAGTCATTTGATTTTGCAATTACTTCTGCAACTCCATGGACTCCATCAGTTATGAATATCCCTTTCTTAACATCCTTGTCTTTCTTTCCCTTCTTTTTCTTGGGTTTTTTAGTAGTGTCCTTTATCCTATCAAGACCACTTACGACTTTGAATTTATTTCCCAATGCTTCTCCAGCAATGAACTCAAGAGCAGATGCTAGAGATTTTTTGGTCTTAGTAGATAGTTTTTCTAGGGTTTCTATAGTATCAGATTCTTTCACTTCAGGTATTTCAATTACCTTTGCTGAATACAAACTAAAGGTGTCTTTTCTTTTAGTCACCTCATCTACTTTAACTCGTATGATATCCCCAACACTTACAGATTGTTTGGTGTTCAATGCCTTACCAACAGGAACATATGCCTTATCTTCCATCTCTACTGTTTTATATTTCCTAGCCGTTTCTGCATTAACTGGGCCTATTCCCATTGTATAGGAATGTAAACCGCTACTAGTCTTTTTCTTTTCAAGCACTATAACATCTAAATCAACAAACTTTTTCCATTTAATCCATTTAGGATTCTTTTGTTTTCCAATGATATATGTGGATTCAATATCTTTAATCACTACTCCTTCAGATGTAGGTAGACCCATTATTTCCTTAGCATAACCTTCAACCTCTTTCAGTGAGTCTGCCATCCTAGTATCCTTCTTAGAAGGGAAGGCCAATTCATCAGTGGAATGTTGACTGTATTGATAGAAGAGAATGTTGATTCTTTCTCTAAGAGGTTCATCTGCAATCAGTTTACCATCATGTTTCATAATATCAAACACATGGGCTTGTAGATACGCACCCTTTGGTGCTTTGTTCTTGAATACATGAGCAACAGTTTCAGCACGATGCAACGGTTCTTCGTTCAAGAAAAGAGTTAATTCAGCATCTAATATACAATCCCCAAATCTTTTCTTTTTCATTTCTTTGACTTGTTCAGGGCATTTCTCTGTAATGTCCTTTTTATTGAAAGAGTAAATTGTTACCTTGTCATCCTCTTTGTGAATTTGAATTCTCATTCCATCATACTTTTCTTGTACTACCCACTCACCAGTGAATCCCTTCAATTCTTTCAAGTCTTCTAATTCAAAAATTCTATACATTGGTTTGTTAGGAATTAGAAAATCAATCTCTTGTTTTTCCTCTTCGCTTTTTTCTGCCTTCACTACGTCAAGGTCTACTAAAGAATCCCACTTGTCTTCAGGATAGAATTCTAAATACATATTTTCTAAGGTCTTAAGTGCTCCTTTGAACTTTGATTTTATTCTGCTTGAGTCCTTGTCTTCTGCTCCATAGTGTTCTATGATATACAGTGGAATGTCACTCACTTTCAAATCAAGGCCCATAGTTCCCTGAGTTATCTCATCAGGTTTTAAATCGAACTTTTCCCAAATCTTATTGGGCAAGGGGTTTGGATGTGAACGCATTGCATAATGAATAAATGCTAGTAGAATTTCTTCCTTTTCGATTAGAGTATCAATAACGTCATTTTCAAATAACTTACTAAAGGGGTCATTTACTTCACTAGACTTAAATCTCATCTCTTTAATTGCATTGTATAGTTCTTGTGCAGACTCAGATTTAGGGTCGTATACGTCATCATCAAAAAGAATTTTTTCTGTAACGTATTTCTTCAACTCTGTAGCAAAACTACTGATTTGGTCGAAGTCCTCTTGTATTTTCTGAACAATTTTTTTCCATTGTCCCTTATACTCTGTAGGGTCTTCTTTTGCTGAAAGATATGCATACCGGGTTCTTTCAAAAAAATCAAGGACTCTTTTAGATAGCCCTTCTTCCTCTTTATCAAAAGCCATTCCGGTCTGAGGCATTCATATCATCCCTCAGTTACCGCTATCATGCCCACCGGGACTACTACCTTCTTCTCCAAGAGAATCTCGAACATCATCCTTGTATTCTCTTTCCATCTCTTCAGCAGTTATTTCTCCTGCTTTGAATCTAGCCATGAGGTCATCTAATTTACCCACGTTCTTTTCTACCCCATCTGTGCTCTTTCTATATCGCCCATCACCGGAATCATGTCCACCGGGACTACTTGCCTCTTCATGCAATGAACCTCGGATACGCTTGTATCTTCTTTGATACTCATCCTTGTCCATCTCACCAGCGTTAAACTCATCCATTAGGCTCTCTAGTTCTGCCATTGTTTTACTAATGGTTTCTATGAAAACAGGAGAGTGGTTCTCTGTAGACTTTACAATTGTCTCAAGAGCAAGCATGCTATCTAGAACAGTCTTAGATAATATGCTTTTACTTACAGTGTCCAAACTGTTCTCGATTCGTATTCTTTTGTTGATTAGTTCTTGACGAGTAGAGGATGCTCCATCGACATAGGCCTTCGCAATCTCTTCGTTTACATTGGAAAGTTGTTCGTTTATTCCTTCGTATCTATCTATGAGTTCCTTACCGATATAATGTTTCTCACCAACATGACCATAACCATCTATTTGTGGATTATCTAACTTTTCTTCTGATGGATTTTTCTTAGGTTTCTTAACATCGACTTCTTCTCCCATAACGTCTTCATCAAGTTCCAACGTTCCAAGATGTCCTGCTTCTTGTAGAATCTCTTTGGCTTTCAGTATGGCTAGTTCAATTATTTTTTCTTCTTTCATTTTCTCATCATCCTATGTTATCTACCATTTTATGAATATCATT
>TARA_R110002012_G_scaffold73560_4_pt1 | contig 13807 bp, 18 predicted proteins | sample TARA_R110002012 | Tara Oceans TARA_R110002012 (sample SAMEA4396515) | marine metagenome | biome: Westerlies Biome; feature: [DCM] deep chlorophyll maximum layer (ENVO:01000326); material: water (ENVO:00002006), including particulate matter (ENVO:01000060) such as... | depth 40 m
AGATACTAACTATTCCAAACCGCATTCGTCGTAATCCATTCCACCCCCATAGGTAGGGTCATTACTAATCCTCGCTTCACGAAAAGTCCTATTCAAATCGTTTGCTTGTTCGCTGTCTTCTCCGTATTCTTCGTAAATCATTTCTTTAAAACTACCATAAACCCCCTTAGGATATCCAATCAATTCTTCCCAAGTTGGTTCTGGGAGGATATAATCCATATCACAATCCCAGCAGAAATTACTATCTCTTGCGTCTCTTGCGTTGGAATGGTAATGTCCGCATTTCCTACCCCAAGGCAGATAGACCTTACTTGCTCCAACTCCTAACCTAATCTCTTTCAAGACCTTAGAAAATCTTAACTTATTAAGAACCCTCGCTAGGATTTCTCCTTCGTCGCCACCCCATTCCTCCACTTGGGTTTCCCATTCCTCCACCACCTTAGTAAATTCGGTATCGCTGATTGAGGACATACTGACTATTGAACTGCTTGTATCTTATGGACGGAAAAATCCATAGGACAAGCAAAAAGAAAATTTTATCTTTTAATGAAAGAATGAAGAATGAAACTAAGGAACTAATACAACTTAAGACATTTACCTAAGTCCTTATCATAATCTTTACAATACCAATCTCCTAACTCGTTATAACCTCTTTCCCTATCTTCGCATTTATCAAACTCTTCTTCGTTAGTAAATATCTTACCTCCACATAGACACCCACATTCTTCGCAAATTTCTTTCCAAACTTCGTCAGTATCTTCCCAAATCAAATCTTCGTAAGTATCTACATTATTGTAGTTGCCTTCGCCTACGAACCAATCCCAGAAATCTATTGGGGCGTTAGTAGAGTTCATATGGGAAGCATAGGCATTCTCCAATTCCCCTACATACCTCCATACTACACTACCTTCTTCATAACCCATAATGTTATGAAGGGACATTTCCCTAAGTTGCTCTAGTTCTTCTACTACACTACAAATGTTAAGTTCCAATCTAAAAAGACCAGCACGAATATCGGCGTTGAAAGGCATACTGAATGTATCTTATGGACGGCAAAATCCATAGGACAAGATTTTCTCATTTTTTCGCTCCTAAGTCTTTCACCAATTCACCTTTCTGCTCCAGTAGTTCGCTGAGTTCTTATCATTTTTAGTAAGTTTGCCTTCCTTATTCCTAATCCCACCAGACCTCGCTAGATAGGACTTCTGCCGTTTAGGGTCTTTGTGCTTAGTCATATCACTCATACTACTATCCCCAAAGTGTATAAGTCTTTTACTATCTCCTTTCATAACATAGACCATTCCTTTCTTACCAGCACGACTGGACTTCATAGGTTTATATAGAGGTTTATTCTTCTTAAATGCTTCCATATATATATTACTTAGATTAAATTTACAACTTATACTAAGTAGGACAGCAATACTTAGGAACTCAAGATTTTAAAAGTTTTTGTCTCAAAATCATACACTACCATACACTATTTAAAAAAAAAAGCAAAAAAAAATCGTATTAAGTTTATTGGTAATTATGAAAGAATGAGAAGAACTATGCTACTTAGATACCTTGGTATTTCATAAGGTAGGTAATATACTTCTTAGCAGACCAAGTCTTAGGGAACTTATCCCAACCTTCACCCTTAAGAACTCCTCGGCAGTAATACCGAATTCTGTTCTCAGTAAAGTAGGTTTCAAGTGCTTCCATATTGTAGTCTCTCTGGGTTCTATCCTTAGTATCCAAACTCATAAGGACAAGAAGAGGAGACCTATACATATTGATACTACGCTGGGTTCTCCAAGAAGAACTATGAGAATGGTTATTCTCTACCAACCCTACCCCAGTATAGAAGTTCTCATACTCCAGACCAAGGGGTTTCTTATACAAGTCAGTAAGTTCCGCAAACAAGGGTTTAATGAATGCTTCCCTTAGGATAAACCAATCCCTATATCCTTCGTCTTCTGGGATATCTTCTACAACTTCTTCGTAAGTAGTAGTATCCTTATCGTTCAGTATGTTCCTAAGACTGGTATAGAACTTAGAAACCAAGTCCCATTTTATCCACGCTCCGCCGAGAAGGATTTGGTTAATATAAAGCATATCTCTTAAGGACATACTAGTAGATTGATACTGAAAATCCGCTATTTCCAAAGCGTTTTCCATAACTTTCTGCTTCGTATAATCCATATTCTTACTAACTGGACTAATCCAGTCCTTACTCTCTTTCCTAGGAAGTCTAAACAATTTCAACCGAAGTCCAATCGCCAACCTAGGAAACAGAAATCGTAAGTCGTAGATAGAACACCAACTTAGGATTTCTTCAACCATTTCCCTACATAGGCATTCTGGAAAGTAAGTCTCCCACGACTTATCATAATTCAACATTTTATAGTTGAACCTCCAAGTATCATTTGCCTTTCTTTGGTATTCAAAGGCAAAGGTATTGTATAACCCCCTAAGATTATCCTTCTCACTCTCACTAAGACTGACTTGGTAGTCAAACGAACTTTGTGTATAACTCGGCATATTGCGACTGCTTGTAGTCTATGGACGGAAAAATCCGTAGGACAAGAATATTTGAAAAAAAATCTTTTATATAAAGATAAGATATGTTATAATTATATTATGTGGAGCAGATATGTTATGAACTTAACGGATTACCGCCACCACTTCCAAGAGAAGACTATACTAAAAGAAGATAGTTATGACTTCATAGAACTTTCTGTAAGAGGTATTGAAAACAAGGAAGATAAACCTACTGAATATTCGGTAGAATGGTATAATAATGAAGTAGAAGAGGGTGGGTTCATTTATAATATAAATACTTCTTCGGTATTTGCGTTAAAGTCGTGTTATTGGGAAATTGACGACGAATGCGAACCGAGTGATAATGATAATGAAGTCCCCCCAAGCAGTAATCGTGCTAAGGAAGTTTTAACTAAGAAAAAGGAAGATAAAAAGAAAGGAATTAAGAAAGGTGTAGTCGTTGATTTTACATAGTTTTTACTAAGGTCTGTAGGGAGAAAGGACTTAGGTGTTTTACGAATGTCTGCTGGAGGTGTGGATTACTAACTGTTGCTCCATTACGAGAAGTAGGAAGTAAGGCATTTCCAGTATTTACTCCACTTTCTAGTTGTAGGTTATAGTCTTGGTTCTGGAAGTTCTGGATATTTCCCATATTGAAGGTATAATCTGTTCCAATACCTACACAATTGGGTCTTAGGTTATTACCTACTCCGTCTGCTCCCGCCGCCCCACCAGCATAATCTTCCACCAGAGAATTATTCATAAGTTCAAAAGTAGCGGAAGAATGGTGAGGTTCTATACCACCAAGAACGGACTTATCAAATTGTTTCCTAAGTTCAGCGTCTCCCATACCTAAAACTGGGAAGTGTAAGTTATTGGTCTCAAAAGCACCAGTCGCTCCGTCAGTTGTTTCAAAGTTAGGAACAACTGGGACTTTAAAATCCAGAGGGAAGCGAAGTCCGTTCTTTGCTTGTTGAATTGCCTTAGTCCCAGTAGGATACCGAAAGTTATTCATATTCTTACTAAAGTTATTAGGTTGGTTCTGGTCTTGGTATAAGTTCATTATAGATTTCACCATACTAAGTTGGGGTGTGTAAGAGTTAGAGTTAATACTACTTTGGATATCGTTGATTAGGTTAAGTCGTGAGTTCAACATTACGGCACTTGGATATTGTGCTAAGTCTTGCTGTGAAGGAATTAGGTAGCGACCTTCTAGTTTAAGATTTTTGAGAACATAGTTAGAACCACTTGCGGAATTTGCTAATGCTTGCTGGGCGGTATCAATTACTCGGTGGCGATTACATAGGACATTACTATCTGGGGCGAGGTGGATTGTAATTAAAGCACCTCCTAAGTAATCCATACCCAAATGGAGAGGAAGATTTTTTAGTAAGTCTAGGTTGATAGAAATAGAGAAAAACTGACCTACATTCTTATCATTTGCGTCCGTGATTGCTGGTTGTAAGGCACTATCAGCACTACGCACCACACGGCGATTAGTAAATTCACTATTCTTACCACTTGTAAGACCACGGCACATAGGACTTTGTTTATAGTCGTCTTCGTTATGGGTATAACATTCATTAAGACTTTCAAACTGGGCGTAGTTTATTGCCGAAGTAAGTTCAACTTGCGACTTCTTACTCTGGATAACTACTTTGTCTATAACATTTTTCATACCACCCCAGTTAGGAATATTAACTGCTGTTGCGTATTCTATGTTAGCACCATTATTAAGATTGGTATTAACCACATTTACTTGGTCGTCTAAGATAGACTGGTCGTCCTTCTTAACTACAAACTGACCTATTAACCTAAGTGTAGAAGTCTCTAAAAGAACATTTTGTGCTGGTAGAGAGAAACGGATAGTTGGGAAACCGTCCTTATGGGAAAACCCACCTTGGACTATATTATTATTAACTATAACTGGACTATCGTTGAGTGGGGAAAGCGAAAAATGTTTCTTTAACAAAGGCATTATATACTAATACTATATATTTTTTTTTGAGATAATAATTTTTAAGGAGTTATAGTAAAATTGAAAACCGCAGATTTAATATCGGTTGCTATCTTATCTGTTTCCATATCTCGTATTTCTATATTGAAAGCATTTGTCTTAAATTCTTGGTTCTTTAACATACTAACTTCTTTATTATTTGGTTCGTAATATGCTATTCTATCTAATCCGTATCTTACGGTATTCTGTGAGAAAGGTAGTGGAATTGACTTAAGTATATTTTTCTTAATACCGCCTTTCTGTCCTCCTTCAACTTCGGTAATTCTATTCTTATAGTTCCTAAGTGGTAAATTCTCTATATATACTGAATATGACTTAGTCTTTCCACTAGAATATAAATCTCCATACTTTAGCAAACTCGCCCATATAGAACCTACAGAACTACCTAATAAGGTATCTATCGCTTGGAGTTGGAAAAATCCTTGTGCCTCACACGCTAGGGAAGGATAGATATAGTTTGTTGAGATTGCGACATTATTTAAGTTGTTTGCTGTATTACTTATTATTCCTCCTAACTCTGGACTTATTTTAAATCTTAATCCGTCTATAATAGTTGGGAATAGGTTTTGGTTTGCTGTTTTTTCTGGTAATGCTGTAAATTTAATATCTACTAGTCCAGCACTAACTTCTGCTGGGTCGTCCTTACTTGCGACAATTATATTAAAGGGTATCTGTGCGTCAATCTGGTTTTCCGTAAGAACTACTGGTGGGTCTGCCCTTGCGAAGACCGTTTCAAATCCGTCCATTATATTACCATTTAGTTCTCCTATAGTAGTATCGTCGTCTATAGTATCGTGAAGTATAGTATCTCCTTTTTCTTCACTCCTTAGGACTACTTGGTAGTGTAAAGTTGTTCTATCTATAAAACCTCCAGTAGTATCTGTCTGCTCTGTAGTTCGTGCTTTTCTTGGGTCTGCCTTAAAGTAAGGAAAAATAATAATATAGACCCTTTCGTCTTCGTCTAAGTCTTCGTCTTCAATCGCTATACTAGTAGAAAGGGACATAGAAGTTATCGGCGCTCCATTATGAGGGAAAGCAGTTTCACTATCTACTGTGCTAGTATTCTTACCAACATATATATTTACCCAACAATCATTATCTCCTCCATCGGTATTCTGTCCTACCTCAACTCCTAAGTAGCATATAGGAACTTTGAAACCTCCGTCTTCTCCAGCGTCGTCCGTCTGGGGAGGATTGTTCCCAGAAAATCTCCCAGCACTAGCAACATACCCATTAGTATTTATATCTGGTGCTACTGGAGTTCCTACCATATAGTTCTTACTTAGTAATCCTACGAAGTTCCCACCTCTCTTATTCGCAGTATTATCTTCACGGATTTCTTCTAATGTCTTATCTGTCTTAAAAGCAATAAAAGGATAGTTATTCATTTGTCTATCTGTATCTAGGTTGTTCTTCCCAGTAGTCGCTCGTGTATTAGCAACTCCAGTAGATATACCTTCCCTATAGTTTTCCCACGCTTTCATATTCGTCCCATAATGGTATAATTTCAAATCGTCTAACCCATAGTTATCATAATCTAAGTTTCCATCGCCACCAGTCGTTTTTCTATAAGTCCCAAACTTACCACCTATTAGGTCGTTCTGGTGGGCGTTTGCTCCGTGCCTCCAGTCCCTAACTAATAGTCTATTTTGTTGGTTATTATTTATAGTAGTAATAACGCTCTCGTCCCAAAATTTATTTTTCTGTAAGGTTAGTCCTAACTCTGCTCCAGTATTTAGAGAAAGTTTATTCTTAAGTGTGGAACTATTACTTAGGACATTTGCGTTATACATACCATTAAGATTATGAGTAAGTGTGCCTACATCGGCGTTTCCTATGTTTAGGGTTGTTTGGAGACCGTCTGTAATGCGTTGCTGAATATCTTTAACACTATAAGTCCCTTTAGGTATAGTAATTCTCCTATCTGTTGTTGTTGCTTGTGGGTATGCTTCTGCTCCAGCGGTATCCCTAAAAGGTATAGGTTCAATAAATTCTATATCTACGGTGTTTTCTTCATTAAGTATAATTCTACTATCTTTCGTAAGTTTAGCAAAATTGAGTGCTACCTTAGCGTCTGCTGGTATCTCAATCTCTTCTTGAAATCTAGTAGTAAAGGTGCTTCCTTGTCCCTTAGGTGAAACTAAATTGAAGTTCATAATATATAATAGACTAAGATTTTTATTCTTCTATTTTAAATACTAAGTCTAATGCTTTCTTAAGAGTTTTCTTATTTTCTACAAGATATACTACTTCTTCAATTGCCTCAGTTGCGTCTAACATTTCATTAGGTAATTCTAGTATGCGTTTTTTCATTTGCTTACTAAGATTTGATTTTTTTACTACCTCTAACGAAGCACAACTGATACTAGGTATCATAATACTAGGAACTGGTAGGGGGTCTAGGTTTATAGGACTATCTACTCTAGCAAAGGGGGGACTTACCACTTCTTCTTTCTCTTTCTTAGGTTCTTCTTTCTTAGGTAATACTGCTACTGAACTTAACCAATCGCTATGCTGTTTATCTACTAAGTGCGTATAGGAGGACATATACTATATACACAGAAAATATAAAAACTAATCAAACAAAAAAAATAACTTATATTGGAGTATTCCCTATTTTTTATTCCTTAGGTCATATCCTTTCTTTTCCAAATCTTCCTTAATACATTCCTTAATTTTGTATTCTTGTTTCTCACAACTTCTAACAAAAACTCTTTCTAAAACTTCGCTAACTTTTTCAACTCCGTATAGGTTAATGAGGTGTTTATGCCTACGACATTTCTTACACCACTTACCAAAATATTCCTCAACTGGTTCAGTTTCACATAACAGACATACCATTTCTATATACTATACACATAGAAAATAGTTTGCTTAGAAGATTTTTGAAATCTTCAATATTTCTTCACCTTACCAGTCTTTTTCTTTTCCTTAATTGCTTTCTCCTTATCCTTTTTACTAAGTTCGCTCATAGTCTTAGGAGTATCCTTAGTTATACGCTTGGTAGGACGAAAGATAGTTCCTCCTTCTTTGTAGGTTTTTTTACCTTTTTCAGTTCTCCAATCTTCCTTGAACCAACGAGTAAGTCCTTTCTTAGGTTTTGCTCCTTCGTAAGTCCCTCCTTTTGCCTTATATTCTTTTACTATAAGTCCGCTCCTATATGCCGAATGTTTTGGATTATCCTTATATATCTTCGCCTTTACCCTATCGTATAATTTTTGGTTAGTCGGTTTCGCCATATATACTACAGACATTAGATTTTTAGTAAGAAACCATAACATTAGTCCCCTTAGGTGTAGAGGTTATAACTGCGGTTTTACTTACTAGAACATAGTAATTCACATTCATAGAAGTCTCCAATCCTATACCACCACCACCAATTTTATTAGCAACAACGGCAGTAGGTTTGCGACGATATTTCCAGATAATAGGGTAAGCACCTATAACACGACCACCTCCTACTATCTGCCCAGTCCCATTACTTAGGTCAAGGCATAAGGGTTTATACTGACCTAGAATACCAGCAACAGAAGGACTTAGGCAACTATGGATTGTATTATCGTCATTAAAGTAAAAAGGTCTATCCAACTTAATATCTCCACCAAGACAATTAGAACTTTCGTCATACTGCGATGCTGGAGAAAACTTAAAGTCTTGGAAAATATCAACTCCGTCAATATTAACATTATATTCTTCTTGGTTCATTCCGTCTATACGCTGTCTTCCTAACCATTTATTCTGCTGAACCTTATTACCAACTCCACCAGCACCATTATTCTGTAGTTGCTTACACATATAGATTTTATGAACTTCCTTGTTATCCATACCTATTCTATGTTCTATTTCTTGTAAGGTATTTACCCCTACTGCTGGTATCTGTTTTTCTACTTTCAAAATATCAAAGAAGTCAAATCTATAACCTCCTTGCTGGTTAGTCATTTCCCTATCTCGGTTCTGGACTGCGGAAGGCATAATTACATAATCCACTTGAAGTTTCACATCGTTATACCTAAGTTGGTTTAACTGGGCGCATAGACCAGCATTCGCACCAGTCGCCAAGTTAGGAGCAACATTAGCAATTTGGGAAATATCATTAGCATATTCACTACCATCGTGGAATTCTACGGTTATGAGAATTCTATAGTCTTGGAACAAAAACAAAGGAATTGTCTTACCTCTAAGTGCTGGTAGAATAGTTCCTAAGGGAATACCATACTGCTTAGTATTCGCTTCTGCTGTTCTAATGAAGTGAGAATTTATACCAAGTCCATTATTATTGTTAGCATTATCTCCGTCATTCATACCAGATTTTCGTGGGTCTACGAATATACTTCCTACACCTCCTAACTCAGTTGCGAAAGTAGCAGTATTAGGTGTTCCTTCCGCCACCTTAGTCCAAAGTTGGTTTCCGTAATAGTGTCCGCTATAGTTATTACGAGTATTAGGACTTTGGGTAGCAAGGTTCATAAGTGTTGAGATAATATCAGCACCATTTACATCGTTAATGACGAAGTCCCCAACTTGGAAAGTAATTCTCTTAATAGCACCTAAAGCACCATTCCAACTATTCACTCTAGTAGTAGTATCACTATTGGGATTAGTAATTTTAAAACAAAGCATAGAGTTTGCGTCCAGATAACCTGCTTGGTCTAACCTAAATACAAATCTACTAGAAGTTCCTTGAACTCCAGAAATAGGTTCTAAAGTATCACTACGGATATCCATTAACATAGGCGTTTCGTCAATTGTATAATCTGTTAAACCACTCATATATATATATAAGTAGATAAAAAAATTACGAATAAAATATTATATCTATATATATGAATAATTATAAGAAGAAACCTAAAAACAATTCCCTCAACGGACAACCTCTAAGTAAGAAGGTTAAGAATGAAGAACTTAAACTATATGGGTATGGTTTAGATAAAGACCACCCATTTAGAAAACTTAGTGATAAACCTAAAAAAATAGACTTTGAAAAAAAATTAGATAAAGGGAAAAAATCATAGAACCACTTGGATACCAGAAGCAGTAGTCTCAACAACCTTCTTAGAAAAAACAAAAGTATTGACCCTTGTTCTAAATGTTCGTGTCTCAGCGAAACCTAGTCTAACTTCTGCTTCGGCATTTCTTAAGTCAAATACAAATCCATTTCTCGCAAGTTCCCTAGAAACCACAAAAAGATTGGAATAATTTTCAGCATTAGAATAATTATTAAGTCCTAACATTTTAGGTGCTATTCCAATCGCCTTTAGTGTCTTTACGGTTTCATTAAGACAGATTACTCGGTCATTAAGAACATTAGGATTATAGTTGCGGAGTGGGTAAAGTTTGTTATTTATGAAAAACTGAACTGAATTTAATAGTGAATTTGTTGGAACTATACCAGCATAGTAAGTAGGGACTGCCTCATTTCTTTCTCTATCTGCTCTATAGGGAATTGATAAAATACCTAATGCCTTTGAAGATACTGAATTAACTGGGACTTGGTGTCGCATAGTGCCTCCGTCTATATTATCTAAGAAGACATCGTAGGAAGTAAATTCATACTTAAGTTCGCTACTTAGAACTTTTGCTTGTTCTGGAGTAGGAACAACTTGGCAAATTCGCATTTCTGTATTGGTAATAACATAGTTAGGAGCATTTATACTTGCTGTATTAGGAGCATTACCTTGCCCAGCACCATTACCAGCAATACCTACTGAGGTAAATAACCTAGCATTCGCAGAAGTCCCAGCAATTTGCCCTCCTCCAAAGGTAATAGTAATAACCCCCGCCGCCGAAGCAATACCAGTAATCACACGAGTTTCATTAAGAACACCAACGTCCCAAACTCTTATACTATTTCCTACACATAAACCTAGTTGCCTATAATCAAAAGTCCCACCAAGGATTACGGTATTACTACCACCACCACGCACACGCAAAACTCCTCCTTCGTTAATCCAATCTATCATACCAGTTTCAAAGGGATTAGCAAGTGAAGTCTGCGCTCCGCAAAGACGGACAACTCCTAAGGCGACTGGGTTTAGGTTAATCTCAATACGAAGACCACCCATATTAAGAACTGGAATAAGTTTCTCACTATCAAAAGTCCTAAATAGACCAGCACGAAGAGGAATACAGAAGCGACGAGCAACATACTTAGGAGTTGCTGGTGCTGGATTATCGCCTAGAGGACTTAACTGAAGATTAGAAATATCATTCGCAACTGAACCTCTAGCAACACAATTACTACCACCACCACCAGTAAGTAGTGAAAAAGTAGAGATACAAGGTTCTCCAACACCTTCCTTAAGTTGAAGTTGGGTTTTATCGTCATAACCATACATATTGATAAGTCCTTGTATTTGCGAATAATTTTCTAGTGCTTCCAATAAAACCCCAGTCATTTTTGAATATATCCTAATATTATCAATTAGGGCGTGTGCGCCGACTGACTGAGGAAAGGCAATCATAGCACTACCAGCGGAGGTATTCTGGACATCGAATACTAAGTAGGTATCTCTCTTAACATATCCTAAGTTGGGTTCTATATTATATATAATCTTCTGGGAAGGATTAAAGGTTTCACCATTTTCTGGGACTATGGAAATATATTTAGTGTTTGAACTACTCATAACTGGATTTGCGGAACTCATATATATATATAAGTAGATAAAAAAATTACAAATAAAAAAACTTTTATAAAAAGTTTAGACAAAATATAGTTTGCTTAGAAGATTTTAAATCTTCCTATATATTAAATGAATAATAACTTATTGCCTTATAAATCTAATTTAACAAGACCAGTAAAAACCCTAAGAATTAAACAACTTTGGGGAACTGACGGTAATAATATCACTACTCCCTTTGACGCTTGTATGGGGTTTGTATCATTACAAGTTTCTATAAGAACTACTTTCGCTTGTGTCTTAAGTATTGACTTTACCGACGACCATATAGATAATACGGCAACTTCGCATATTACGCCTTATGAATTTATCTGTGGGACTAATTCCTATACTTTTAGACAAATACCTATAAGCGGACAAGCAGTAAGATTAAGAATAGACCCAACTGGAACTCCTACTAATACGGATAATATAATCGTCTTAGCACAATATAGTAATGTAAATCAAATAGTATTAGTCTAAGTCCTCTACTTCTTAGAAGAAATCACACAAGTCCAAACCTTAGCACTTCCACTACCATTAACATATTTAAATCTTACATATCTAGCGTCTATAGGCATAGACTTACAATAATTATTAGAACTATCTATAAAAACAGTTTGTTCGCTATTTTCAAAGAAAGAAGAATTATCTGCGGAAACTTCTACCTTAATATTTCCAGTAGTATCGTCTAAACTACCAAAAATAGAAATATTCCTAACTCCACCTAAATCGGTAGAAGCAGTCGTTTCTACACCAGCGTCCGCTACCGAAGTCGCACTTTCTAACACTACAGAAGTAGTAGTAAGTGCTGGTGCTGAAACACTTAGCGTTCCTTCTACCGCTGTTTTGATTGCTTGATTAGAAGTTTCTAAAGTAGCAAGACCAGTATTTACCGCTGTCTGCTGGATTAGGGAATTATCTAAAACTCCGTCTATAGTAGATAGGGCAGTATTTACTGCTGTCTGCTGGATTAGGGAATTATCTAAAACTCCGTCTATAGTAGTTAATTTAGTATTGATTGCGGTAGTTTGTGTGATATTATCTGGGTCATTCATTACCGCTTGACCGCTTGAATTTACAACTAGTAATTTGCTAACTCCGCTAGATTGACCGACGATTTGAACTATTCCACTCATTTTTATATATATAACTAATATTTTAATTCTACTTAAGGCGATTTTTTTTGATTTTTTTTTTAAAAAAGTGTATGGTAGTGTATGTTTTTGGGACAGAAACTTTTAAAATCTTGTGTTTCTAAGTTCTATAATACCAACTTAGTTATTTCTCCAATACTATTCTTAAACTTAGTGAATGACCCACGCCACTAGTATTAGAAATTCTTAGGAAAGGTGGTGGGGTATCTAGGAAGTAGTTAATACATATACTACCATTTATAGTTAGGGGATTTATTTGGTCTATAAACTTCCAGTCATAAGGATTATTTACTGAAGCGAATTGGACTTGTATAAAGTTAGCAGTTCCAGAATTACCAAATATCCTAACTTTTCTCGCACCTCTTAGGTCAAATGGGGTGCTATCTTCTCCGTTTGCTAAAGTTCCTTCATAAGTAATAAGAGACATAGAAGGACTAGCAGAGACCTCTAATTTATTATCACTATTTACTAAGACTTCACTATAAAGGACTGGTGTTCCTACTAAAGTATTCTTACCAACAAGTCTAACTTGGGACATTATATATATATTACAACATATTCTTTTCAATCTTGGAACAAACACTACATAGCATATCACCAATATTTACTCCTATATCTAAGTCGTCAAAATGGACTTGTTCTAAGCAGTTGTTAGCATAATAGACCAATCCATATATTTTCAGTAATACCTTTTTAGTCTCTGCTAGGATTTTCTTAGTTTCTACTAACTCCCTATCTTTTGCTTCTACTATATCCTTCATTTGGTCTGCTAGTTCTAAGTATCTCTGTTCGGTGATATTATTTAAATTAACTTCTTCCATATAGTATATATATAGAAAAATGAATGCTACTGAATTAGGCGTATTACTTGCTGGTATCTCTTCCATACTTGGGGTAATAGTATATTTTACTAAGAATATAAAACAGAGTAAGTGTTGTGGTAGCGAATGTAGGCAAGTCGTAGTTGATAAAGAAGGTAGGATAGTAGATATGGGAACTCCTAAGAAGGTTTCAAACTTAGGTTCTACGATTATTTAAAGTTTTTGTCTCAAAATCATACACTACCATACACTTTTTTAAAAAAAAAATCAAAAAAAAATAAAAAAATCTTGTCCTATGTTATAGATATGGATAAAAAATCTGTTAAGGACTTGAAAGAACTTGCGAAGGCGAAGAAGATTAAAGGATATACCACTATGAAGAAAGCGGAGTTAATAACTGCTCTAGGTGGTAAGAAACCAGAACTATCCCCAGCATTACAGAAAGCACTTGCTAGAGATAAAGAACGAAGGGCAAAGGCGAAAGAGAAAGAAAAACCTAAAGAAAAACCTAAGGGTGATAGTGATAAAAAGTATAATGACGAATATTCAAAACAGTTATTAAAGAAGCGTCAATTACAGAAGGAGGTTAAAAAACCTAAGAAAGCAGAAGATAAACCACCGCCAGTTGCGAAAAGA
>TARA_R110002012_G_scaffold322047_2_pt1 | contig 13777 bp, 12 predicted proteins | sample TARA_R110002012 | Tara Oceans TARA_R110002012 (sample SAMEA4396515) | marine metagenome | biome: Westerlies Biome; feature: [DCM] deep chlorophyll maximum layer (ENVO:01000326); material: water (ENVO:00002006), including particulate matter (ENVO:01000060) such as... | depth 40 m
CACGTTGCTGATGGGAGCCAGCGCCGATGGCCTCCAGGTGTTAAGGCGTGACGGAAAGTGGATCCCAATTACGGCACTACCTGAGCAGTTGGTAGTAAACGTAGGTGACATGCTTGCCCGGTTGACCAACGACAAGCTCAAAAGCACTATCCACAGGGTAGTAAACCCTCCCAGAGAGCTCATGCATACCTCAAGGTATTCGATTCCGTTTTTTATGCATCCCCGGTCCGACATGGATCTCACCTGCCTGGAAAGCTGTGTTGACAGCGAACATCCTAAAAAATACGATGACATGACAGCCGGAGCATTCCTCCACCAGAGGCTGGCTGAAATAGGCCTCAAGAAATAGTATTGCCATGCGCAATATTCGCAATTTCATCTTTCTCAAAGACGTTTTCATTCTCGCCATAACCTCGTTTGGTGGAGCACAAGCACACTTTGCCATTATTCTCGACAGGATGGTGAAGCTCAGGGCATATCTAACAGAAGAGGAGTTGATTGAGCTGCATGCGCTGTGCAACCTGCTACCGGGCCCCACCTCCACCCAAACAATCACCGCCATAGGCTTCAAAAGAGGAGGGCCGCCTTTGGCCTATCTGACGTTGCTGGTTTGGATTTTGCCGGCCGTGACTGTTATGACAGCGGCCGCCATCCTGATCAACAGCCTGCAGGTGAAAGAGCTCAGCCTCCATTTTACCCGATTCATCCAGCCCATGGCGATTGCCTTCGTTGCTTATTCTGCTGTGCTTATCTGGGGCAAGGTGGTAAAAAGCCGGACGAGCATCTTTTTAGCGATTGGGTCGGCGGTAATCTCCTATTTTATCAGCTCCCCCTATTTGTTCCCTGTACTTCTGCTTGCAGGTGGGGTAATTTCCTCCACCAAATACAAAAGGCACGAAAAAGAAGAGCGTCAAAAGATAAACATCGTATGGGCCAACTTTTTCCTTTGGGGAGGGGTGCTGATATTTGCAGCCCTACTTGGCGCAGCCACAAAATACCAGGCCATTACGCTGCCTATAAGGCTATTTGAGAACTTTTACCGGAACGGAAGCCTCATCTTTGGCGGCGGCCAAGTGCTTGTCCCTTTTCTTTACACAGAATTTGTTGAGTTTAAGAGATACCTAAGTTCCGAGGAGTTTCTTTCCGGTTACGCCCTGGTGCAAGCCATTCCCGGCCCTACCTTTTCCTTCAGTGCCTTTATTGGTGCGCTGACGATGCGGGAATGGGGGACAAGCGGTGAAATAATGGGTGCGGTTATTGCCTCCGTAGGTGTGTTTCTCCCAGGCACGTTCCTGATCTTCTTCGTATCCAGGTTTTGGGACCAGCTTAAAAAGTACCGGCCTGTGAAAGCTTCGCTAGAGGGGATCAACGCCGCCAGTGCGGGCATGGTAGTGGCGGCAGCTTTTTTGCTCTACCAGCCTCTTGAGCAAAACCTCCTCAACATTCTGGTGATTATCATTACTTTTCTGGTACTTCAGTTCAGCAAAATGCCCCGACCCATTATAATTCTTATTGGCTTTGCGCTGGGTTTTGTATTTAAAGGCCAATAAAAAACCCTGAGTGCTTGTACCCAGGGTCTTCATGCCAAATAGCCTTCTATATTGCGTTATTCGTGAAAGGTGAGCAAAGGCACCTTGACACCCATAGCCACCTTTTTCGTAACGCTGCTTTTGAAAATCTTCTCAAAAAGGGAATGCTTTCTAGGCATCATGACAATCATGTCAGCTGAGTTTTTTTCGGCAAATTCAAAAAGCCCGGCTCTTACATCATCATTCTTTGTAGTCTCGAAAGAGTGCTTAATATTCTTAAGAAATTTGTCGACTTTGAAGCTCTCCACCAGGCGGCTAAATGGAAATTTGTCATCCTCAGTAACATTGACGATTGTGATTTCAGCTTCGAAAAGCTCGGCAATATCCTTCAGCGGACTTAGCCTTCCTATTGACTCTATCTTATTGAAGTCAGCAGCAAATACTATCTTCTTCGGGTTGAATTTTTTTATAGCTTCGGGAACTACCAGCACAGGCACGTCGGCAATTCTAATCACTTCACTGCTTACCCCGCCGAGCAGCTTCTCAAGTGTATCATGACTTCCTTTTGTGCCCATCACAATCATATCTATTTTCTTGGTTTCCATTGCCGTATAAATAGCGTCAATGGTGAAAGATACATAGGCTCTATGATCGTGCTTAACATCCTTCAACCCTGGAATTTCCTCATCCAAAGCGTCGAATTTCTTGTCAACCTCCTCTTCATACTCTTCAAGCATCGGCTCAATCATGGCCTGGCCACCAATGTCCATATGCGGCGTTGGCACATGAATGGCGTTAATAAGGTGGATTTTAGCACCCAGCTTCTTGCTAAGGTCTACCGCAATTCTAACAGCGTTCTTCGAACACGGAGAGAAGTCTGTCGGTACAAGTATGTTTTTGATGTTCATGTCTTTGTCGGATTACAAGGTTGCTAATTAAAAGTAAACTTAAAGCTTCTCCATTCCGCCTGACATGACCTCAATATTCAGAAAACCTGATTTTAGTCAGAATTGAACTATATACTACTTAATCAGCTGTTTCCTGCGGTAGAAGTAGATGTGTTGCGGGCCGTTAAAGTTTTTTCCCTCACTTAGGGTAACATAGCCCTGGCCGTTTGCTGCAAACGCAACGGCCTCCCCTTGCGGTTCCGGTTGGTAAGGAAGCCGGTGCGGATTCGTCTTGATCGCCTCCAGCCAGGGAACGCCTGGCTCTTTCTTCCAGTAAAATATCGACTCGTAATTTTTAAGTAAAAGCTCCTGCCCATCTGGTGATATGTCTCCAGAGACTATCATCCAAAACGGGATGCCACCCGCCTTGTGCAGTACATAGGGTTCTGGCGTCTGCTCCGCAAAAGGCCAGTGATAGACAATAACATTGTCCCCTCTTTTAGATATAATGATGATGTCACGGTTGGTGGGGTCGACCAGCAAGGTTTCAGCATCCCGTGCGCCATCAGGGTATTGAAATTGATACGTTGAAAAGTCGCTGATGCTGAGAAATTGAATCTCTCCCACCAGATTCAATTCTGGTTCGGGAAACGAATAGATGGAGTAATTGCCATAAACAGCTCTATTGTCCCCTATTTCACCTACGTAAAGCAAATAGGCCCCGTCCTGCCCTGGACCAATGGCGATATCCTCCCAGTCACGGTTGATCACTCCCTCCAGTCTTATTTCAGCTTTGAGCTGAGCAAGGCTGTCGATCAGGTAAACGGAAGGACTGCCGCCACTGTCGTTGTGCACCCAATAAAAGCCGGGGTATCTCTGACTAGCCACTATCCCTGAAATTTCATCGAGGCTACTTTCTTTTATGATTCCCATTGAAGTAGCCGCCTCGAAGGGTGCTCTCGCCTTTTCCTCAGCATAGTCATTCTTATCGCTTCTGCCATGGCAGGCTACCAAAACAATAGAGCAAAGGGTGTAAAAAGCAATTCTAATTGACATCAAAAGCCTTGTTTAGAGGGGCGGGGTAGAAACCATGTATTCAGGAAGGCCGGGTTGTTACCGGCTGCATTGGTGGGAAGTACAGGACTCGAACCTGCGACCCCCGCCCTGTCAAGGCGGTGCTCTAAACCAACTGAGCTAACTTCCCGAAATGCACCATCGAAGCAGCAACGTGCGACTTGCTAGCCAGCAAAGTTTGAGAAACAATTCGAAATAAACAAAGGCTTAAATGGGGAGGTAAGCTTAGCAAGTGCTAAAAAAGTCAGTCGCTGCCTTGATGATGGGCTTCTCGAAAATGGCAGCAATGCCTACTGCCACACCCACTGCTACGGCCGCAATAGTCAGTGCATTGCGAATTCCTGCGGGTAGTTCTTTGGGGTTGGTAAAGTACTTCATGGTCTTCTTGCTCAACATCTTCTTTCCCAGGTAAGGTTAAAAAATGGGAAGGGTATAGGGCTGAAACATAAATCAGCCCCAACACCCTTATATTACTATTCTACTACTTCTCCTTTAATGGTCAGCACAATAGGAGCTTCGGAGCCACTGTGATAAACGCTCACAGTCTTGCTAAAAGCCCCTGCCTTTGCAGCATTATAAGTAGCTTTCACAAACCCTTCACTTCCCTCGCCAATACTACCTTTCGTGTAGTCCGTTACAGTGCAGCCACAAGATGCTGTCACTTTAGTGATAGTAATTGACTCGCTTGATGGGTTCGTAAATTCAAAGTTGTGGCTTGCGGGCGCACCCTTTACAATCTTACCAAAGTCGTAAGTCATTGCCTTGAATGACAATGACTCGGCGGCAGGACGAAAGCTTGAAAGAGCGATAAAGGCGACGAAGAGCCCAGCTAGTGCAACAATGTTCTTTTTCATAATTAATGTGTTTTAAGTGAAAAAATAAATAACGATTCAAATGTCCGTACGGAAACTTTAAAAGGCTGTTAATGAAAGCATAACAAGTGTTAATGAAATGTTAATGGCACACTGTTCATCAATGGATTGTTTAATTTTGAATCATGAGGACTCGTTCAATCAGGCTTATCACCTCACTCGGAGCACTGTCAGTAGCCGGGGTTCTGCTGATCCAGTTTCTTTGGATCAGGCAGGCCTACATTGCTGAGTCCAGAACTTTCGACCATAACCTGCATCTCGCACTACGCAATGTTGTGGAGTCGCTGTGCCAAACCGATGGCTTGGATGTGCCTGCCTATAATCCCATTGAGCAGATATCGGCTAATTATTATATCGTACGAACTTCGCAGGTATTACAGCCCCAAACCCTGGAATACTTCCTGACCGCCGAATTGAACAAGCGGAATATTTTCACCGATTTTGAGTACGGTATATATGATTGCCAGTCCCAACTCATGGTCTATGGAAATCAGGTTTCAGAAAACAAAGGGAAGTTGGTCAAGGCGAGCTTCCCGTCGCTAAAAGAAGACCAGTATTATTTCGGGGTGCTGTTCCCCTCAAGGCAAGGATACCTCCTGGGCAGAATGGACTTTCTGGTGTACTCCTCGGGAGGGCTACTGCTTGTGATAGGGTTCTTTGCCTACGCCATGGTGGTGATGACAAGGCAAAAAAGACTCTCAGAAATTCAGAGGGATTTTATCAACAACATGACACATGAGTTCAAGACTCCCTTGTCGACCATTAAGCTGTCGGCAGAAGTAATCCGGTCGGCCAATGAAAAGGACTCGAAAGAACGACTTCACAAATATGCTTCTTTGATCGAAAAAGAGGCCGACAGATTGCAAAGCCATGTGGAAGAGGTGTTGCAGATAGCGCTGGTAGAAAAAAATAAACTGCAATTACACATGCAGCTACAGTCAGTGGCCGACCTGCTAGAGGAGTTTGACCAGACTGCCCGGGAAAAAGTGCAGGCTGCTGGCGGGAAATGGCAATTGGAATGCCATTGCAATGGCAGCAAAATAAAAACTGACACCCTCCACTTTCAAAATGTGCTGGGCAATTTGCTCGACAACTCCATCAAGTATTCGGAGGGTGCCCCCGTCATCAGCCTGGACGTTACCGACACTGGCCACGAGGTGCTCCTTACATTTAAGGACGAGGGTAGGGGCATTCCTGCTCAATCGCTGAAACACGTTTTCAAGAAATTTTACCGGGTGCCGTCCGGGGATGTGCAGGATGTTTCAGGTTTTGGATTGGGCTTGTTTTATGTAAAGCAAATCGTCAAAGCCCATAACGGTGACATTACGGTAAGTTCAACACTCGGAAGGGGAACAACTTTTCGAATCAAAATCCCAGTAGTTCATGAAAAATAGGCCAAAACTGCTACTGGTGGAGGATGACCCAAGCCTGGGCTTCGTGCTAAAGGATAACCTGGAGCAAGGTGGCTACGAGGTGGTTCATGCTACAAACGGACTGGATGCTCAGCAATTTTTTAAAACCAACACCTTCGACCTGTGCCTTCTGGACATTATGTTGCCAAAAGTAGATGGGTTTACATTGGCAAAAAGCATCCGGGCAACTAATTCATCTGTTCCGATCCTTTTCATCACAGCCCGCTCGCTTCAGGAAGACAAGCTGAAGGGTTTTTCAATTGGAGCAGACGACTACATCACGAAGCCATTTAGTATGGAGGAGTTGCTTTTTCGTGTAGCGGTGTTTGTTAAAAGAACCACGCCTACAGAAGAAAAACCAACTTCTCAGCAGCTGGCCATTGGCGAGTATACGCTCAACACCGACACGCTCCGCTTGCATTTCAAAGATGGCGAAACCAAGCTGACAAGAAGAGAAAATGACTTGCTTTTCATGCTGGTGTGTCGCAAAAATCAGCTTGTGAAAAGAGATGACATTCTTTTGCAGCTCTGGGGCGACGACGACTATTTTGCCGGAAGAAGCCTTGACGTGTTTGTGTCACGTCTCAGAAAGTATCTCAGGCACGATCCGAATGTTCAAATTGAAAACCACCATAGCGTCGGTTTTCAGCTTAGAGTAAAATAAAAGCGTAGTCACTACTTTTTCACAGTCGGCAGGATCAATTTCGAGGCATTCTTACCACCCACATGGACTTTATTGACAGCCGGAATCAGATTTGCTTCCGTGGCAATGTTCGTTCCTGTGTTCGGGTTCGGGTCATAGTGCGGAAAGCTGCTACTGGTAATGTACAGCCTGATGCGATGCCCGGCTTTAAACAAATTAGCCGTAGCCATATTATCGATGGATATCGGATAAACCTTCTCCGGCTTCATCAACACCTGCTTCTCAAGCCCTTCCCGGTAGCGCATCCTTAAATAGCCAGCATCCAATCCACTCAGGTTAATGGACGTTCCATCAGGGTAAACGTCGCATAGCACTACGTGAAAATCTGTGTCCTTTGCTGAAGAACTTACAGCCAAAGCTGCTTCCACCAGACCAATCACTTCGATATCCTTCGTCAAAACTTCGGAAGTAAACACCAATACATCCTCCCTGCTCTCAATTTCTCTTTGGTCGTAGGGATAACTTTTCTCAAAGCTTTTATCTAAAACCGGATTATTTGGGTCAAAGGTGTATGCCAAGTTCTTTGCCTTCTTTGATGGCTGCACCAACAGCTTTCCGCTTTTGTTATCGGCACCAGCGTCGAGATACAAGGTGGTGGTTTCTATATCGGGTACAGGCCAGTCACCAAATGTTTTCCACTCATTAGCTCCCATGACAAAAACGCTGACAGGATTAAGCCGGGGTGCCTCCTCTTCTTTTAAATGAAGGGTGAACCAGTCAATCAACACCCTATCAAAGTCAAACCCCGCTGATGGCCCAAAGTCGACCTCACCAAAATGCGATTTTCTTACAGTGACAGACGTGTGATTCCAAGGGCCAAGAATGAGTTTGGTGTTTTCTCTCGCCACCGATGTAGCAGCTTTCGTTTTCATTTCCTGAAAGGCCTGAATAGCTCCCAAAGGCCCATAAGCTGCATCATACCAGCCACTTAGTAGCATAGCAGGTGCCTGCATTTTCTCAAAGTCCTTTTCAACTGAAGCAAAATCCCACCAGTCCGATTTGTCAGGGTGCGAGAGCCAATCGTAGTAATAAGGCGCATATTTCTTAAGCAACGGCATGTCAGCCAGAGGCCGGTATTTGTACCACTGATCCCTGTCTTTTGCCCATTGCTGGTAGGCATCACTGTCGAGCCAGGGCCCAGAAGGGTCGTTGGCTCTTTTTCGTAAGTCAGGCACAATCAGAGGCATAAACCAATCGAGCCATGGCATTGAAAAAGCACCACCGAAGTAATAAAAATAGTGACTATTGATCGGTGTCATGTCGGGTGCTGCCGCTTTGAGCGCCTCCGGCGCTTCGGACAGGGCCAGCCACTGAACAATGCCTGGATAGGAGCCCCCATAGGTTCCCACTCTTCCGTTTACATAGGGCTGCTTACCCACCCATTCTATTAAGTCGTAGCCGTCGGGCCGCTCCTGATGATACGCTTTGAATTCTCCCTCGCTCCCGAAGCGACCTCTGACGTCAACCAGAAAAACGGCAAACCCTTCTTTTGCTGCAGCAAGGGGAAACATGGCGTAACCATCATACTCATCTTTGCCATAGGGCGTCCTGTACACAATAGCGGGAAACCTACCTTCTCCTGCTGGCTTATACAGAATAGCCTCCAGGGTGACGCCGTCCCTCATGGGAATTTTTACCACTTCCCGTTGAATGTTCCAAGCTTGCGGCTGCGCCACCAAATTTATTGACAAGAAACTGAGGAGAAGAGAAAAGATCAATGCTTTCATTGTATGCTGGAGTACCGGTATGGCCAGAAATATTGTCGAGTCCATAAATTAGAAACAAAGCTGAATTGAATGGAGAAGATTTCTTATAATATTCTCCATATTACAAATCAATAAATGAACAACCTACTCCAAAGCAATTTGCGCTCAAGATGGACGAAAAAACGAGGAACTTTGACTTCAATACTAATATAATTGCTTTAGACCGGTCTAGGGTTGTATATGGTAATGAACTGTTTCAATTGGAATTAATTGAAGAATTGAGATGAACAAAAATTTCTCAAAACATGATTTACCGACAGGATGGGTTTGGTCACTACTTGGCGATATTGTCCTTTCAAAAAAAGGGAAAAAGCCTAGAGTCTTGGACGCCACCCCCGCCAAAGACAAGGTTCCGTACTTGGATATAAAAGCTCTTGAAATTAATGAGATCAACAAGTTTGCTGATAAAACCAGCTCAATTGAGATAGATGAGGCAAGCATAGCTCTTGTGTGGGATGGGTCAAGAAGTGGCTTGTTCTTTAAAGGGAAAAAAGGAGCATTAGGGTCTACTTTGATGAAAATAACTCCATTTGTAGTAAGTAGGGATTTCCTATACTATTTTTTAATATCACAGATCGATTATGTAAGATCAAATACCAAGGGAACTGGAATACCGCATGTAGATCCCTCAATGTTTTGGAATATCCCAATTGGCCTACCCCCACTTAGCGAGCAGAGTAGAATAGTGGGAAAATTAGATGAACTCTTCAGTGAGCTAGAAAGTACTGTTAACCAATTAAAACAATCTCACAACCAATTAAAGGCGTATAGACAAGCACTCTTAAATGCAGCATTTGAGGGTAAGTTAACTGTGCAATGGAGGGCTTTCAGCTACATCAAACCATCGCAAGATGCCTTGGAGGTCATAGCAAAAGACTATAAGATATGGCGTGAAGAGCAAGAGAAGGATTGGGCTAGGCAAATAGTTGAATGGGGAGAGAATGGAAAAAAAGGAAAAAAGCCCTTAAAACCTAGGATTAAAGCTGAGTCACGAAATCTAAGTATCATGGATTTTGAAAACCTACCAGAACTACCAGAAGAGTGGTGCTGGGTTACTCTGGAATCTTTCACAACAATAACTGGGGGTGTCGCCAAAGGGAAAAAATACCATAATGCACAGACAAGTAAAGTCCCCTACTTAAGGGTGGCCAATGTTCAAGATGGCTATTTGGATTTACGAGAAGTCAAGAATATCCAAGTATCTTCGAATGAGTTAAAAAAATACAAACTGATTAATGGAGACATTCTTTATACAGAGGGCGGCGACAAAGATAAGCTCGGGAGAGGGTCTATTTGGAGAAATGAAATCGAAAATTGCATTCATCAAAACCACGTGTTTAGAGCTCGGGTAATTTCCAAAGAAGTAAATTCTTTGTTTTGCGCTCTGTATTCTGGAAGCAAGACTGCTAAAGACTATTTCTACAGAAATGCCAAACAGACAACTAACCTTGCTTCTATTAACCTTTCAGTACTTTCAGCGCTTCCGTTCCCTCTACCCTCAAAAGCTGAACAGGAAATCATAGTCGAAATCATAGAATCAAGATTTTCACTTATAGAAAATCTTGAAAAAACAATTCAATTTGCATTAATACAATCGGAGGCCTTAAAAAAAAGCATTTTAAAAACTGCTTTCAAGGGCAATTTGGTTGCTCAGAATCCCAAAGAAGAACATGCTTCAGAACTGATTAAACAAATTCTGGCAGAAAAGAAAAAATATCTGGAAGGGCAGAAGCAACAAAAAGAAAAGTCACTTAAAAGAATGAAGAAAATGAGTAAAGAACTTAGCATTGAAGATGTTCTCAAAAATTCGAAAGAACCTATGACAGCTGTGCGGGTATGGCAAGAAAGTAAGCATAGAGACAATATAGAAGAGTTCTATGCCGAACTAAAGAAAATACAGAATAACCTCAATGAAGTAAAAAAGGGCACTGAGTCTCTATTATCATTGAAAAAATGAGAATTGATAAAGTTTATATAGAAAATTTTAAGAACCTTAAGAAGTTCTGTATTGACTTTGATGAAAATCAAATGAATACCGTACTGCTAGGTCAAAATGCAACAGGTAAGTCAAACTTGATTGAGGCGCTTGTTAATATCTTCAAATTTCTCGATTTAAGTAAACCAACGGCCAGACGCTTCCCGGATTTTAAATATTGGATCAAATACAATTGTCATGGTAATGATATTGTCATAGACTACACCGGCACTAACTATAAAATTGAGATTATTGGTGAAGCTCAGGCTCCTTCATTTTCGGAATTTTTCAGTATGGAAGGAAAAAGAAACTTCCTTCCAAAGTACATATTCACCTACTATTCTGGAGTTAGTAACCGTTTGGATGAAATTTTTTGGGAACATCAGAGGAACTTCTACAATCGAATTATCAAAAAAGATTTTAACATAGATGAGCTCGACAATCTAAGGAGACTTTTCTATGTGAAACCTATTCACAGCTTTTTTGTGTTGATGGCATTTTTTGCTCTTGAACGAATGGAGAAAAAGTCAAAGGATTTTCTGAATGATGTTCTGGGTATTGAGGATCTCGAATCTGTTCTTTTTGTTCTTAAGGCACCTATCTGGAAAAGCAAATCGGGTGATCCAAGGTTTTGGAACGCTGAAGGATTAGTTAAAGAGTTTTTAGGTGCGTTATATGATTTTTCGTATGCCCCAATTTTGTTTGACACCACGGTCTATCCTGACTTTAGGAGTAAGGGGGTGAAAAAAGAAAAATTATACCTGTACATAAGTGACAAGGAAAAACTCAAAAAGTTTGCAAAGGAGTATTTTGACCTTAATCATCAAAAACCCAGCAATACCTTTCTATTCAAAGCTCTTGAGAGCACATACATCTCAGATATGTTGGATGAAGTAAAAGTACGGGTTAAAAAAAGAAAAGATGGGGAGGTCACTTTTAAGGAATTGAGTGAAGGGGAACAGCAATTGTTAACAGTTATTGGTCTTTTAATTTTCACAAGGGAAGAGGAGTCATTAGTGTTACTTGATGAGCCAGATACCCATCTCAATCCCTTGTGGAAGTACGACTATTTACATTATTTGAAAAAGCTGGTTAAATCCAAATCAAAACTTGAATCAGGAGATGACTCAGAAGAACTAGAGGAAGACAAAACAACGCAGATCATCATAAATACGCACGATCCTTTGGTTATTGGGAGCATGATTAAATCACAAGTTCGCCTTTTTGGTAAAAACCAAAAGGTACGAATTTCCTCCAACAGTGTGCCAAAAGACAAGTTTGAGGAGCTTAAGATCCAAGCACTAAGTGAGGCCATAGAGCCTGATATTGAACCAAGAGGTCTTGGAGTAGCAGGAATATTAACAAGTGAGTTATTCGGATTAAAGACCATAGTCGATAGAGAAACCCGGCCTCTCTTGGATGAACGAAACAGACTCTTATACAAACAATCAAAAAATAAACTTAATGACAAGGATTTAAACAGACTTCAAGAACTGTTTGAGACTTTGGGCAAAAAAGGCTTTGGGCATCAGTTTAAAGATCCTCTTTATACAGAATATATAGTTAATAAAATGAAAGAAATAGAAGAAGACAATGATCTACATTGATATTAATAAGATTCAAATTTCTAATAAGAAATGGTTACTCAAGTCGGCAGAGTTACTTACTAAGCTAAAAGCTGCTAGGACATCAGATGAGATAAATATCATAATCGATAGAAATCACGGTTATTGGAAAGTCTTCAAGGATCAGCTCAAGAAAATATCATTTAACAAATGTTGGTATTCCGAATCAAAAAATCCGTACTCCCATTATCATGTAGATCATTTCAGACCCAAGAAAAAGGTAATCGAATATGATGAAAGCGAAAGAACCGGATATTGGTGGTTAGCTTTTGAGCATACTAATTTTCGCCTATGCGGTAGTGTAGGCAATACTAAAAAAGCCAATCATTTTGCTGTTAAAAAAAACACAGTTGCCACACCAGGTAGTGTAAAAGATGAAGTTTGCTATTTCATCGACCCAACAAGACAAGAGGATGTAACCTTGTTGAATTTTCAAGAGGATGGAAGAGTAGTTGAGAGTGCTCCGGAAGATGAAGCCCCTTGGGATTTTCTTAGAGCGAATTATACGATTGACAAACTAGACCTGAATTACCCAGATTTAGTGGAAGCAAGAATGCAAAAGTGGATTGACACAACAATCCTAATAAAAAAGATCAACAATAAAATAAGGGAAAACAATGAAGATCAGAGTGCCTCTATAATCGCAGAAATTGAGGGTCTAAAAAATGAGTGCAGAAAACAAATCCAATTCAAGTCTGAGTTTGCAGCAACCTCAAGAGCTTGTTTACGATCTTCTGGTAAAAATTGGGCCTTTGCTTTGCTTGAAGAAAATCTCGAATTAAATCGTGATTGATCTATTATGAAACCGAAAGTCACACGGCTCCATCAAGGAATGAATTACATAAGGGTCGCTTTTTTCTCTTACATCTGGGTTTGGAGAGAGTAAGTTCTATCAAAAATATAAGCCATGGCTACAAGTAATTTAGTGCAAAAAATTTGGTCGTTTTGCGACACTCTCCGTGATGACGGGCTAGGGTACAACGACTATCTGGAACAGCTTACGTATTTACTATTTCTTAAAATGGCAGACGAGAACCAAAGTAAATACAATCTCTCAGAGACATGTCAATGGAAAAATTTAGCGGCAAATCGTGGTGGAGTGCTTCAGGATCAATATGAACGGATTCTAAAAAGTCTGGCGGAATCGGGTGGCATGCTTGAAAAAATATTTGCAGGAGCACAAAATAAGATTCATGATTCTGCAAAACTAAAAAAACTCATAGCTCTCATAAATGACGAGAACTGGACTTCAACAGAAGCTGACGTAAAGGGTGAAATTTATGAGTCCCTTCTCCAAAAAAATGCAGAGAACAGTGGAGCCGGTCAATACTTTACGCCTCGACCTGTAATAAAAGCAATGGTCGAATGTATACAGCCAAAGCCCAAAGAGACCATTGCGGATCCTTCTTGCGGAACCGGAGGCTTTTTTTTGGGAGCATTAGAATATCTCGAAAGAAAACCTGACTTAACGGATGCGGAACGGTGGTTTATAAAGTTCGAGACATTTCATGGTTGGGAGATTGAAAAGGCTACGGCACGTCTTTGTCTTATGAATCTTTACCTTCATGGAATAGGTGATTTAGAAGAAACGCCAGAAGTTCATGTTGTTGATAGTCTAAAAGAAAAACCCGAAAAAGTGGATATCGTATTGGCCAACCCTCCATTCGGGAAAAGCAGTAGTGACATTCCTACAACTGATAAAAAACAGGATGGAAAGGACGGATATTTCTTGAGAGAGGACTTTTGGGTAACAACGGGGAATAAGCAGCTTGCCTTTCTACAGCATATTGTAACTATGCTTACTGAGAAAGGAAGGGCTGCGGTTGTCTTGCCGGACAATGTTCTTTTTGAAGGAGGAGCCGGAGAAACAATAAGAAGAGAACTTCTAGAGAGTGTTACAATAACTGTGTCAAGTCATTGATTTAGTAAAAATC
>TARA_R110002012_G_scaffold37799_2_pt1 | contig 13772 bp, 26 predicted proteins | sample TARA_R110002012 | Tara Oceans TARA_R110002012 (sample SAMEA4396515) | marine metagenome | biome: Westerlies Biome; feature: [DCM] deep chlorophyll maximum layer (ENVO:01000326); material: water (ENVO:00002006), including particulate matter (ENVO:01000060) such as... | depth 40 m
GAGGAAGATATGAACTTTTTAGAAGAATTATTAAAACAAAGAATGGCAGAAGCTCAAGCTGTGTCAACAGGTGTTATGCAACCAGATATGGCAGCTCATAGTAGTATTGATAACATAATAGGACAAAATCAATTAACCATGTCACAAATGCCTGAACCTACTGTAGTAGGAGGTGGTGGAATGGGTAGTTTAGTAGATATGATGTCTCCTATGAAAGCCGCAACATTAATACCCGCAGGTTCGCAAAAAGCTATTGATATGTTAAATCAATATACTAAATATAGACGTGGTTTAAATACTCAAAAACAATTTGCTAAAGATATGGTAAAAGGAATGAAGGAGCAAGGCGTTAAAGAAACAGACCTTGTATCAGGTAACGTGATGAAGGGACAACAAAAACAATTAAATAAGATAGTTGAAGATAGTATGATTGCTCAAAGCGTTAATCAAGCAATAAAACAATATAATATGTTTGGAGCTGCTAGACCTGGCACAGAAAGATTTATACAAACATTACTTGAGTCATTAGGTAGATGAGAAAAGGTGAAAGTACATTTATACGTCAACTCTTATCAATAGAGTCTGAAGGATTACCTGTTAAAAAACGCGCTCAGATATTTCAATCTTTTAAAGATGGTAAGATTACACTCAATAATTTACAGTCGTGTTTAAATAGAATACAGTCAATAAGAAATGAATGGTAAACAATATGTTCTTTATATTATGGATTAGCAAGAAACATTGGTAGCATAGAATCGCTTACAATGGGTCTAATTACCCGACTACAAGGCTTTTGTACATATAGCCTTATACACACTCGTATCTAATAAAAAACGTCCTTATTTCAAAGATTTTGTAATTATAGTTATATATATATATATTAAGCTAACAGCTAATATAAGCTTATAACAGCTTAAGCTTAAGCTTTATATTATATACCGTGACTAATTTCACAGGCATCAGCCATCGTAAACTTTATGGGAGAAGTTGTAGTGGTTTTGCCGACCCTAGACGCTTTTTCACCAGCCTCTTGTTCTACAACCTCTCCTTTTTCTTCTAATATTATTGCGTGTAACAATAACAAATAATTTCTAGCATCACGTACTCTACCTGATATAGTTTCATCAGACGCTTCTACACCATTTAAAACATAGTTTCTAATAGAGTCCATATGTTTAAGTAAATAAACTAAAGCAACATTTGACGCTTTAGTATCCATTCGTTCAGCAATTGATTTAAAGTTTTTAAGTTTGTCTCTATCACTAACGGTATACTCAATACCCTTACCGTCCATGATATTCATCTCTTTGTCAAACTCTATACGAGCCCATTTAAAAAACTTACTTACTTTCATCTTCTTTACACCTTTCTATAAATTCAGAAATAGTTTCACTTGGTATCATAATATTTACTCCACAGTCTTCACACTTATAAGACTCTGGCGTATTGTTTTTTTTATCAGAAGGTTTATAATGTCTGTTAGAATGTTGACATATATCTGTCCTAATAGCTATCATTAAAATAACTCCTGTTGTTTAAATCTTTCTTCTGCAATTTTAATATAATCTGCATTTAATTCTATACCTAACCAGTTTCTACCCATACGTTGAGCAACCCAACCAGTAGTACCACTACCAAAAAAAGGGTCAAGTACAATGTCATTTTCTTTTGAACCAGCTTTAATACATAGTTCAGGTATCTTTTGTGGAAACGTAGCAAAATGAGCTCCCTTAAACGGTTTAACAGCTATATCCCATACACTTTTCATATTAGCTCCATCACGTAATTCAAAGAAACCTTGAGGTGACTTCTGTAATTTTGTTTTCATACCTAACTCCGAGTTACCTTTCTTACCACCAATTTGAGAACCTGCTACCGTACCTTCTTTATAAGGTTGTCTTATTGCTTTTGAATCAAAATAATACTGAGGTGACTTAGAAAATAAAAATATATATTCATGAGCTTTGGTACATCTGTCCGTAACAGACTCAGGCATAGGATTAGGTTTATTCCATATAATGTCTTGACGTAAATACCAACCATCTGACTGTAAACCAAAAGCAGAACGCCATGGTATCCCTACCATATCTTTCTTTTTTAACACATCGTGTGAACCTGTTTGTTCATTACCATAGTATGTATCACCTATGTTTAACCAAAATGTACCATCATCTTTTAACACACGTTTTAATTCTTTACCTATCTCTACAAGCTTTTCAACGTAAAGTTCAGGAGTAGATTCAAGACCAAACTGACCTTGCTCTTGATAATCACGTAGCGCCCAATATGGTGGACTTGTGCATATCATTTGTACGTACCCATCAGGTATATCTTTCAACTTATCAAGTACGTCTCCATGTAGTATAGTATTTATCATAAAAGAATGTGGAGCGCCATAAGACGCCCCACAATACCCTGACTATATCAAATTAAAAGGGTACTTCTTCTTCTTTTACAGGTTTGTTGTCATCTTCCTGTTTAGGCTCCTCAACCTTAACAGCAATATAACGTTTTCCTTTACTGGATACATTTTTCCATCCAGCTAACCTGAACTCTTTGCCTTCTACATCGACATTGCCGATGAAGTCAGGTCTTGAGTCACCTTCTTCTTTGTATTGGTTTGCAAACAATACTCCAGAATTAGTGTTATCGTATTGGCTCATGAGCTATACTCCTTACGTAATTTGTGAAAGTTTACTTATTGGAACAAGAACTATTTCACTATCGTTATTATCCCCACCCATAACAATACGGGCTTCTTTTCTTGATACAAGTCTTCTAATTTTTTTCCTGAGTCTTTTAACCTTAAACATAAACAATGTATCTATCTCACCATTGTCTGATAGTATGTGTACCCACCAATCAGCGTTAGTAGAAGATAAACCACTAGGAGAACCTTTATAACGTATCTCAATTGCAATATTACCTGTACGTTTCCACATATCTCTTTCAGTTTTTACTTCAATTGCTCCCTTACCTTGAAATATATCACGTACTTTATCTTCATACATCATACCAAAGTCTAGGTCTATGTCAAAAGAACCATTCATTACATATCTTTTAGCTTTTGTTTTAAATAGTACATACGTTGAAATGTTCTAATTTTTGGTGTTTTTCCTTTTTTTCGTATATTTTTAATTGCATCTCTGTAAGCTCTTATCAAATCGTACAGATTTTTTTTTCTTCTTAATTCATCAATATCTTTTGCCACTCTATCCAGCCTTTACTATTTTAAGCATTAATAAAAATGTATCTAAAGGTATAGAAATAAACGGTTGACCTCTATCTTCTCTAAATACTACACCATGTTCTTCTTTTTCAGGTAATACCCAAGCAGGAACTCTTTTACGTCTTTTACAACCATAAAACTTACCTTCTATTTCAATATCTCCTTGTTCATGTTGAGCTCCGCCTCTGTCCCTGTTATAAGATTCTAAATCAAAGTCCTTTGCTAGTTTTACCGCTTGTCGTTGCAGTTCCGCTCCCCTTTGACGATTCCTCTTTCCTCTTTTCTGCGCTTGTGTTTTCATCTTTTATTACCTTTTCTAAATATTTTACAAATTTTTCTGTATCTTTATTCATGGATATGTACTGTTCAAATGTAGAAGCAAGAACATTACTTGTTTTAATTAAAGAATCAAGAGATTGCATAATGTAATTTATTCTTTTCTCTATCTCTGAAATTCTATGTCTTAAACTTAGTTTTCTTTTATTACCTTGCATTATACCTCACATTCTTCACAATTAGCTGCTGTTGAAGTAGAACCTGATTCTATTACAGGCTCACTATTTGATACTTCTGTTTTAACTTGCTCCATATCGGCAAGTATTTCTTTTGTTCTTTCAATATCGTCTGTACTAAAGTCTTTACCTAACGTGTTTTGTAATGATTTTAACGCAACCTTTAACATACATTCTATTAAATGTGAATCATCTTCATTATATACTAATTTAGCCATTAAATACCTCCGCTAAAGCTTCTTCTGACGAAGAATATATTTTACAACGGTCTCCTGCTACACCCATTTTACAACTACCACTTTTACCGTATCTGTTTTTACCAAGTATTATTTCTATACCATATTCTCCTTCTTGTGAGTCTTGCATATAGTATCTCCATTCATAATACATAAACAATATAATTTCTGCATCTTGTTCTATTGAACCACTATCACGTAAATCTCGTAGCAAAGGTCTTTTGTTTGCACGTGATTCACACTCACGATTTAACTGTGACACTAATAAAACAGCCATATCATTTTTCTTAGCTGCCCATTTATATTGTTTCATAATATTATCAATTCTTAATCTGTTATCTTCTACGCCTGAAACACTAACAAGTCCGATGTAATCATCAACTACGACATCAGGTGAATGTTTGCGTATCTCACGCATTGAACCATCTATATCAAATATGTTATCATACATAATAAGATTTTTATATGTATCACGTATTCGTTGTTTAGCTTCATCTAATTTTTTGTTATCATCATCATCTAAAATACCAAGTCGTATTTTTTCATATGACAACTGTTCAGCTTCTAACACGATAAGTTTTTTCATCATCTCCACATTACTCATCTCACGATTCATAACTAAAACTTTATAACCACTATGTATTAAATTTCGTACAACATTTAACATGGTTGTGGATTTAAAATGGCCAGGTCTACCCGCTATGACTGTTATTTCACCCCTAGTCATACCGCCTGTTAATTCATCGAGCTCAGGATATCCAAATCGTATCAATGAATCTTCACTAAACATCTTTTCAAATGTTTTATCTAACAAACTATCAATATCAAAACCTTCACCTATTTGCATATCAAGAATACTTTCAATCTCACGATGCAATTGTTCTAGCACACCATGAGCATCTGAGTTCTTAACATTCGCTACTTGTCTAACCTGTTCTGATTTATTGATAACATTTCTTAATAACCATTTTTCATACAGTATTCGTGCATTATTTTCATAATTAGCTGTACCTGTAATATTCAACAAACCTGTTATTTTATATGATATTTGTTCTGTATGTATTGTAGGTGGAACTTCAGCAATAATTGAATTTAAATCAATCACCTCAACGTTTTTCTTCTTTAAATCTGCAATGCCTTTCCATATACTTCTATGAAAATCATTATAAAATACAGAATCAGATGGTATGTAATGAGCAATTTTATCAAGTATACTATTGTCTAAAAGTATTTGACCTAACAGTTCTTTTTCAATATCATATGAATTTGGCAATACGTATGTATTTATATCTTTTTTCATGTACTGCTCTTCATGTAGTATACTTTTTTTCTGTTCCATATCTTTCCTTCGTATTTTCTTTTTATTATATAACCATGTCTTTTAGCTTCTTGTAAATAACCTGTAACATCTAAAATACCAATCATTTGTAAATCCAAATCGTTTGCTGTTTTATTTTGTTTCAAGTAATTTACCAGACTATGTGTTATTCTGTCCATTTACTGACTCAGTTCGCATACGTACTAATGTAGCTACAGGTGTTATATTTCTTCCGTGAGTACCTTGCCACTCTTCATGATGAACACTAATAACAACTGACTTGTTTAATATTAAATCTTTTGTAATAGATGGTAATTTTATAATAGTTCTTTGTTCTTCTTCCATTTCTATTTTTTCCATAGGTATATGCATTTTATCTAGAAATAATTTATAGTTAGCATTACTACCACCTGTTATTCTTTTACCACTAGCATCTTTAGTACCAAAAAATTTCCATACACCTGAATCTTGAACCTCTCTACCTGAGTAATTGCGTACATTATCATCAAGTCTGTACTTAGGTTTATAAAGCATACCTTTATTACCTCTTTGTGTATTTATAATTTTGGAGTATAAATCTATAATTTTTGCAGGATAAGAACCCTCAGGCACAAGAGTTGACATTTCAGGGTCATAATAAACATCATCATCATCAAAGTTGTCTAATAAATCATCTACATTGCTCATATCCATTCATCCTGACCACCTGTTTTACTAGCAACAGGGTCTTTTGGTGTGTTGACATATTTGTTGTCATCGAATCTACCCATAAACACATCAGCATTAAACCCAAGTTTAGATAAACCTTTTGTTAAAGCGTCTGTTTGTACCTTTTTAATACAATCATCATCTACTTTATTACCCATCATTGTTTTGATAGAGCTTGAAATAGGAAACTCACCAGCAAACTTAACTATGCCTTCATTTTCACCCTTGTCATTTACAACTTCGTCATAGTAATCATAATAAAATGTAGCAGTATACACAATAAGTGTATCATTCATAATTGGTGTGTACAGTTCATCTTTTACACCCCATCCACCACCGTTTGTTTTACCAAATGGGCCAAATACCTCTGTTGCGTTTTTTATCTGGTACATTGCTCCGATAGCAGTAAAACCACCACGTTGGTTTACCTTAGTAGTAAACTCTGGGTCAGTCGTTTCAACTTTTTCCCATAAGGTTAGCTTTTTATTCTCTTTACTAACTGTCATTTACTGTTCCTTTCTTTTTGTTATTTACAAATACAGGTGAAGCCCACCCTATTAATTTGTGTAAATCAAATACATGAGTATCGCTTAGTTTATCCAACAACTCCCTATGCAACCCTAATGGCAACAGTTCTTCAATCATTGTATTTCTATCCTTATCCATACTAAATACCTAACACACGTTGTTCAGCTACTAATGTCACTTCTTTTTTGTCATGTTCATTAAGTTCACTAAACTTTAATTTAAAATTCTTTCGAGCGATGTTTTCACATTCTTGATGTATAAAATATTCTATATCTATTTCATCTGGCACTCGATAATCCATTTCTTCTTCTTCTATAAGTTGTTGTTTAAAATATCCCATATTAACCCTTTTGTTTTTTATTTTTTAAATAGACAAGTATTGCTGAAAAACCACTAAATGTAAATAACATATGTAACAATCCATGTGGTTCTCCGCACAAACCTAGTAAATGTTTTAAAGTTTCAATCATAGTATAAAAACCAATAATGTTGTAACTAGGATTTGGCGTATCAAACCAAAAAAACCAAAGAATTTGATAGTGACGTTATTTCGTTGTTTACCATGTAAAAGATTTCTCTTACTGCGTAACTCAACCAAACCCATTTTGTTACAACAATGAACGTAGTAGTAACCGAGGTCAAAAAGAAAGCGGATTATGTCACCGCAGATAAAAACCTCCGAAGATTGAGTCCTAATCTTCATTTCTACGCTCATCAAAATTTTTCATATAATAATAATGTTTATCGAACTCACTAAGCATTTCCATTCTAAAATAACCACCAAATCTCCACCAACCGTTACCATGTTTAGCAAATAACTCTTTTTTATCTTTGATATATTTAGGGTCAGTTATACCCCTGTATGGATATCTATTTTTTTTCATTGTGTATACCTCCACCACAAACTTCATAAAAACTGCAATACTTATCACTACATTCCCATGTGTACATAGGAGCAAAACCTATACTTATATCAGGTAATCCGACATCTGTAACATTCTTTACATTAGTCCAATAATCTACAGATTCTTGAATCATTGACATAGGTACGTCTAGTTCTCGCATACTAGAATTATTTTTATTGTAAAATAATAATTTGATTGCGTTTAGTTCTGGAAAATCCTGTTCGTGATGTTCTTTGTACCAATAAGCATATGTAGCACTTTGCATCATATAGTTTTTAACAGCATTTTCATCTTTGTATTTTCTTCCAAATATTGTTTTCCATTTCCAATCATTGCAAGTTTTTATGTCATATAACACACCATCGTCAACCATTACTAAATCTATAAAACCTCGCACTTTTAAGTCATGTAAGAACAATTCTTTTTCGATGTATATACGAGCTCCATTGTTTGAAGCGTACCATTGTACTGCATTTTGTATATCAGTATGTACAACATCACCTAACCTAAATAGTCTCAAAGTATCAGCGTCAAAGTCCTTACCATCTACTTTTTCTACTGCAGAAAAATAATGTTTTCTTGCACACAACCCAGCTGATGAAGAATGAAACCACTCCTGTTTACCAGCATATCTTGATGATTTTTGCTGGTTTAAAAGAGAAATATAATCGTTATATATCTCAGTTACTTTTGATTTTTTCATCAAATTCTGCTTTAATTCCATTAAATATTTTATTTGTATTCATTGATTTGTTAACGTAGTTACTAACAATGCTGTTTAGTTTATCTTGCATTGAAACATCTTCTTGTGTACAAATTAATTTGAAACGACGCCACGTTGTAGAATCGCATCTAAAAGTTCTCATTTTATCCATTTTTATCCCTATTGTTGAATGAAATTAATTATTGTATCATTGTAATCAAATACTTTTTTTATGTTTTTTTGTATTATTTAATACGGTAATGTATATATATATATTTATATATAAATTAATAAAGCTATTACTTAAACATAACTTAAGCTTAGGCTTAAGCAGTATTAGCATATAGTAAAACCGTTTGAATGTTTACAAAACTCGTAAAAGTCCTTGACTACTTCCTCTTTAAAAGGGTACATTGTACGTGTATCTTTTTGTTTTCCTGTACCAATACAACCATTGCAACCTTTACACTCATTAGCCCACTTGTAACTAACTTGTACATTACCTGTAGGTGTTTCTTTTAACGATGGATGATGTTTTAACCAATCTTTTTTAGATTGCCAACCTTCCCATCCTTTTCTAACACCAGTACCGTTGCAACAAAAACATTCAATGTCAGGAATTTCTGACAGTTCTTTTTTATACAGTTTTTCGTACAATGCAACTGCTTTTGTTTTTAATAATTCATCAAGTCTTTTTGCAAGTTTAAGACTTTTTGTCTTACTAATTTTATGACCACCATTGCTAAAACCATTTTCAATATCTTTTTTAGTTAATATATCATCGCATGTAACAATGACATACTCCCACAAAGGTCGCCAAAACCATATATTAGCTCGAAAGTAAGAACCTTTTGTGTTATCTTGCCATGCAAAATAAGCTTTTACTTGTTCTTGGTCTTCCCAATTAACATCTGGTTTTTCATTACCTTCAGGCTTTAGACCGTATAAGTCCATTCCCATGTATATATTCCTTTCTTTTATGCTTCTGTATCTAAATGATTATCAATCTCTACATTATCATTATTTTTTATGTCTAATTTATTGAAAGTTGATTCATCAAATTTAGCAGCTTCTTCACAAAATACTTGACCACTTTCATCGCAAAAAGAATCCCATTCTTTAAGTAAATTTTCTTTTTTAAGTAATAACCTCATCTTTTTAAGTACAACAGAAGTTTTAGCTCTTATTTTAATAATTTTAGTATCACTTATGTTTTCATCAGAGAACATAGCTGCTTGTTTTGTTAAAACGCTTATAATAACTGAATGTACACAAGCTTTTCTGATATCCTTATCAATTATTTTGTGTAAATTTTTGCGGTCATTAAAATATGTTTTCATTACTAGGTAAAACATATCAGCTTCACCTACATGCGTCATAAATTCGCTTATATCAGAACTTACTTTTGACATTAGGTGAGGGTTGTTTTTTATTTTAGTGTAATCTCCAGGCGGCACACTAAGTTGCACACCTATTGTTTTTACTTTTTTATTCATTATCTCATTCCTTTTATTATGTTTATGAGTTGTTTTCTTGTTGAGCACCGATATTCAGTACCTTTAAATCTTTTATCGCTATCACTTTTATGATAGTCTCTGTTAAACCAATAGATTTTGTTATGTTGCGAACAATCAGTCAATATTAAACGACCATCATAATCGCCAAAGAAAAATATTGTCCTGTTATGAAAATATTCGTGCATATGATGACTTTTTGTCACAATAGTTTCATCATCATCATCAAATAATTTATCATAAGATAGAGTCTTTTTATTGAACATATGAGTAATTCTAGCGTTTGGAGCTAAATATATATCAACGTTACCAATTCTATTAGATAAAGATGCTAAGTTATGAAATAAATTTGCTTCCTTATGACAACTTGGAGAACTATCTAAAACTAATGCAATATCAATTCTATCTCTAGATTGTTTACAGCTATATATATTACGTTTTGTAATACCGCGTTGCATAAGTTCATTCATATCCCACTCATCTTCACCTATTGTTGCTTCACCTGCATAGTCTTCAGCGTATTTTGATATCATACGAGCAAACATAGATTGCAATCTTTTATCTTTTGATTGTATATGCTCATTAAATGTATTACGTGATGCCATTTCATTAATATAATAAACAAAATCTTCGCTCCACTTATATTCTTGTATGTGATTTTGCGTTTTATTTCTTATTATAGTTTGAAATTCTTCTTCATCATATTTACTTTTAAGTTTTTCATATTTTTGCTGTACATTATTATTTATAACTGTGGGTACTGATTGTTTAAACTTTGTAGATGGTTTTACAGCTTTAACTTTTATTGGTTTAGTTTTAAGAGGTTTTACATCTATACCGCTCACCTTCGAGTCATCATACCCACTTGAAGACTGCGAAGGCGAACGTTTGCTTGGCATAGATGGCGGTTTCCAATTCCGCCAATCTCTTTTAATTAACTTACTCAATGTTACCTAATGATTTTGCTATGTTATTCACAATTTGTACTGTCTTTGCAAACTTACGAGTTACAACTTTGTCATCGCATTGTGATTCATTAAATAAATAACTAATAATTACTAAGTCATCCATAACATAAGCATGAACATCATAATACATTAGAGATTTATAAGCTTTAACCATAAGAGTTTTGTACCTTCCCTGAACTTTCCATCCACACTTCTTAAGGTATGTACTAGCTTTTCTAGAGTTAACACGCACCGCTTTATATACAGGTATACCTTTACTACTTTTACATTTAAAATGTTCAGATATATCAGATAAACCACGCAATGTATTAAGTGTAGGAGTACCATGTATAGTTACGCTACATTTAACATACTCTTCATCATATTCGTTTTCAGTTAATTGTATTACGCAACCTTGCAAAACATAAGAAACTGTTGTACCATGAGTTGATATACTCAAAGCATCTTTTATCATATGTTTAAACGGTTCAACTAAAGCATCATCGTTATAAAGTAGTGCCGAATAGGATATCCATTCATCGTTAACTAAGTTACGTAAATTAGATACAGCTAAACTTCTAATCAATTTAGGTGTACTTGCTACAATAATCGGTTCTATTTTATTTTTCCACACACTATGTGCAACAAAATTTCTACCAGCACGTCTACTACCAAAGAAATTAATAATGTTTCTCATGTAATCTGTAGAGATAATAAATGTAGCTCCATCTTCTTTCGTCCATCGCATATCAACTGTGATTGCTCTTTCATCTGATTTATCTTCTTTACTTCTTACATAACGAGCTATTACTTCATCTTTATTGTAATAACGTATTGTCCATCTAGTCCAATATGGTAAATGTCTTAAATCATAAAATGTTGCATTTTTATCTATTGCAATAATTTCACTAGACATTTTCTTATTAGATTTAACATGAGAACAAAACTCCTGTAAATCAATTAGATTGTAGGGCTTTGTTCGTACAAGTTTATCCTGTATCACTTTAAACTCATTTATAATATTCTCATGAGTAGCATCTTTATTATTTTCGTACGCTGTGTGTGCATGAAATGAATATGTATCTTCATCGCTTTCAAACATTCCATATACTTCACTATCATCTGGCATAATTTTAGTAGCATCTTTAACAGGTTTACTATGGTATTTAATAACTGTCGGCATACAGATGTCTTTTACTGCATCTTTATCCTCTGTTATTTCACCTTCAAACTCATTAACTGCTAATGTATTGGTATTTTCTTTTTGTTTATAGTCTACGTCTCTAGTATCGCAGAGTAATTGATGATTCTCTGGAGTTTTAGTTACGTATTGATAAACTAGACTGTTCCAATCACTACCATTGCCTAAAAATGTGATAGCATCAAGTAATTGACGAATCTCTTGTATTGTAGCGGGTTTTGACATACCACTCATTACAGCTCGTTCATATAACTTGATAGCGTTACCTAAATGCGGATGCCCATCATGTGTAAGTTTTAAAGCGGACATAACTAAACTTGGTGCGAGTGGGTCTACATCTATCTTGGGAAACCTACGCAATAATGCTTCGTGAAAATCACGTTCATCATTTGCTGTAAAGAATATAAACATATTCTCTAGGTTTGCACTGATTTCTGTGCCAGGAATAGATAAACGACCATACTGAAGGAAATCTAGAAAGAATCCATCAGCAGTAGGTCGTGTTTTATCCCACTCGTCAAGAACTAGCATCACAGGTTTTTTGTGTGACGCTTCAGCCGCTTTAAAGACAGTAGACTTTTTAATCTCTACACCACTTTTTGTATCCTCACTTGGAAACATTTTAAGCAGTAAGTCATCTTCACGTGTTCCAGGCGCACATTGATAGAAAAACATCTCTATACCAAGCGTTTGGCTTAGAACTATTGGAAGGTAACTTTTACCCGTACCAGCTGGCCCGTATAAAAAAGCGCCACTAACAGGTTTTGTTTTGATGGCACTAGTTATACTAGCAGCAAATGGTACGTTGCAGATATATCCATTGTCATTTAACGACTTATGTACGTTTTTGACGGTTATTTGCATTGTGTAACCTTTTTATTTATTTAGGTTTATTTATTGTTAACGCAGCTTTCTCTGCGACTATTGTTTAGTTCTTTAATCAAGTAAAACAAAGTACTCTTTTGGATAGTATTGCTTGAACCAATCACATCCTTGCTGTACTATTTTCCACATTCCAAAAGTCTCTGCACCTTTTACTAGGTCATAGACTGCTACAGCTTCAGGTTCTAACATAGTAGAATCTCCGCTGTATGGATTACGCACTTCTTCTTTTTCATCACCAATAAAAATATCGGGAAAAAGCTTAAGTGCTTTATCTTTAGGACTCATGTGCTAACCCTTTCTTTTATTTGTTTGTCTTCTTTGCCAAACCCACACCAGTAATACGGCATATCATCTGACTCGCTCCAATCATACTTGGAGTAAAAATCTCTGTCCTTACGTAATAAATTACTACGGTGCGACGCGTGTAAGTCCGCATCACCTAACCATGGCGGCATAACTATCTTTGTATCAAAACGTGCGATACCCATTGTATTTTTAAAACCGCGCTCTACCCATGTCTGTATCATTACATTCATATACTCAAGCAATGCGTACTCATAACCAACCCACATCTTTGTAGCAGGATGATTCTTCCAACCGTAATCATCGAGTACACATGCTTTGTATATTTGCATAGATTCGACACGTTGCTTACCCAATCTTTTGTCATCTAATACTTCAGCACTACGCTTGAAGTCTTCGTATGGTAAGAATGTTTGCATACTATCGTAATCCTATCCTTTCAAGAAATCTGTACAATATAGATTCTCTGCAATAATTTCTCCATGCAGTCATACCTACAACTATACGTGACCTCTGTTCTTTTTCTGCTTGCATTTTATCATCAGCAATTTGTTGCATTCTTTGTATTGTAATACTAGATACATCATTTAACTTTGCTTCTCGTACCATGTCCAATACTTCTGTAGCAGTTTTATTCTTACACAACTTCTTCACACGATTAAGCGTATGTCCTTCTTTGATTAGATTACTCATTCTTTTATCCATCCTTTTTTAATAGCATATTCCCATCCATTCTGCAACATAGCTTTGTCCATTAATTCAGTCTCATGCACTACTTCTTTA